>ULOR01025603.1_pt1 | contig 14805 bp, 8 predicted proteins | sample 1952861 | NCBI WGS metagenome assembly ULOR01 (sample SAMEA4835611, study PRJEB28245) | human gut metagenome | biome: gut microbiome; material: fecal sample | place: Denmark | collected 2008 | reverse complement strand
TAAAGACAATAGAGACAATAGGGACAATTCTTTAAATTTAGCTTTCGCAAATAGGCATAAATCTAAAGTGTGAGGGCGAGGTCGTCAATCTCATATACCAAAAACGCGGGTTTTGCTGCCATTGGCTGCTCAACCCGCGGTTATTGGTTATTGTCTTAAATTTTTCTTAGCTCTTCAAGCTCTTCTCATAGCTCTTTAAGCTCTTCTCATAGCTATTTTATGTTCTTTTCATTGCTTATGTCTTCAAGCATCTTGTTAAGAGTTTCGCTTGGCAGGTCTGTCGACTTGTTAGTGCAATATTTGAACGTTATCGATTTTGCGCCGCTGAACGAAGTCCATTTCAGCTTCACATCCACCGTCTTGCCATTGGTGTCGGGCAGGTCGCTGAGCTTAAAGGCCACAATTCCTGAAGCCTTGGGTCCGCTTGTTGTGTTGCCTTTGTGGTGGAACGTCAGCTCGTATGGGTTGGCGCTGTTGTCGGCCACCAGGTTCACAAGATGCGGTTGTTTGTCGCCCCAACGTGTGAGGAAGCGCAGGGTGAGGTAGCCGTCCTCAGCCACCGTAGTCCAGTCGCGCATGATCTCAACAGGGTCGTTGCCGTAAGCCTTCACGTTCTCTGCCTGTCCCAGGTCTGGAGCCATGCGCTTGGTCAGGATGCTGTCAATCCAGTTGACGTAAACCTTCATGTTGCGCTTGTCGGTCTGTTGTTCCGTCAAACGTATGTTGCACAGAGCGCGCACCTCTTTGTTGCCGAAGGGCGACTGCGACATGTTGATTGGTGTGAGGGTGGTGTTATCGTCGAGTTGCAGCACCACCGTCTTGCCTTCGTCTTGTGGCTTAACGGTCACGAGCGCGTTGGCAGCACCGGGATAATTGTTGCATATAATATAGCTGTCGTCATCGTCATCGCACGATTGCAGAGTGGCACCTGCCAACACAAGGCCTAACATGTAGGCAAACAATTTTAATTTTTTCATCGTCTTTTTTCCTTTCTTGTCTTTATTTATTATGATTATTTTTTCTCAATCTCCTTTCTCTTTCTCTTTTTCTTTTTTCAAAGCGTAATAGCTTATTTTAAAAAGCGTAAAAGCTTAGTCTCCTTTCCACCTTATTATATATATAAGCACAATAAAAGCGAAATAAAGCGCAAAGGCGTAGCCCTTTTTTACCTTTTTACCTTTAAATGTTTTTTCCCCAAGAATCTTGTATCTGTAAACCTAAAATGTTGTTAAATGATTGAACTTTCGCATTTTATAAATGGAAATTATCTCAAGCGAGCGCGGCGATGCTTTCCAGAGATGATAATAAATTGAAAATGTGTTTATTATGCACTTGCGAAAGTTCAGTAAATGAAAAAAAAGTCGCCAAAATGTTATATTTCAGAAATTTTATGTAAGTTTGCAACAAGATATTCAACAATGGTGAGTTGTCTTTAAAAACGCAGATAAAGACGCAAATTAAAAAGCAAACAATAAAAAAAACTAACGATATGGTAAAGAAAAAGACGTTTGTTGCCATGCTTATGTTCGTGGCATGGCTCATGCCAGCGATAGCCTTTGCCGACAGCTACTCCTCGATGTGGAAGCAGTGGAGCAAGATGAGTGGCAGAAATCTGCCAAAATCTGAGTTGGCTGTGCTGCAGAAAATTGTGGACAAAGCCACCGCAGAGCGTGCCTACGGCCATCTGCTCAAAGCGCAGGTGTTGGCCATAGATGCACAGATCAGTGTGTCGCCCGACTCGTTGCGTTCGGGCGTGAACCGTATTGAGCGCCTTTATGCCAAGACAGAGAAGAGCAACCCTGTGCTTGCCGCAACCTACGCATCGGTGTTGGGAAAAGCCTACGATGTTTATCCCAAACTGTGCGATGACAAGGCAGAGGCCCAGGCAGTAAGTCGTGCGTGGTATGACAAGGCGTTGGCATCGCCCGCCGACCTGGCCCAGGCTTTTGCCGCAGGCTATGAGCCGTTTGTCATTGACGGCGTCGACAGCCGCATCTTCGGCGACGACATGCTCCACATTGTCGGTATGCAGGCAGGACGGACGAAGATGCTTCACGACTATTATGAGAAGGCGGGCAACCGACAGGCATCGTGTGTGACCGCTCTCTTGTTGCTGAAAGAGCAGAGGCCGAAGAGCGTTACAGAGCTGCGCAAGTCGAAATATCTTCTGTCCGTCGACTCGTTGCTCAACGAGTATAAAGACCTGCAGGTGGCAGGAGAGGTGGCCATTGAGCGTTACGACATCATGAGCGAGGCCGACGATGTGGATGCCAAGGACAAGATGGCATTTATCGACTATGCCCTTGTTCATTGGGGAGCGTGGCCACGCATGAACATTTTGCGTAACGCACAGAGCCGACTGACGCTCCCGAGCTTCCATGTGTCTATCGGCGACGGCGTGTTGCTGCCTGGCGTCAAGCGCAAGGTTAACCTTCTTGGGGTGTGCAACATTGGCGAGCTGACGATGACCGTGCGCCGTGTGAACGTGGGAGGCGATACCGCTCTCGACCCCTCCAACGACCGTGATTATGCGAAGCTGAAGGCACATTTTACCTCTGACGAGCCGCAGACGCAGACGCGCCGTTACATAGGAATGCCGGCCTACAAGGTGACACGCGACTCGATGTTCATCGATCCGCTACCCGTGGGTGTGTATGTCGTTGAGTTTACGACCAACAACGCCGCCGTGCGTCCAGAACGCCTGCTGCTCAGCGTGACCAATCTTAGCGTTGTCTATCAGGCGATGCCCGACCACAAGGTGCGCTTCGCCGTGCTCAACGCCACGACAGGAGAGCCTGTGGCAGGAGCCAAACTGCGCTTCAGGTCTGCCGATGAGGTGGCGAACAATGATTTTTCTAAAGCAAAGACCTTTATCTGTGACGACAAGGGTGAGGTGACGGTCGATGCCAACGCGATTAAAGGCAAGCTCTATTATTATGCTTCTACCGACACCGACAAAGCATCGAATGAGCTTAACTCGCTTTACAGCTACAACTTCTTCGGCAACGGCAACAAGGTGGAGCCGGTGCTCAAAATGTTTACCGACCGAAGCATCTATCGTCCAGGACAGACGGTGCAGGTGTCGGCAATAGCGTTTAACAAAGGACGCGACGGCTCATCGGTGATGGGCGGACAGAAGGTGACGTTCTCGCTAAGCGACAGCAACGGCAAGGATGTGAGCAAGGCTGAGGTGCAGACCGACAACTACGGCACAGCCACCACCTCTTTCCTTCTGCCTTCAAACGGCCTCACCGGACTTTTCTATCTGCGTGCCTCTGTTGCCGACAAAGCAAGAGCGAGGAAATGGGTGCGCGTGGAGGAATATAAGCGTCCTTCTTTCGACATAACATACGACAAGCTGAAGACCGGCTATCATGTTGGCGACACCGTGGCTGTAAAGGCCACCGCCCGCACCTATAGCGGCGTGGTTGTGCAGGGTGCCAAGGTGAGGTATCGTGTCGTGCGCCGTCCGTCAATGTGGTGGAGACGCTTCGGCATGCGCGACCGCTCGGAACAGGTCTTTGCCGACTCTGCCGTGACCGATGGTAACGGACAGTTTGTTGCGCGTGTGCCTCTGTTCATGCCCGACCGCGAGAAAGGTTTTGAGAAGGTGACGCGCTTCTACACGTTTGATGTCACAGCCACCGTTACCGATGTTGCGGGCGAGAGCCATGACGCAACCACGTCGGTGCCGATCGGCGACAAGCCGACAGCCCTTTCGTGCAACATGCCCGACAAGACCGAGCGCGACAGCCTGCGTTCAATACGCTTCGATTATCGCAATGCAGCAGGCGAGCCCATAAAGGGTGACGTGGTGTTCTACATCGATGACCAGAGGTTCACGACAACCGCCAACACCGACACACCGTTCTCGGCTGCCACGCTCACATCGGCATCGCATCTGCTCACCGCCTATTGTGGCACCGACACCATAAGTCAGCATTTTGTGGTCTTCACCATGGACGACAAGAAGGTGGCAACACAGACACACGACTGGTTCTATGCTTCTGCCAAGCGCTTCCCCTCAGACGGACGTCCTGTCTATGTGCAGGTGGGCTCTTCTGACAGCGTGCAGCATGTGCTCTACAGCATCTTCTCAGGAACAGAGGTTGTGGAGAGCGGGGTGCTCAATTTGACTGACGGCGAGGTGTCGACACGCCAGCTGACATATAAGCCCGAATATGGCGACGGTCTTCTGCTCACATGTGCGTGGGTGAAAGAAGGGGTCGTTTATCGACACACAGCCAAGATTGCTTGTCCAAAACGTGACAACCGCTTGCTCACAACATGGACCACATTCCGCGACCGTCTCACACCGGGACAGAAGGAGGAGTGGACGCTGCACATCTCAACGCCCGACGGGCGGGCTGCCAAGGCACAGGCCATGCTCACGATGTATGACAAGTCGCTTGACCAACTTGCCGCACACTCGTGGAGTCTTAATGCCGACTGGGCAAACATCTTGCCTAACACCAATTGGCGCACACGCTATTCAAACAACCTCAGCCGTTATGGAGAGATGACGTTCCGTCCGCTTGGTGAGCGACAGCTCGACTTCAGCTCTTTCAACATTCCCTGGTACCGTGCTTTCGGCGGGGTGTTGATGTATAAGACAAGTGGAAAACAGACTGTGAAAATTGAAAGACATTCGGCTGCGAAGAAGGAAAATATCTTCGATTGCGTTGAGACGGTTTCTCTGACGGGTTCTGTGGATGGCGGCATGAATGGCGTGATGGTTCGTGGCGCAAAAGAAACGACGGTGCAAGATGAGGCTGAAACAACTGAAATTGGCAACGTGGCTGTTCGACAAAACTTTGCGGAGACGGCTTTCTTCATGCCCTGTCTTGAGACCGACGACAATGGCGACGTGAAGATAAAATTCACCTTGCCTGAGAGCGTCACCACATGGCGCTTGCTCGGCATCGCTCATGATGAAGTGATGAACATCGGACGGTTGGAGGCTGAGGCTGTGGCGCAGAAGCAACTCATGGTTGAGCCTAACATGCCTCGCTTTGTGCGCTCTAAAGATAAGGGTCATATTGCTGTGCGCCTGTCAAACCTTTCAGAACGCCACCTTAACGGAACGGCCCGCTTGGAGCTGATAAACCCTGATACCGACAAGGCGGTGTATGTGAAGAACATAAAGTTTAAGACTGAGAAAGAGACAACCGTTTCTCTTGCCTTCCCGTTCGACATGAGCACCATCGACAACGACGGCTTGCTCATCTGCCGTGTCACAGCACAGGCTGGGGGCTTCAGCGATGGCGAGCAGACTTATCTGCCCGTGCTTGCAGCAAGTGAGCTTGTGACGACAGCCGTGCCGTTCACACAACAGGGTGAGGGCGTGAAGACCATTGACCTCGCTTCCTTGTTTGGTGCAAAGAACGCCGATGGCAAGAAGCTGACAGTAGAATATACGAACAACCCTGCGTGGCTCATGGTGCAGACGCTGCCTTCGGTCACAGACAACGGACGTGAGGATGCCATGACCCTCGCCACTGCCTATTATGTTAACGTCGTGGGACGTAAGCTCATGACGCTCACGCCTGCCATCAAACAGACGGTGGAGCTGTGGAATGTTGACAAGGACAAGAACCTGAAGAGCGGCTTGCAGGAGAACGAGGAGCTGAAAAACTTGCTGCTCAGCGAGACACCGTGGGTCGCCGAGGCTGAAAAGGAGACCGACAACATGCGCCGCCTCGCGGCATTCTATGACGAGAACACCATTGGCAGCCGTTGTGCCTTGTGGATGAACAAGCTGAAGAAGCTGCAACGTTATGACGGATCGTTCGCCTGGTGGACAGGCATGAGCGGCAGCCGTTATGTGACCTCTTCGGTGGCTGAAACCTTGGCTCGCCTGAAGGCCATGGACATGGCTGATGACGAGTGTAACGACATGCGCGCTAAAGCTGTCAGCTGGCTCGGAGGAGAGATCGCCAGCGAATGTAACGCCATGCGCAAGCTTGAGAAGAAGGGTGTTAAGGATGTGCGTCCTTCTGGCTTTGCTGCCGACTATCTCTACATTTGTGCTTTGACAGATGCACGCAAGGACATGACGCTGAAGCGACAGGCCGACTACGACTATCTTGTGGCACACCTCGCAAAGCAAAACGCAGACCTTTCTATAGAAGGCAAGGCACGCGCTGCTGTGGCGCTCGCTGCTGCCGGGCGTAACAAAGAGGCACTCACCCTGCTTGAGAGCATGCGACAGTATCTTGTTTGCAAACCAGATATGGGATGCTATTATGACACGCCAAAGGCCGGCTACTCATGGCGCAACTATCGCATACCCACACAGGTGGCTGTGATAGAGGCGCTGCAACGCTTGCAGCCGTCTGACGCAAAGACCGTTGCCGACATGCAACTGTGGCTTCTGCAAAGCAAGCGCACACAGGGATGGGACACGCCGCTCAACACGGTCGATGCGGTGTCGGCCTTCCTTGTCAACGATGCCAAGGCGCTCACCATGGCCGATGGCAAGCCTGCGGTGCTGAAGGTTGACGGAAAGCATCTGCCTGTGGCAAAGCAGAAGTCGGCGCTTGGATATGTCAAGGCTTCGAAGGAGGGCAACAACATGCGCACGTTCACAGCTGAGAAAACAAGCGGTGGCACATCGTGGGGTGCTGTCTACGCACAGTGGATGCAGCCTGTGGAGGATGTGAAGAGTGCAACGGCAGGAATGACGGTGGAGCGTATGTTCTTCAAGGACGGCAAACGCCTCTCATCGCTCGACCACCTGAAGGTGGGGGACCGCTTGACGGTTCGCATTGTCATCACCGCCGACCGCGACTACGACTTTGTGCAGGTTGCTGACCATCGTGCTGCTTGCATGGAACCGACATCGCAGCTCAGCGGCTATCGCAACGGCTGTTATGTGGCAACCAAGGACAACGCCTCTTATTTCTATTTTGATGTGCTCTCAAAGGGACGGCACACCGTAGAGATGACCTATTATATCGACCGTGCTGGCTCTTACCGCACAGGCCTTTGCACCGCTCAGTGTGCTTACAGCCCAGAGTTTGCGGGAAGAGACAAGAGCTGGGAGGTGAAGAGCGAATGAAAGTGAAGAGCGAATGAAAATGCAGAGCGAATGAAAGTGAAGAGCGAAGAATTCTACGCAAGTGTGAACGAACAACTCTTTTGGGTTCGTAAAATCTAAAAATAAAAGTTATGTAGTAGGAAGAAAATTCTCATTTCAATGTCGAGATGAGAATTTTCTTCCATTATATCGTTGATGAACACAACATGAATTTCTGTTCTGCTGACATGTTTGAGGATTATATGGGGAATAATCCGTTGCCCCGGAATAATTCGTTGACATGGAATAATCCGTTGCCCCGAATATATAAAACCAAGGTGGGGTATAAAAAAGAGGATGTTAAATGAATAACATCCTCTTGGTGTTTAAAAGTGTGACTCCGGCAGGATTCAAACCTGCAACCTTCTGATCCGTAGTCAGATGCTCTATTCAGTTGAGCTACGGAGCCTTACTTCTTAAAAGCGAGTGCAAAGGTAATGCTTTATTTTGAAACTGCCAAATGTTTTTGAAGAAATCTTTATTTTTTTTTCTTTGAACAATGCTTTCAGCTTGTCGGCTTGGGCGTTTCGAGGTTTATTTTTAACTTTGCATAAGATAAGCTGCACCTCGGCAAAGCGTTCAAGCAAGCTTGACGCTCTGCTCTCGGTTTGCACTATCATTGCATAAGATAGGCTGCACCTCGGCAAAGCTTATTTAAAAACATGGCATAACGACAAGAAAACAATGACACGCAATAAGAAAACAATAATGGGGTTGGCGCTTGCTCTTGCGCTGATGGCGGTGCTTAGCCTGTTTGTGGGCGCTGTTCCTCTTGCACCAGCAGATGTCTTGACCACGCTTTTTGGTGGCGAGACGTCCGACACGTTGCGGTTCATTGTGCTTGAGTCGCGACTGCCGCAGACGCTTACAGCGGCGCTTTGTGGTGCTGCTCTGGCTGTTGGCGGACTGCTTCTTCAGAACATCTTTCGCAATCCGCTTGCTGACCCATCGGTCTTTGGCATAAGTAGCGGTGCGGCCTTAGGTGTGGCTGTGGTCATGCTCATGGGCGGTGGCGCCGTCATGACCGACAGTTTGGTGGGCATGGGCGCTACGGTTGTGGCGGCTTTCATTGGTGCCATGGCTGTGACGGCGTTGGTGTTTGTGCTCTCGCTTGCCGTGCGTGGCAGTGTGGCTCTGCTCATTATCGGACTGATGATTGGCTATGTCGCTTCGGCGTTTATAACCGTTATAAACTTTTTTGCCACGGCCGATGGCGTGAAATCGTACCTCTTGTGGGGCATGGGAAGCTTTGCCAACGTGTCGTCAGAACAGTTGTGGTGGATAGCCGTGCCCGTGGGTGTGGGCCTTTTTGTGGCGTTGCTTCTTTCAAAGAGTCTTGACATCATGCGGCTTGGCGACAACTATGCAGCAGCCTTGGGCCTTAACATTGCGGCTGTTCGCAACGGGGCGCTGGTGCTTGTCGGTTTCCTCACAGCCGTTACGACGGCGTTCTGTGGGCCGATAGCGTTCATAGGGCTTGCCGTGCCTCACATAGCGCGGATGGTCATGCACACCGACAGCCACTTGTCGCTTGTGCCTGCCACGTTGCTTATGGGAGCGGTCATAGCGATGGCTTGCAACATGGCTTGCTCGCTGCCTGGCGGTGGAGGGGTGTTGCCCGTCAATGCCGTCACGCCGTTGGTGGGCGCTCCAATTGTGATTTATGTGATTATGAAGAAAAACAAATGACCTGAGGTCAACATGCTCTGATTGTGAAGGTCTTAACGTTTTGCTTAAAATAAAAAAAATATGGACGAGAAAGAAAGAATATTGCAGCTTCGGAAAGAACTGCATGAACACAATTATAAGTATTATGTGCTCAACAGTCCGGATATTTCCGATTTCGACTTTGATGCTCTCATGCGCGAACTTCAAGACCTTGAGGCTCGACATCCTGAGATGGCGGATCCAAACTCGCCGTCGCAACGTGTGGGAAGCGACCTGAACAGCGAGTTTAAGCAGGTGGTGCACAAGTATCCCATGCTCTCGTTGGCTAACACTTATAACCAACAGGACGTGCGCGACTGGTATGAGAGCGTGAAGCGCGGACTGGGTGGCGAGGATTTTGAAGTGTGCTGCGAGATGAAGTATGACGGACTTTCCATTTCGCTTACCTATGTTGACGGCCAGCTGGTGCGTGGCGTCACCCGTGGCGATGGTGTGCAGGGCGATGACGTTACGGCAAACGTGAAGACCATACGCTGCATTCCGTTGGTGCTTCCCGGCACGGGCTATCCCCATGAGTTTGAGATCCGTGGCGAGATCCTGATGCCGTGGAAGGTGTTTGAGCGTCTTAACGCTGAGCGTGAGGCAGCCGAGGAGCCGCTCTTTGCTAACCCGCGCAACGCCGCCAGTGGCACGTTGAAGAGTCAGAACTCGCGACTTGTGGCAAGCCGACAGCTCGACAGCTACCTCTATTATCTGCTTGGCGAGGAGTTGCCGTCGGATGGCCATTATGAGAATCTTCAGGCGGCAGCGTCATGGGGCTTTAAGATAAGCCAAGGCATGAAGAAGGTGAAGACGCTTGAGGAGATTTATGCCTACATCGACTTTTGGGACACGGAACGCAAAAAACTGCCTGTGGCTACCGATGGCATTGTGCTGAAGGTCAACTCGTTACGGCAGCAACGACAGTTGGGCTTCACTGCAAAGAGTCCGCGATGGGCTATAGCCTATAAGTTTAAAGCTGAACGCGCCCTCACGCGCCTTGACAAGGTCACCTATCAGGTTGGCCGTACAGGAGCCGTGACGCCCGTTGCCAACATGGAGCCTGTGCAGCTTGCTGGCACCACGGTGCGTCGCGCCACGCTTAACAACGAAGATTTCATACGCAGCTTCGATCTTCACATCAGCGATTATGTGTATGTGGAGAAGGGTGGCGAGATCATTCCTAAGATTGTGGGCGTCGACACTGACCGTCGTGAGCCAGGGGCGCAGCCTGTTGAGTTTATAACCCATTGCCCCGAGTGTGGTGCCGAACTTGTGAGATATGAGGGCGAAGCCGCACATTATTGTCCTAACGATGCTGCTTGTCCACCGCAGATCAAGGGCCGGATAGAACATTTCATTGCCCGTAGAGCTATGAACATCGACTCGCTTGGACCTGAGACCGTTGATGAATATTTCCGTCGTGGACTTATTCACAACATCGCCGACCTGTACGACATAAAGGTTGAGGACATAAGTGGTGGAGGCAGCAAGCTACGTTCGGCACAGAAGATTGTCAAAGCCATTGACGACTCAAAGAAGGTGCCGTTTGAGAGAGTGGTCTTTGCCCTCGGCATACGTTTTGTGGGAGAGACCTCAGCCCGTCTTATTGCCCGACATTTTGGCGACATCGACACGCTCATGAACGCATCGTTGCAACAGCTGCTTGAGGTAGAGGGCGTGGGCGAGGTCATTGCCAAGAGCATAATAACCTATTTCCATAACGACACAAACCGCTCTATCGTGGAACGTCTGCGTGCTTATGGTTTGCAGATGGCTGTTGAAAAGGGCGAGGAGCAAGGTGGCAGCGATGTGCTTGCAGGCAAGAGCATTGTTATAAGTGGCGTGTTCCAGCATCACAGCCGCGATGAGTATAAGGCAATAATAGAACGCAATGGCGGCAAAAACGTAGGATCTATCAGCGGCAAGACATCGTTCATACTCGCTGGCGACAATATGGGCCCGTCAAAACTGCAAAAGGCTGAGAAATTGGGGGTGGCTATCGTGGACGAGGAAACTTTCCTGAAGATGATTGAAGGCTCTGTAACCGAAGATTCTGCAATAGCCGAAGATTCTATGGCTGAAAGCTCTATAGCCGAAAGCTCTGCAACCGAAGGCTCTGCCAGCGAAAGCTCTGCCAACGAAAGCTCTGCCAGCGAAGGCTCTGCAACCGAAAGCTCTGCAACCGAAAGCTCTGCAACCGAAGGCTCTTCTGGTCATTCTGAAAGTCAAAATGAAGGTTCTGCATCTTCCAATGTTCAGAAAGAAACCTCTAAAGCTTCGTCTAAGGGCGGTGGTGAGCAACTGCTTCTGTTTGAGGATTAATAATTCATTAAAAAATGTTTAACAGAAACGTTTAATTTTGGAACAATGAAAATATTTGTAGAAGACAAGATAGAGTCGGTTTGTCCCTCTTTTGTGGGAGCTTGTGTAGAGGCCGATGTTGAGAACAGCGAATATTCGGAGGAGCTGTGGCAGCTTATCGATGAGCTTGGCGAGCAGTTTCGCCAGACGCTGACGACCGAATCGTTGAAAGACATCAGCGCCATTGCTGCCACACGCCGCGTCTATAAGGCTTGCGGCAAGGATCCTTCGCGCTACCGTCCGTCGTCAGAGGCTCTCATTCGCCGCATGCTGCAAGGCAAGAAGCTTTATCAGATAGACACGCTCGTGGACCTGATAAACCTTGCAAGCATAAAATATGGCTACAGCATTGGTGGCTTCGATGGCGACAAGTTTGACGGCGACACGCTCACGCTCGGCGTGGGACGTGAGGGTGAGCCTTACGAGGGTATCGGTCGTGGCATGCTCAACATTGCTGGTCTGCCTGTGTATCGTGACAACACGGGTGGGGTAGGTACGCCAACAAGCGACAATGAGCGCACGAAGATGGGCTTGCAGACACGTCACCTCGTGGCGCTTGTCAACGGATACGATGGCAATGAGGACACCGTGCGGGCCACAGCAGAGCTTATCATCAATCTGGTGAACCGTTTCTGCAAAGGACAAAACGCAAGATATTTTGTTTATAAGTAGGGGCGAGAAAAAGGAAATGAAAGCGGCATATCGTAAGATAGTGTCGCTTTTTCTTTGTCGTTACAGTAGGATGATGTAACTTTGCAACCTGTAATAACCAAATCTCAAGAATTGTGGGAATAGTAATAGGCATTGACGTTGGCATAAGCACAACAAAGATTGTGGGAATTGTGGAGCAAGGAAAGGTGTTGTCGCCAATCCGTATCAAGGCCACAGACCCCGTGACATCGCTCTACGGCGCTTTTGGAAAATTTCTGTATGTAAACAAGATACAGCTTCAGGACATTGAGAAGGTCATGCTCACGGGTGTGGGTAGCGCTTACATCAATGAGCCGATATATAATCTGCCCACAGAGAAGGCAGAAGAGTTTATAGCAGACGGTCTTGGTGCGCGTTATGAGACCAAGCTCGACCGCATGATTGTGGTGAGCATGGGCACGGGCACGTCTATCGTGAAGTGTGACGGTGAAGACATTAAGCACATTGGCGGCATAGGCATTGGCGGTGGAACGCTGCAAGGTCTGTCGCGCTTGTTGCTGAAAACCGACGACATCTTGCAGGTGGCGAAGCTTGCCGAGGAGGGCGATGTGTCACACATTAACTTGCTGATAAAAGACATCAGCGCCAAACCTCTTCCGGGGCTACCGATGGATGCTATTGCTTCGCTTTGCGGCAACGCCAAGAGCAACGCTTCGCGTGAGGATATTGCTATCGGACTGATATGGATGGTGCTTCAGAGCATCTGTAGCGCGTCCATTCTCTCTTCACTTGGTTCTGGCATAAAAGATTTTGTGATGATCGGCAACCTCACGTTGCTGCCGCAATGTAGCCGTGTGTTCCCTGCAACCGAGCGGTTGTATGGCGTGAAATTCCATATTCCTAAGTATTCGGAGTTTTGCACGGCCATAGGTGCGGCGTTATGTTACACCAACAGGCAAAAATAACGCTTCTTTTGAGAATAGTTTGTTTAACATAAAAAAGTGAGCTTGTGTCATAATGGTTACAAGCTCACTTTTTTTATGTTTGTTTTGTTGCTTCTTATGATGTTCTCGTCTTTATAAGAAGCCTCTTGTTTCTTTATAAGACGCTTCTTTTGTCTTTATAAGATGTGCATCTGTCCAAGGATGAAGAGCAGAGTGTAGCCGAGCACAAGGCCGATGATGCCCATAACAACACCAATCTTCATCATCTCGTTCTGTTTGACCAGACCGGTAGAGTGGGCGATGGCGTTTGGAGGCGTACTGATAGGCAGGGCCATGGCCACAGATGCTGCAACGGCGATGCCGATGAGAACGGTTGGTGTGCCGCCGATGCTTTCAAGAGACGAGCCCATGCCCTTGCACACAACGGCGAGGATAGGCACGAGAAGAGCGGCTGTGGCGGTGTTCGAGATGAAGTTGGACAGCAGATAGCAGATGAGGCCTGAGATGATAAGGATGGCCACTGCTGACCAAGAGCCGAACGGTATGCTCTTGATGGCGTTCTCTGCCAGCCCCGACTCGTTGAGGGCAAGACCAAGGGCAAAGCCACCGGCAACCATCCAGATAACGCTCCAGTTGATGTCTTGAAGGTCGCGGGCGTTGACAACGCCTGTCACGGCAAACACCACGATGGGCAGTATGGCCACGGTATTGGCACCAACGCCGGTGACCTTGTCGAGCATCCACAGGGCAACGGTGACAATGAACGTCACGGCCACAACCACGGTGCGCCAGTTGTGTTGCAGCTCACCGCCGATGGTGAGGTGAATGGTCTTCTTTGTGAAGGGGAAGAACTTCTTGAGCAACATCCAGCCGATGAGGAGCAAGACGATGGCGAGCGGCATCATGAAAGCCATCCACTCGCCGAAGCCGAGGTTGAGGTTCAGACCGTTGGGGTCGTTAAGATATTTAAGGGCGATGGCGTTTGGAGGGGTTCCGATGGGGGTTCCCATACCGCCAATGTTGGCTGCTACAGGGATGGAGAGCGTGAGAGCTATGCGGCCCTTTCCGTCGGCAGGCAACGTGCGAAACACCGGCGCGAGGAACGTGAGCATCATGGCTGCGGTGGCGGTGTTGCTGACGAACATCGAGAACACGCCTGTTATGAGGATGAAGCCTAAAAGCACATTCTCACTCTTGGTTCCGAAAGGACGTATGAGGGTGCGGGCAAGCAGAACGTCAAGCCCCGACTTTGTTGCTGCGATAGCAAGGATGAAACCTCCAAGGAAGAGGATGATGATGGGGTCGGCAAAGGTGGCCATGATTGACGTGTGGTCAAGCAGCTCACTCTTGTCGATGCCGCTACGCATGAAATTGAATGCGCTGTTGGAGGTGGTGAACAGCAACAAGCCGATGACGCTCACCGATGTAGCCCATGACGGCACAGCTTCTGTTATCCACAAGATGGTGGCCAAAGCAAAGATTGCGATGACACGCTCTTGTATGACGGTCAGTCCCTCTATGCCGTAGGCATCAAGAGGAAGGAACCATAACACGGCGGCAATGAGCACCGCCACTACAAACATTACGGCCTTCCTCACATTAAAGGAGCCGTCGAGAAGGTTTTTTGTTTCGTTAGGCATATTATTCAAAAAAATAGGTTTGTAAATTGATTAACTTCCTGCATCTGTCCGCGCTTCTTTCGCTGACGTTAGCATTGTGCTTACAAAGGAACGCAAAAAAAATGAACGGCGCAAATATTTCGCCTTCATTTTATAGCTTTTTTATTTTCTTCTCAATTTTTGTTTTTATCTTGTTGCTTCTTCCTTCCTTTCCCTTTCTTCCTTCCTTTCTTTCTTCCTTCCTTTCTTTCTTCTTTCCTTTCTTTCTTTCTTTATTTCTTTCTTTCTTCCTTCCTTTCTTTCTTCCTTTCTTCCTTCCTTTCTTTCTTTCTTTCCTATTCTATCCTTTTCTTCTTCCTGTTATTTTTTTCTTTTGTCTGTTCTTCTTGTCTTTATCTTTGTTTCGCTTTGTCTTTCCTTGTGTTCCTATTCTCATTCCTCC
>ULOR01017115.1_pt1 | contig 15113 bp, 9 predicted proteins | sample 1952861 | NCBI WGS metagenome assembly ULOR01 (sample SAMEA4835611, study PRJEB28245) | human gut metagenome | biome: gut microbiome; material: fecal sample | place: Denmark | collected 2008 | reverse complement strand
GCATGCCCACCCGGACTCTGTGACTTACGCCCCTTACGTTGTGGTTGGTTTTAATTTTTATTATATCTGCGTCCTATTATAAACGGCACCGGAAACTATTATATCGAAGCTATTGTATAATAACAGTACTATTTTCCAATAATTAAAGCTCCCGGCTGACAACACTATTTGCGCTGTCAATCGGGAGCTCTTAATTTTAAATTTTAATATCTAACTGTTATTTTTAATTATAGTTTTACTTTTTATGTCAATATCCTGTTTATTTGTTTACTGCCGGTTCATATCCTGTGTTTCCTGATACTTTCTGATTACGAAAAACATGGTAGTTCCATCACCCTCTTTGCTGGTAGCCCATATCTTGCCGCCATGATCCTCTATAATCTTCTTTACGATGGAAAGTCCTATGCCGCTGCCTCCGGTAGCCGAATTTCTCGACGCATCCGCTCTGTAAAACCTGTCAAAAATATATGGCATATCTCTCTGGTTGATTCCTCGTCCATTGTCCTCGATTTCAACCTGTATGAAGTCACCAACATCATTTATCCTGATATCTATATAGCTTTGTGTCTTGTTCATATACTTCACCGAATTGCCGACTATATTATTAATCACACGGCGAATCTGCTCCGGATCAGCAATGATAAGCACGTTGCTATCCACGTGATTCTCATATGAAAGCCTTATATTTTTCGCCTCAAGATCAAGTCCTATTTCCTCAACACAGTCGTTAAAATAATCTGTGACATTTATCTTCGCAAAATTGTATGGAATCCTGTTCGTATCAATCTTCGAGTAAAGTGTCAGCTCATTAATGAGCTTATCCATATCGTTTGCCTTATTGTAAATGGTCCTGACGTATTTATCTACCTTTTCAGGGGTGTTTGCCACTCCGTCAAGTATGCCCTCGGCGTAGCCCTTTACCGCAGTAATAGGAGTCTTTAAATCATGTGCGATATTGCTGATTAACACTCTGTTTTCAGACTCATTCGTCACCTTTTCCTCGGCATTTTTCTTGAGGCGGGCACGCATCTGCTCAAACGCAGTACACAGCTCGCCAATCTCTCCGTCGCTCGGGCTCGTCTCAAGCTCAAAGTCCAGATTACCATCCTTGATATTTTCAGCGGCAATACGCAGCCTCTCTATCGGTGTGATGATACTCCTGTATATCCACACTATAAGCATGGCAGCCGTAGTAAGAAGTATCAATACAAGTGCAAATGCTCCCTCTATCAAAACAGTCCTGACCTCAGGGATCACACACGCGGTTGATGTCACTATGTAAAGACTCGCCTCGTCACCATCACTGTCACGAAAATTAAGCTGCTTTATGAGCACCTTGTCATCACTGTCCATATAGCTGCTCACATCAGAGCTGCTCTGCTTATTGGATATTCGCGGAAGCTTTCTCAAAATATCATCATTGTCAATTCCACCATTGAAAATGAGCTCTCCTTCACTTTTCACTATGAGATATGAATACTTCTTCTCCAGCTTCTTATTTATCTTAGTCAGATAATCACTATCAAGAAGCCTGGATGGTTCTATGAGCGATGTCTTCTCGAGCTCATCATATGTGCGCCCTGTCACCTTGTTCAGAAACTGCACCGTGTCAGTGAGCGCGAGCATGCCCGCATCCTCCATGCCATATGTCTTGTTTATGGCCTTTAGCTGAATCTTATTGAAACCCACAAGCACTATACTGGTGAGCACAACAGGCACAAAAATAATTATGCAGAATGATATAGCAAGTTTTGTTTTTATCTTCATAGTATTCTCCATTTGAATAAATTAATAAGCCACTTTATATATACAACAAGGACATATCCTTTCGCATTTGAATTTGATATGCCCTATTAATACTACAATATCTACTATATTTTTTAAAAATCACTACAGCTTAAAGCGGTATCCCACGCCCCAAATAGTCTCAATATACTGAGGCTTTGCAGTGTTCATCTCGATTTTCTCACGAATCTTCTTGATATGTACAGTGACTGTCGCAATATCTCCTACTGAATCCATATTCCAGATTTCCTTAAAGAGCTCCTCCTTGGTAAACACATGGTTTGGATTCTCCGCAAGGAATGTGAGCAGATCAAATTCCTTTGTGGTAAACTGCTTTTCCTCTCCGTTTACCCAAACACGGCGGGCTGTTTTGTCAATCTTGATGCCACGAATCTCAACGATGTCATTTTCAGGTGTGGCGCTTCCGATGAGGCGCTCATATCTGGCCAGATGAGCCTTTACTCTGGCAACAAGCTCTGATGGTGAAAACGGCTTTGTGACATAATCATCTGCGCCGAGTCCGAGTCCTCTTATCTTGTCGATGTCATCCTTCTTGGCTGAAACCATGAGTATCGGTGTGTTCTTTTTCTCACGAATCTGTTTGCAAATCTCAAAGCCATCAATGCCAGGCAGCATAAGGTCAAGAATAAACAGATCAAAATCCTCCGCCAATGCCCTTGCGAGACCGCTTGTGCCATCATTCTCCACCTCTACCTCAAAGCCACTCAGCTCCAGGTAATCCTTCTCAAGATCAGCAATTGCAACCTCATCCTCTACTATCAAAATTCTGCTCATATCCGTTCCTCCTGAAAATAAAAAGCCATGGAAACCGACTCAATGTCAGTCCCATGACTTAATTATATCATATATCCGATAACTTCTGTCTAAATTTTCTCTAAATTCTTTCTAACTTTTTCTAAGAAATATAATGTATACTATCCGGCGCTCACAACCTAAAAAGCGCGAAGCCCCACATATTGTTTAGAGATATTTCTTGAGGTCCTCAACCTTATCAAGTGCCTCCCAAGGCAGCTTGATATCTGTACGTCCGAAGTGTCCGTATGCTGCTGTCTGGCGGTAGATAGGTCTTCTGAGGTCAAGCATCTTGATTATTCCGGCCGGACGAAGGTCGAAATTCTCCCTTACGATTTCAACGATTCTGTCATCTGAAAGCTTTCCTGTGCCGAATGTATCAACCATGATAGATGTTGGCTGTGCAACACCGATAGCATATGAAAGCTGAATCTCACACCTGTCAGCAAATCCTGCTGCTACAAGGTTCTTTGCTACGTAACGTGCTGCGTATGCTGCAGAACGGTCTACCTTTGTACAGTCCTTTCCTGAGAAAGCTCCGCCGCCGTGACGTGCATATCCACCGTAGGTATCTACGATAATCTTACGACCGGTGAGACCTGCATCTCCGTGTGGGCCACCTATTACGAAACGTCCTGTAGGATTGATGAAGAACTTTGTCTCATCGTCAATCATTTCCTTTGGAAGAATTGGATCAAATACATATTTCTTGATGTCCTCATGGATCTGCTCCTGGGTAACATCCTCGTCGTGCTGTGTTGAAAGTACAACTGCCTCAAGTCTTACCGGCTTTCCTGCCTCATCATACTCTACTGAAACCTGTGTCTTTCCGTCCGGACGAAGGTATGTAAGTGTGCCGTCTTTTCTAACCTTTGTGAGCTGGAATGCAAGCTTGTGAGCGAGTGCGATTGGGTATGGCATGTACTCCTCAGTCTCATTTGTAGCATATCCAAACATCATTCCCTGATCTCCGGCTCCGGTGTCGAGGTTGTCTGTAAGGTCGCCCTCTTTTGCCTCGAGTGCCTTGTCAACTCCCATGGCGATATCAGCAGACTGCTTGTCGATTGAAACCATTACTGCACATGAGTTTCCGTCGAGTCCCTTCTTTCCGTCATCATATCCGATCTCAAGTGCTGTTTTTCTGACGATTGCAGGAATATCAAGCTGTGCCTTTGTGGTAATCTCTCCTGTTACAAGGATGAAGCCTGTACAGCTTGCTGTCTCACATGCGACACGGCTCATCGGGTCCTGCTGTATGCATGCATCAAGGATGGCATCTGATACTGCATCGCAGAGCTTATCCGGATGTCCCTCAGTTACTGATTCTGATGTAAATAATAATTTTTCCATTAATTATCTGTTGCTCCTTTCATACTGTGTGACCAATATTTTTCCAATAAAAAACCACTTACTGCAAATAAGTGGATTAAAATTAAGATAATAAAAATCCTCTTATTGTTCGATTACTCGCTCAGGTTGGCACCTTCCTGTTTTCTAACGGGGTTGCCGTGACTTCATAGATCCTTTGTATCTCCATCACTCTGAATAAGAGAAGTTACAATATAGAATTTTTCAAATCTCTGTCAGCTATATTACTACCACATGATATATATGTCAAGTATCATTTTCGATACAGATTTATCAATAATCCATTTTCGATACCCTATTCATTATTTATAAGCTATTTTATGCAATTATTCTTTCTTCTTTATTGACTTTCATAATTTTGGCAATTATACTTAAATTTGTATTTATAGTACTAAACACACAATATCAAAATAAATTTTTGGAGTAACTCATGATTAAAATCAGCATAAAAGATGCGCAGATTGGTATGGTGGCAGCAGAACCGATAAAGACCCCTCTGGGGCAGATACTTGCACTGCCCGGCACACCACTCACCCGTCAGCTCATCAACAAAATGAAGCTATATAAGGTAGGCAGCATCTCAATTCAAAACCCATCCTATGCAGCAGCACCGCAAGCCGGCGAAAATACAGCAAAGCGAGACAAGGTAAAACCTGTACCCAAAACCCGCGCACATGAGATGGTGACCAACATCCAGCGTGTTCAGGCCTCAGAAGAGTTCCGAGGCTTCCAGCTCAAATACATCACTTGTACAAATCAAATCAAGGATACCTTTGGCAAAATCTGTGCCGGTGAAAAATCCTTTGATGAGGCTGCGCTTCTTACTGCTGTCATTGACCTTTCCGCATCGTGCGGCACTACAATCGAGACCTTTGACATGCTCTACAACATGCGCACCATTGCAGACCCGTTGTACTCACACTGTCTGAATGTAGGGCTTATTACAAGGATGATCGGACGATGGCTTCATATGGAAAAGACAGATGTGAATACGCTTACTATCGCAGGAGTACTTCATGATATCGGTAAATGCAAAATTCCCGATGATGTGCTAAACAAGCCTGACAAGCTCACAGATGAAGAATTTGCGCTCATAAAAAAGCACCCACAGTTTGGTTTTGATTTGATTAGGGATCTGCAGATTGACTCCAGAATAAAGCGCACAGCCCTCATGCATCATGAGCGCTGTGATGGTTCAGGCTATCCTTCACAGCTTGACAGCTCACTGATTGACGACTTTGCCATGATAACAGCCATCGCCGATGTATATGATGCCATGACTGCTGCCAGACGCTATCGCGCACCACTTTGTCCGTTCGCTGTCATATCAAGCTTTGAGAGTGAAGGTTTTACAAAGTACAATACAAAGTTCCTGCTTTTGTTTTTGAAAAAGCTTGCTACCACATACCAGAGCAACCGTGTAATGCTCAACGACAGCCGGTTCTGTAATATTGTGATGCTCAACCCACATGAACTGTCACGCCCTATTGTACGTTTTGATGACGGCAGTATACTTGATTTGTCCACAAACCGCGAGTTTTTCATCAAATCTGTGATGTAAGCCGATTTATAATCAAAAGGATTACGGAGTCGTTACTCAAAAAAATTATAAAATAACCAAAAATAAGAACCGTGCATCTACAGTAAGATGCTGCCGGTTCTTATTTTATATATTGCATTTATATTGTGTTTACATTTCATGCTTTACGTATATATCTATTACGATACCTTGAGTATGAACTTCTGAAGCTCCTTCTCATCCTCTACTCTGGCAATCTTTGCGCCAATCTTTGTAAGCTTCTCCTCAAGTGCCTCATAGCCTCTCTGGATATAGTAGATATCATCAACCACTGTGATGCCCTCTGCTGCAAGACCTGCTATAACCAGTGCTGCTCCTGCTCTTAGGTCAGGTGCATTCACTCTGGCACCTGTGTATCTTTTCACGCCGCTTATGATTGCTATATTGCTCTCTACCTTTATATCAGCTCCCATTCTGGTGAGCTCGTCAACATACTTGAAACGATTCTCAAATATGCTCTCTGTCACTGTACTGGTGCCCTCAGCGATACCCAAAAGCACCGCCATCTGTGGCTGCATATCTGTCGGGAAGCCCGGATATGGAAGTGTTGTGACCTGTGTATGCCTTAAATGTCCGTCTGATATTACTCTGACTGAGTCATCAAACTCCTCTACCTGGCAGCCTACCTCCAACAGCTTTGCTGTGGTGGCCTCAAGATGCTTTGGAATGACATTCTTTACCAGCACATTGCCTCCTGCTGCCGCAACTGCAAACATGAATGTACCGGCCTCAATCTGATCCGGAATGACAGAATACTCTGTCGCATGTAATTTCTCCACACCTACAATTCTGATGACATCGGTTCCTGCGCCCCTGATATTTGCTCCCATGCTGTTTAAGAAGTTTGCCACATCAACGACATGAGGCTCCTTAGCCGCATTCTCGATAACAGTCTTGCCATCTGCCATGGCTGCAGCCATCATAATATTGATTGTGGCACCTACAGAAACCTTATCCATATATATGTGTGTGCCCTTAAGCTCCTTTGCCCTGGCGATGACAAGGCCATGAGCTATGTCTATGTCTGCTCCCATGGAGCGGAAGCCCTTCATATGAAGGTCAATCGGCCTGCTTCCGATATCACAGCCTCCCGGAAGCGCAACCTCTGCATGCTTGTATTTTCCAAGTAATGCACCAATTAAATAATATGATGCCCTGATTCGCCTGATGAATTCATTATCGACATTTACGCCCCTGATAAATGAACCGTTTATCTTTACCTTGTGTAGATCCACGCGCTCCACATGTGCGCCGATTTCTTCGATTGCCTGAAGTAAGACATTGATATCCCTTACATTTGGCAAATTATCTATTGTTACAGTCTCGTCTGTCATTATGGCAGCGGCCAAAATAGCAAGTGCAGCATTTTTAGCTCCACCAATTTCAACTTCACCGTATAAAGGATTTCCACCTTTGATTACGTACTGTTCCATATTCCACCTCTATGAATTCAGGAGTATACTTCCTCCTAATATACTATTCTCAATTTACACTATTGTTATACATCCAACTACAAATTTCATTTATGACGACGTATTTAAGCCGCCATTTGTGCCGGTGCTGCTTTTAATAAATGACGCAGCAGCTACTATTATCTAATCATATCACGATAAATAAGCACTATAATTCAAGTGCCTCCACCAGCTTCTCTACTGTCTGCTCCACATCAAGCCCCTCCTCGGAAACCTCGATGTCTGCATACTGCTCATACAATTTTGAGCGCTCTTCAAAAAGGGTTTCTAAAGTCTGCCCTTTCTTTAATACTACACCTCTACCCTTTATGTCTGCAAGTCGTTTTTCCAAAATGGCATAAGAAACCTTGAGATACACAACTCTGCCTATCTCCTTAAGATGCTCCATGGCCTCTTTTCCGTATACCACCGAACCGCCTGTAGCTATAATGGCCCTATCAGCCCTGATAGAAGCATTGACACGGTTCTCTACCTCTATAAAACCGTCCGTGCCCTTTTCCTCAATTATCTCACGCAGAAGCTTTCCCTCCTGCTCCTGTATCAGTAAATCCGCATCCAGGAAGCTGTATCCCAGCACCTTTGCAAGTATTACGCCTATGGTACTCTTTCCAACTCCCGGCATGCCTATAAGTACGATATTAGTTTTCTGTTCCATCTACTGCCTCAGTATTCTCTGTATCTGTACTATTGGTGCTTTCTGACTGCTGTGTGCTCTCTGTAGCGCTTGTGTCTGCTGCCTTTTTGTCCTTCTTGGTAGTAGTAAAATAATTGTGAATCTTGATCTTGTCAAGCTGCTTCTGCTTTACAGACCATTTTTCATCGTCCTGCCATCCTGAAAGGATGCCATTGTAATATTTGTCCTCTTTATTGCCCTTTACAGTCTTCCTGTTTGACTCTGTTGCTTTATCATCGGTCTTTTTGTCGAGCCTTACGATATAGTAAGTGCTGTCTGTGGTGATGAGGTCTGAGGTCTGTCCCTCCTCAAGGGAATTGAGTGCATCTACAACGCTCTGATCAAGATTGTTTGTAGTGTATACACTGTCCTTTGTCTTGCTGTCTGATGACTCTGAGCTCTCTGTAGACTCTGTGTCATCTGATTTCTTATCTGAATCATCTGTCTTTTCCGCATCCGGGTCAACATATGTGGCGTATGTGCCTGTTGTGGCTGTAGTGCCTGCTGCCTTGGCTGCATCCTCTAAGGATGATCCGCCTGCAAGCGCCTCTACCACTGCATCTGCCTGTGCCTTTATCTGTGCTGACTGCTCATCTGTATATGTCTGATACTGGTAATTAGAGTCATATGCACCCTTGTAATCAAGCTTCACAATGGTGTATGCAGCCATATTGGCTTCCTCATCCGTCACGCTTGAATCAGCATTTTTGATGATTGCAGCATACATCTTACTCTTTATGAGGCGAAGCTCTAAATATTCCTCGACAATCTCCTCTGTAGCACTCATCTCGTCTATCACATCATCGGAATTTGCCTTCATAAACTTCTCTGCGGCCTTTTTGATTTCCTTTTTCTCATCATCAGAAACCTCTATATCGTAATCTGACTGATGCGCCTTTAATGTGTAAAGCTCATGAGCCTCCTCGATAGCATTTTTCTTCCATGTTTCAAGCACAGTATTATTGCCTGATACTGTCTTGTCCCAGTAGCCCTCGCCCATGTACTGTATATACATGTCATCATAACCGGCCTCCTGGTACCTTATCATAAAATTAACAAGCCCAAGCTTGATATCCTCTTTATCTAATGTCGCAACTGTTGCGGTTTTATTTATTGCACATCCTGTAAAAGCTGTAACTGAGAGTGTTGCAGCTAATAACATGGCTATTACTTTTTTCGCTTTCATTGTATCTATCCTCTTTAAAATTGGTATAGTATCGCTCGTATATTATAGAGCTTTTCGGGCCTGCTGGCAAGCATTTTCTAAACTTTGTAAATTATCGTCAATTTCGCGTAAAGCATGTGGTGTTTCCTATGCTATATGCTACATGATTCCAAAATTCGGGTAACTATTCAGCCGTAATCAGTTCCTTACGCATCTGCGAAATCAGTTCCTCCACCACATCAAGCACATCCCGCTTCTTTGCCACGCTGCCATTTTTTAAATCAAATGTGAAATATGGGTTTTCTGCCATATTGAATTTGATGGAGGATTTATACTGGGTAATAAGCTCCGGTATCTTCTCCGGATTTATCCTTGCCCGTTCAAACATGGTAAGCTTTATCAGTGAGCCGGTCTGCTTTATCTCAGTGATATATACGGCATGTGCCAACGCCTTGAGCCTTGCCACGCGAAGCAGGCTGAGCACTGATTTTGGTGGTTCACCAAACCTGTCTATGAGCTCCTCGAGCATCTCGTCCTTCTCTTCCTCTGTCTCTATGCCTGCAATACGCTTGTATATATCCAGCTTCTGGAATTCGTTTGCAATATAACCTGCCGGAATATAAGCATCGGTCACGATATCCACCGTCGTATCAAATTTATCACTGATATCCTCGATGCCCTTTGCCTCTTTTACAGCCTCGCTCAACATCTTGCAGTACAAATCGTAGCCCACTGCCTCCATGTGTCCGCTCTGCTCCGCTCCGAGCAGATTGCCCGCACCGCGGATTTCAAGGTCTCTCATGGCAATCTTAAAGCCGCTGCCAAGGTCTGAGTACTCCTTTATCGCTGCAAGACGCTTTTCTGCCACCTCTTTTAGCATCTTGTTGCGCCTGTACATGAGAAATGCATACGCAGTACGGTTAGATCTGCCGACTCGTCCGCGAAGCTGATAAAGCTGTGAAAGTCCCATGTTGTCCGCATCGTGTATAATCATTGTATTGACGTTTGAGATGTCAAGTCCGGTCTCTATAATGGTCGTGGATACAAGCACATCTATTTCACCATTGATGAAACGGTACATGATGCGCTCAAGCTCCGTCTCCTTCATCTGTCCGTGCGCAAATGCAACAGTCGCATCCGGCACCAGCTCCTGCAGCTTTGCCGTTATGTCTGCTATGTCGCGCACTTTATTGTACACATAGTACACCTGTCCGTTTCTGGCAAGCTCCCTGTTAATTGCCTCTCTGACAAGCTCATCATTGTACTCCATGACATATGTCTGAATCGGTACACGGTCCATCGGCGGCTCCTCAAGCACGCTCATATCCCTTATGCCGATTAAACTCATGTGGAGTGTCCTCGGAATCGGTGTAGCGGTCAGTGTGAGCACATCGACATTGACCTTCATCTGCTTAATCTTCTCCTTGTGAGTCACTCCGAAGCGCTGCTCCTCATCGATTACCAAAAGTCCCAGATCCTTAAACTGCACATCCTTTGAGAGTATGCGGTGTGTTCCGATAATGATATCGACCTCACCCTTTTTAAGCTTCTCTATCGTCTTTTTCTGCTCCGCCGGACTTCTGAAACGACACATCAAATCCACATTCACCGGAAAATCCTTCATCCTCTGCGAAAACGTATCGTAAATCTGCTGTGCCAGAATGGTTGTCGGGGCAAGATATGCCACCTGCTTGCTGTCCTGCACCGCCTTGAAGGCCGCACGGATTGCAACCTCCGTCTTGCCGTAGCCCACGTCACCGCAAATCAGTCTGTCCATTATTTTATGGCTCTGCATATCAGTCTTTATGGCTTCAATTGCAAGAATCTGATCCTCAGTCTCATCAAAAGGGAAAAGCTCCTCAAACTCTCTCTGCCATACCGTATCCTCGCCGAAGGCATATCCGTTTTGCTGCTCACGCTGTGCGTACAGCTTCACCAGGTCTCCCGCAATCTGCTTTACCGCACCTCTGACTCTATTCTTTGTTCTGGTCCATTCCTGACCTCCAAGCTTGTTGAGCCTTGGTTTTCTGGCATCCTTTCCGGCATATTTTTGTATCATGTCAAGCTGGGTGGCAAGAATATAGAGATTGGAGCCACCCTGATACTCTATCTTGATGTAGTCCTTTACCTTTTTGTCCACCTCAAGCTTTTCAATGCCGCGGTAAATACCTAGTCCGTGGTTTTCATGCACTACATAGTCCCCAACCGACAAATCGGTAAAGCTCTGTATTTTTTCACCCTCATAGGTGCGGTGACGCTTCTTTTTCTTCTGCTGCGCCCCAAAAATATCTGACTCCGTAATCACGGCAAACTTTAGGATAGGATACTCAAAGCCTCTTCTCACCTTGCCGTAGCAGACCATAATCTGCCCCTCTGAAAGCTCATGGTCGTAGTTTTCAGTGTAAAAGCATGTGATTCCCTGATCTGTGATATCCTCTGAAAGCCGCTTTGCCCTTGTCCTTGAACCGGATAAAAGAATGACTCTGTAGCCGTTTTTCTTATAGCGCTTTAAGTCCTTTATCAAAAGCTCAAAGCTGTTATTGTATGGGCTGACACTCTGACAGTGAATACCATAGCTTCCCAGCTGGTGCAGTCCGTTTGCTTTATTATCGAGCGCACCGAGTGCGATACACGAATACTTCTCGAGCTTTGCCACAATCTCCTTCTCTGTAAAAAGACCGTTCATCTGCCCCGGAAGTATATATCCCATCGCAAGTCTCTGCTTCATGCTCTCTGAAAACTCAGTCTCGGTAAGCTTTCCCTGCTCTGCGCACCTGGTCAGCTCATCGAAGAATATAAGGCTGTCCGATGGATTAAAATAATCCAAAAGCCCGACTCTCTCGTCAAAAAAGTACGACAAAAAAGCATCCATGCCCGCATACATGGACAGCTCTCCCCACTCCTCGGTAAGCTCGTCTGCCATCACAGTCACTCTGTGTGCTTCCTCTGTCTTCATCTGCTTTCTAAGCTTGTCAGACACCCTCTTTGCCTCTGCCTTAAGCTTTTCAATTCCCCCGGCCTTTTCCTCATCACTAAGTACAAGCTCTGCCGCCGGATATATGCTCACCCGGTCTGTATTTTCGATGGATTTCTGGCTCTCGCAGTCAAAATATCTGATGGTGTCTATCTCGTCTCCCCACAGCTCAATTCGGATAGGATTCTCCTCCGTCAGCGGAAAAACATCAAGAATACCGCCCCTGACAGAAAACTGTCCCATCGTCTGGACCTGATACTCTTTTTCATAGCCCATTCTGATAAGAGCAGCCTGAATTTCCTTCAAATCCAAAAGCTGTCCCTGCTCAAGTGTAAGCACGTTTTCCCACATCTTTTCTATCGGCGCCATCGTATTCATCAGCGCATCAAATGTGGTCACAAGTGTCACACTCTCCTGCTCATGGATAGCCTTCAAAGCCCTGATGCGCTCCGCTGTCAGGAGATTGCCCCTGATATCCGACTGGTAAAAAAGCACATCCTTTGATGGATAATACACCACCTCTTTGTCAAAAAAACTGTACTCATCGTACAGTTCCTTCGCCTTCTGCTCTCCAAAGGTCACAATAAGCTTGTTTTTCCTGTGACCTCCAAAGGCATATATCATCTGTGATTTTTGCGCATCTATGCATCCCGTGACAGATATAAGTCCGGACGATTTTTCTGCCGTTTTTGTCATCTCCTCAAAGCCCGCAAGGGAAAGGAGTGGCTCTGTAAATGCTTTCACTTTCAATTCTCCATTTCTGTCTGTTCAAAATCACCTTGTCGATTTCCAGCTAGTTATATATGTTCATAGCCTTATCCGTCTCGCCCTGCATCATGAGAACTGCTGCATCCATCGCATGACCGATAGCTTCCTCCACCTTTGCCCTGTCCTCAGAACTGAAACGCCCGAGCACATGGTCAGCAAGATCCCAGCCCTGCGGCTTCTCTCCAACACCGACCTTGATACGGCTGAAGCCCTGTGTGCCGGTCATTGCAATGATGCTCTTAATCCCATTGTGACCGCCGGCGCTGCCCTTTTTGCGGATACGGATACGCCCCGGCTCAAGCGAAATATCATCAAAAATAACAATCATTTCCTCATCCGGATCAAGCTTATAAAAATTCATCACCTCAGCAACAGACTCACCGCTTAAGTTCATGTATGTCTGTGGCTTCACAAGCAGCACCTTCATGCCCTCAATCACTCCGCTTCCACAGAGCGCCTTGTGCTTTTTGTCTGTCACACTTATATTATATTTATCCGCAAGCGCATCTATCACATCAAATCCGATATTGTGCCTTGTGTGCTCATATTTTTTGTCAGGATTTCCAAGTCCTACTATAACGTACATCGTTTATCCTTTCTCTTTCTCATATCATTTACAATTCAAAATAAAACAAATACTGCTGGATAATTCCCGCCACACCCTTGTAGCGCTCAAAATCAAAGCCGTCACTATAATATTTGTCCAAAAGCTGCTTTACATGCGTATCTATCGGAAACGCATCCACATGATGCAAACCGAAAAGGCATATGCAGTTTGCCACCTTTTTGCCAATTCCTTTGCGAGTAAGCAGGCTTTCCATCGCCTCATCATAGCTCATTTTGCGCAGATTATCAAGCCAGTCAGGATTATTAGCACCATACTCATATATTTCCTTCAGATACGGTGCCCTGTAGCCAAAGCCCATGCTCCTGTCATCAAATACCTCATCCGGTACCTCAAGAGGCTTGGGAAATGTATACAGTTCTTCCCCCTCTGCACTGCCGTCTATTTTATGTCCGCACCGCCTGCAAAGTAAATCCACACTGTTTGTGATTCGCTTTATGTTATTATTCTGGGAAATCATAAAAGTAACAATCATCTCCCACAAATCCTGCCTTAAAATGCGCACACCACTGCCATATGCATACGCCTCTTTCAGATGCGCGTCATCTCCGTCTGCTATAAGCTTTGCAATCCCCGCATAATCCGTATCCATATCCAGATAGCTTTTCCATATATTGTTCCAGTCTGCCTCATCACAGTCCAGCTCAAACTCATTCCCATCCTGCTTAATCCGAAGTGCCCTGTCAAATGCCACTACTGTGTATTCATTTTCTCCTGTATTCTTCCATCTGAAGCACTGACCACTGTCAGCAATCTGTTTTAAATCCAGATTATCTATTTTCGTCTTGTACATATCTGTTTGTCTATCCTCTTTTATTGTAGCTATACTCTAAAAAGCCGGTCTTTCTGTGGCTTATTGTACCACGGATAGACCGGTTTGTGTGAAATATATTTGGATTATTATACCAGCTCAGGTATTTTATATCCCGCCTTGCTCATCGCTTTTTCAAATTCATCAAGCGACATCTCAGCCTTCTCGGCACCTCTTTTTGCAGAATAGTCTCCCTCCTGTACTGAAAGATAAATTTCAAAAAGACGGCCCTGCTGCATTCCCTGTTGCATTCCTCTCTGCATGCCCTCCTGAATGCCGCGTTTTTTATGATCATCCCATGCCTTACACATATTTACCACCTCTTCCTTTTCATCATACTTAATGTCAGTTCCTACAAATAGATTGATAGCTGCTACTGTCTCAACGTCAACCCTTGTAAAGGTATCATCTTTTGTAATTAACTCATTCAGCTTTTCCTCATCTGACGCATTTTTCAATAACTCAAACAATGGCCTGAGCCCTGTCTCGAACTTGGAAAAGTCTGTAATTTCCAGTGGATTCAGCAAATTAATCCTGTAATCATTGATGAATGGGAGTATTCTTTCATCCATCTGTGGCATCATCTCTGCAAGGCTTCTTGGTCCATCCCACTGTGTAGTTCCAAGATACAGTGTGATTGTAATCACCGGCGTCAGCTTATCATCAAGTGTAAAGCCTGACAGAAACTCGTCCGAAGACCTGTAATCCCTATTTTTCCGGTGACGTTTCTTTGCCTCGTTGACCTGTTCTCCGTAATTCAATGCATCATAAATCATAGTTTTAACAGGCATCGCATAATGAATGTCTGTCTGCGCTTCTGCTCCAATTAAGATAACATACATTTGCCCTGTATGCTTCACGGAAACACTTTTTAGCAAATCTCTCCATTTCTGCTTAACAATCTGCTTCTTATCAATACCGAAAACTGATAACACCTCTGTGGTGTCACATTCCTTTAAATCCTCCGGTTTGATAACCTTCTCTCCGTCAAACAATACATAATTACAAATTTCACTAAACCTCGTATTGTCCGACAAATACTCCTTTGCCTTCGAGTCCTTTGTACCCAAATTAACCTCC
>ULOR01005242.1_pt1 | contig 15174 bp, 11 predicted proteins | sample 1952861 | NCBI WGS metagenome assembly ULOR01 (sample SAMEA4835611, study PRJEB28245) | human gut metagenome | biome: gut microbiome; material: fecal sample | place: Denmark | collected 2008 | reverse complement strand
TGAACTCATTCTAAATCCGAAACTTGAGTAATAGTCAATTCATATGCAAGCAATCTAAAACTTCGTATTCTTGTTGAAGACATTGAGAATTTTACTGTTGGTGTGAAAATGAAAACAACTGTAGACCATAATGTATATGAGGAATATGAGGAGGCAAGCGCTTTAGTTTCTGAACCACCAATCCATACACAAGACAGATATAAGACCAAAACGAAGGGAATATCAATAAGCGCAGCTAGTCTTGAACGTTTTCAATCTAAAGGATAGACATGAAATCAACTTGGATAATATTCAATCACCATTTAGCGTTGCAAGATGGAAAAAATGTTTACCATCCCAATGCTTCAGATATTTATTCGCTTTTGTCAACAGACGAAAGTGAGAGACGGTTTGGTATAAGCTGTGAAAATCCCGCTACGGATTTATCTAACGTTCGTTTCTCAAAAATAGGATCTTCTGCACACATAAGGTTGAGCAATAATGAACGTGGAGAAATATTATGCAACGTTGTGGCTTATAGAAAGGGAGCGTATGTTCCTGTTGATGTACTTGAAGGCTCCATTATAGACCAATGTGTTAGCAACAATACCTGGTTTTATCTTAATGGAAACACCTCACAGGTACAAGAAATTATAGATCTTGCTGGTATAAAAGAAAACGGCATAATATCTATTCGTCAATACCTTAAACTGATAGAATTTGAATTGTTAAACGAAACAAATCTATTAGAAAACAAGGTCGATTCTTCGTGTCTGCAGAAGCCTGTTGACAATAATGAAGAGCCACCAGCAACCCTTAAAGCAACGCTTTTTCCATATCAAAAAACTGGGTTCTTGTGGATAAAGGCGATGTTGGAAGAATGTAACGGATGCATTCTTGGTGACGAAATGGGTTTGGGTAAGACAATGCAAGTAATAACGGAAATGTTAAGTTTGAAAGAAAGAAATGAGGTTCCGTTACTTGTTGTCGCCCCTATTTCATTGTTGGTTAACTGGCAACGAGAATGTGCGAAATTTGCTCCTTCTCTAAATACTATTGTTCATTATGGCCCAACTCGTATAGCAAATTATAAAGAATTGCTTGCGTATGATGTTGTTATAACTTCTTACACAACAGTTGTTAGTGACATTCATATGCTCAATATGGTTAGATGGAAACTTGTTGCATTAGATGAAGCTCAAAGCATAAAAAATCCGTTTAGTGCAAGAGCAACAGCTTGTAAAAAACTGAATCGTGAAAGAAGTTTAGCTGTTACAGGAACACCATTTGAGAATCATGTTTCAGACATCTGGTCACTTATAGATTTTGTTCAACCGGGGCTTCTTGGTTCCTTGGAAAAATATAAAGAATCCATTACAGATGACGTGTCAGGAGGAAAGAAAATAGAGCCAATTCTTAGTCCTCTTATGATAAGACGTTTGGTGGCAGATGTGGCACAAGACCTTCCTGAAAAAATTGTCTCTACCCAGGCGCTGCAAATGTCTGAACATGAATGTCAAGAGTACAACAATTATCTGTCTTCTCTAAAGAATAGCGTAGAGAGTGAAAACATTAATTTGGGCATGTTACAAAAACTTAGAATATATTGTACCCACCCAAATGCAATATCTGAAGCAGATAGATTTTGTGACCCTGCAGAGGTGTCAATCAAATACCAACGCTTTTGTGAAATTGCCGAAGAGATTATTAATCGAGAAGAAAAGATAATAGTCTTTACATCGTATAAGAATATGTTTGAAATATTCAAGAGGGATATTCCGAATAGGTTTGGAATACAGATATGGACTATAAATGGTGAAACACCAGTAGCAGAACGTCAAGAGATTGTCGACAGATTCAACAATTTAAGTGGCTCTGCCATGCTGATTCTAAATCCTAGAGCGGCAGGAACAGGTCTAAATATAACAGGCGCAAACCATGTTATTCATTATAACTTAGAGTGGAATCCTGCGCTAGAAGACCAGTCCTCAGCAAGAGCTTATAGGCGCGGTCAGCAAAAGACAGTATTCATTTACAGGCTGTATTATACAGACACAATAGAACAGGTCGTAAACGAAAGGATAGAGCGTAAACGTAATATATCTTCGTCTGCTGTTATAGGCAATGATGGCCAAATCCAGGATAGGTTAGACATCCTTAAAGCTCTAGAATTAATTCCGTCAATTAGAAACTAAAAAAAGAATTCTATGATAATAACTTCACAAACCAAAGTGGCAGACGATTTTGAGCTGCTGCCCGATCCTGAACGAATAGTAAATGGGTTAAGAGACACAGGATATAATTTTAATACAGCCATAGCTGACATCGTTGACAATTCGATTGCTGCAAATGCGTCGAAGATAAACATAGATGTTGACATGGATCCTGATATGAATGTTAGGGTCTATATTGCCGACAACGGTTGCGGAATGGATCTTGAAGGTCTTAAAAACGCTATGAAATATGGCTCGAAGGAACGTAGCGAAAAGAATAGTCTTGGAAAATTTGGTCTAGGACTTAAAACCGCTTCAACAGCCTTTTGTAAAAAGTTTTCTTTGTTGTCAAGAACTTCCAATGAAATGAAGTTGCGAAAGGTGCAATGGGATTTGGATTATATTGCAGCGAAAGGTTCTTGGATGTTACAGTTTCCTACCATTGAAGAAGATGAAGAGGAAATGCTTGATATGGTAGCAGAAGGAGGGTCTGGAACATTGCTTGTGTGGGATAATTTAGACCGCCTGATGAAAGATTACAAGTCTTTTAAAAATGCACAAAAGGCTCTTGTGAAAATTCTTAATGATCTTAGGTTCCATCTATCAATGGTTTTTCAAAGATACCTTGATATAAATGATTCTCGTGCAAAGAATGTTGAAATTGTCGTGAATACGATAATTCTTAAACCCTGGGATCCGTTCTGCACAAAAGAGGGTCTAACAGAAACGCTTCAAGTTGAAGATGTACCTGTAGAAATGCCTGACGGTTCTCAAGCCATGTTTCATATTGCTGCTTATATTATACCCAAAAAGGGCGAATATTCCACAATAGAAGCGGAGAAGGAAGCAAGAGGAAGTAATGATTTTCAAGGAATCTATGTTTATCGTGAAAATCGTCTTATACATAGTGGGGATTGGTTTGGGTTTATGAAAAAGGAACCTCACTTCTCTCTTCTTCGTGTAGATTTCTCGTTCGATTATAAAATGGATGAGTTGCTTAGCGTTGATATAAAGAAATCTAGAATTCTTCTTATTGGCGAATTAGCTCAGTTTATCATAAACTTCTTGGGAGCACCAAGACGAGAAGCTGAAAAACGCTATCGCGATAAGGAAAACAAGGCTGTACACGATAAGGGAGAGAATGCGCACATTCCTTCAAATCAAAATATTGATAGTAAAGCTCCTGAACTAGAAGGGTCAAAAATCACGCCAAAGGGCGAGGATAGTGCTGAAATTAGTAATAATAACGGCACTTTTACAAAAACAATTTCAATAAAAAGCAATGTTGATCCTAAGCAAAATCGTGTCATTCCTGTTCCTTCAATAGAAGGTAATGCGTTGTGGGAGCCTGCGTTGGCTGATGGAAAACATGCTGTAAATATTAATGAGACACATCCATTCTATAAGAAAATCTATGGCCCTTATCTTGCTCAACATTTGGTCGTGGAAGGTTTAGATGATTTGTTGTGGGCGTTGGCAGAAGCCGAGAATACAACATGTTCGCCATCAAGTATCGAAAATTATGAAGATATGAGATATACAGTTTCACGAATATTAAAGAAATTGGTTGCCGATTTACCTGATCCAGAACAGGATGAATAATATTTGAATTATGGTTGATTTATGTAATAAACTGAAAAGCAGTTTAGAGCATTATTTTTCAATGCCCTTTGATGTTTCATCTTCGTTGGTTGACGGCGAAGAACATTATACTTGTAGCCCAACAAATGAGGGCGCAATGTTCTTTGATGTTAATGTTTATATACATAATAAAATAAGACTTGTCATTGAGATGTATCCACAGAAACATGGTGGATACATTCTCGATGAAATGGCTGAGGCTGAAGACTATAAACGAAAGCGTTTCTCTTTGTGTAAAGAAATGCTGGAAGACAAAGGTGCAAAAATTAAGCTTCTTGTAAATGGTGGTAATCTCGTTGTAAACGAATGGCCACGTTTGTGGCGATCTTTTCTTTGCAAGCTTGTTCTTGTTCCTATTCCAGATACAGACAGCCAAAATAAAAATTTTGATATTGTTTCTGAATGGACTATATATAGTTTTGATTTAATTTTTTCTTTACTAACAATTACTGACATTAACGATGAAGAAAGGAATGTCACTTCCATTCAAACAGAAGGGACCCCGTCAGAAATACGCTCTATAAGATATGAACGCAACCCCATTAACAGGCAACTCTGTCTATATAGAAAGGGGTATAATTGTGCTGTGTGCGGAATGAATTTCTATGATGTTTACGGCGATATAGGTTTTCACTTTATCGAGGTCCATCATATAACACCAGTATCAGCAATGAAGCCAGGTTTTGAATTTGATGTGGATAGAGATTTAGTGCCTTTATGTCCTAATTGTCATGCAATGGTGCATAGAAAAAATCCACCATATAGTGTTGAGGAAATGAAACATTTTTTGAAGCGTGGAAAATTGGAAAAATAAGTTTATGCTGTTTACCTTTGCGCTATAGACGAAAAGAAGCTGCTGGACTCAGATTAAATCCAACAGCTTCTTTATAAATTCTATTTGCTTTGCCTTTAGCCTTGATTACAACTCATCGAGCAAACTATCTCTTAGCCTTGATTATGGCTTTAATCTCCTATTCTCCCTTTGGCGACGTGACCTTGATGAAAAGTTGTTTTCAGTCTTTTCAGTCATTAGTCATTAGTCATTAGTCATTTTCAAAATTTAATGTAACGGTTATGAAAATTATGAATGCTGAGGCTGCGAGGGAGTTTTTGAAAAGTGGTCATTAAGGTCATTAGTCATTAAGTCATTAAGAAAAAATTGATGCTTGAGAATATGAAAATTAGGATGGGGCGCAAGAGGTTTACAGCTTATGGGGTGCTTGGCAAGCTTCAGAAAAGAGCAAAGCCTCTAACCGCTTAAGTTCTTGCAGAGCCTCGCTCTTGGTCTTGATGGTTCGTTCTATCCATTCGAGGTCGTCTTCCGAAACCCCATCATCCGTAATATAACGAAAGAGGATGTCACAAAGCAGCACCCGATCATCAGAATAATACTGAGGATGGTTGTTCTCTATAAATTCAAAATAAGGCGATTCGTATTTCATGTTGTTTTGTTTACCTTTAGCCTTGATTACAACTCATCGAGTAAACTGTCAGCAGATTGAAGTTTGCGCTTGTCGGACATGGCTTCTTTAACCTCCGTCAAAGCGTTTCTGAGTTCTTTCATCATGTCGCGCGGTGCGTCAACGGTATTTATAACCATAATTCAATTATTTGTTTGTGATGCAATTTAGATAATGCAAACTGAGAGCAGAGATGCAAGCTTGCTTGTGATCTATGCCGAGGTGCAGCTTATCTTATGCAAAGATAATGCAAACTGAGAGCAGAGATGCAAGCTTGCTTGTGATCTATGCCGAGGTGCAGCTTATCTTATGCAAAGATAATGCTTTTTTATTGATACAACAATCGAAATGGTTGCAAATTAACATTATTTGGTAACCAAATCAGATGAAAGTTAAGAATGCTGAGGCTGAGAGGGGGAGGTTTTTGGAAAAGTGGTCATTAAGGTCATTAGTCATTAAGTCATTAAGAAAAACTGATGTTCAACCTTAATACATTGGAATATCTTGGGCTTTGTAGCAGTTGAACAACCCTAAATAAAGGGGCGAATTCGCCCCTCAGACCTCGTCTCTCTTTTTACCTGCTGGATTTTTGGCATCTTAAGGTTATAAAATACGAAACTCTGCCGTTATGTTCTGTTTGTAATCCGAGAGCAGAGATTGTAGATTCGCAGTAATAAATAGGCAAATAAACAAAAAAAGCATCAATGCTGAGCGTGGGCCCGGCATTGATGCTTTTTGGTTTTTAGCCCATGGTCTTGTGTTTAAGCAATTGATCTTGGGCTATTTTGTGTTAACCTCGGGTGGAAGGAGGGGCAGGGAAGCTCCTCCTTCGGCACACGGGGTCAGAAAAGTTGCGAAAGGTGGTTAGATCTGCTCGCTCCAGTCTTCCTGGCTCTTGCGAACGTAGGTCTGGTAACGGAGCTTAGCCATCTTCTCGGCCTGGGTGAAGAGCTCGTCAGCCTCCTTCGGGAATGCCTTCTGTACTGACAGATAACGAACCTCGCCGAGGAGGAAGTCGCGGAAGTCGTCCCACTTAGGAGCCTTTGAGTCGAGGGTGAACGGGTTCTTGCCCTCGTCAGCCAGCTGCGGGTTGAAACGCCACAGGTGCCAGTAGCCGCAATCGACAGCAAGCTTCTCCTCGTTCTGTGAACGGCCCATGCCGCCCTTGCGCTTCAGACCGTGGTTGATACAGGGAGCGTAGGCGATGATGAGTGACGGACCGGGATAAGCCTCTGCCTCGCGGATGGCCTTCAGGGTCTGTGCGTTGTCGGCACCCATAGCGATCTGAGCTACATAGATGTAGCCGTAGGTTGTCTGCATGAGGCCGAGGTCCTTCTTGCGGATGCGCTTGCCCTGAGCGGCAAACTGTGCGATGGCGCCAAGAGGAGTTGACTTAGACGACTGACCGCCTGTGTTAGAGTAAACCTCAGTATCGAGCACGAGGATGTTAACGTCCTCACCAGAAGCCAATACGTGGTCGAGACCGCCGTAACCGATATCGTAAGAAGCGCCGTCGCCACCGATGATCCACTGGCTGCGCTTTACGAGGTAGTGGTCGAGAGTCTTGAGCTCTGCGCAAATGGGGCAGCCCTTCTCAGCACCTGCGGCGATGAGCGGCTTAAGCTCGGCAGCAGCCTCCTTAGAACCCTCAGAGTCGTTCATGTTGGCCATCCACTTGTCAGCAGCAGCTACGAACTCTGCAGGAACGTGCTCGTCGGCCTTTGCCTCTTCGAGGAGGTGGCAGATGCGCTCCTTCATCTTCTTGTTGCCAAGAACCATACCAAGACCGAACTCGCAGAAGTCCTCGAACAATGAGTTGTCGAAGGCAGGACCCTGACCCTTAGCGTTCTTTGTGTAAGGTGTCGAAGGAATAGAAGCAGAGTAGATTGAAGAGCAACCAGTAGCGTTGGCAATCATCTGACGGTCGCCGAAGAGCTGTGAGATGAGCTTGACGTAAGGTGTCTCACCGCAACCAGCGCAAGCGCCAGAGAACTCGAACAGAGGCTGAGCGAACTGTGAGTTCTTGGGGCTCTGCTTGATGTCTACGAGATCCTGCTTAGAAGCAACGTTGTGAACGAGGTACTCCCAGTTCTGTGCTTCCTTCTGCATGTCTTCTGCGTCGACGTTGAAGGGAACCATCTTGAGAGCCTTCTCGAGCTCGCCTGTCTCCTTGTTCTTCTTTCCGGGGCAAACGTCGGCACAGTTGCCGCAACCCAGACAGTCGAGAACAGAGATCTCGATGCGGAAATGCATGCCCTTGAGAGCTGCGGGAGCCTTAACCTCCTGTGTCTCGAGACCCTCGATGCCAGCCAGCTCGTCGTCGGTAAGAACGAACGGACGGATGGCAGCGTGAGGACAAACGAACGAACACTTGTTACACTGGATACAGTTGTCTACGTTCCATACGGGAACGAAGGCCTCAACACCACGCTTCTCGAAGGCTGCGGTGCCGTTCTGCCATGTGCCGTCGACGGTGTCGTGCTTAACGAAGTCGGAAACCTTCAGGAGGTCACCTGCCTGGCCGTTGATAGGACGTACGAGCTCCTTAACGAAAGCGGGAGCGCTGTCTTCCTTAGCCTCCTCGTCGGCGAGGTTTGCCCATGCGGGATCAACGGTGAGCTGCTTGTACTCGTCGCCGCGGTCAACGGCAGCAAAGTTTTTGTCGACAACGTCCTGACCCTTCTTCGAGTAAGACTTAACGATGAATGCCTTCATCTGCTCAACGGCGAGATCCAAAGGAATGACCTCTGTGATGCGGAAGAATGCTGACTGGAGGATGGTGTTGGTGCGGTTGCCGAGACCGATCTCCTGAGCAATCTTAGTGGCGTTGATATAGTAAACTGTGATGTTGTTCTGAGCGAAACAACGCTTAACCTTGTTAGGAATGAAGTTTACGAGTTCCTCACCGTCGAAGATAGTGTTCAACAGGAAGAAGCCGTTCTTGCGCAGACCGCGTGTAACGTCATACATGTGGAGGTAAGCCTGAACGTGGCAAGCCACGAAGTTAGGAGTATTTACCTGGTATGCGCTGTGGATGGGGCTGTCGCCGAAACGGAGGTGTGAGCAAGTGAAACCACCTGACTTCTTTGAGTCGTAAGAGAAGTAGGCCTGGCAGTACTTGTTGGTGTTGTTACCGATAATCTGTACTGAGTTCTTGTTAGCACCTACGGTACCGTCAGCACCGAGTCCGTAGAACTTAGCCTCGAACAGGTCGTCGCCGCCCATCGGGATCTCCTCCTCCTCGGGCAGAGAGGTGAAGGTAACGTCGTCGACGATGCCCACGGTGAAGTGGTTCTTGGGCTCGGGGAGCTCAAGGTTCTTGAACACAGCCACAATCTTGGCAGGTGTGGTGTCGGAAGAACCGAGACCGTAGCGTCCGCCAACGATGAGCGGCTTGCGCTCGTCGTCGTAGAGAGCCGACTTTACGTCGAGGTACAGAGGCTCGCCTTCTGCACCCGGCTCCTTTGTGCGGTCAAGCACAGCGATGCGCTTAACAGTAGCGGGGAGAGCCTTCTTCAGGAAGTCGACAGAGAACGGACGGTAGAGGTGAACAGCCACCATGCCGACCTTCTTACCCTGCTTGTTCAGGTAGTCGATGGCCTCGCGTGCAGGCTCTGTGGCAGAACCCATGAGGATGATTACGTTCTCGGCGTCCTCAGCTCCGTAGTAGTTGAAGAGGTGATACTCGCGGCCTGTGATCTTGGTCATCTCCTGGCAGTACTTCTCCACTACCTCAGGGATGCGGTCGTAGTACTCGTTGCTAGCCTCACGATGTGTGAAGAATGTCTCGGGGTTCTCGGCTGTGCCGCGTGTTACAGGACGCTCAGGTGTGAGCGCACGGTCGCGGAAGCGCTTGATATATTCGGGGTTTACCAACGGACGGATGTCTTCCATGTCCATCTCCTCGATCTTATGATACTCGTGAGAGGTGCGGAAACCGTCGAAGAAGTTGATGAACGGAACCGAGGTCTCGAGGGTTGCGAGGTGAGGAACAGCCGAGAGATCCATTACCTCCTGCACAGAACCTGAGCAGAACATGGCGAAGCCGGTCTGGCGGCAAGCCATGACGTCCTGGTGGTCGCCGAAGATACACAGAGAGTGAGATGCCAGCGTACGTGCAGACACGTTGAAAACGCAAGGCAACAACTCGCCTGCAATCTTGTACATGTTAGGAATCATCAGCAACAGACCCTGCGAGGCTGTGTAGGTGGATGTGAGAGCACCTGCCTGGAGCGATCCGTGGAGAGCGCCGGCAGCACCTGCCTCCGACTCCATTTCCTGGATAGAAACTCGCTGACCGAAGAGGTTCTTGCGACCCTTGGCAGCCCACTCGTCTACATGCTCAGCCATGGGCGATGACGGAGTGATAGGATAGATTGCAGCAACCTCTGTGAACATGTAGCTCACATGAGCGGCAGCTGTGTTACCATCACAAGTGATAAACTTTTTTTCTTTAGCCATTTTGTTATAAATAAAATGTTAGTGTATTGTCGTTAATGTTGTTTCTTTGTTTTTTTACTTTAGTTTCGCAAGCGAGAGAAGTTATTGGAAGTTATAGGAAGATAACTCGCTTCGCTCGTGAAGTTAACTGACATCTGCCATGCTATTTGAGCTATAAAGCTATTCAATAGATGAAGCCGAAGAGCCAGAGGGGTATGCGGTTGTCGTGGCCTGTCTCGGTTCCGTAGCGTGCGTAGATGGTCTCGGGGTTGCAGCGTGTGTGGTGGGCGGCAGCCGCGTCGCACACTCTGAATTTCAGACTGCCGTCGACGATGTATTGTCCTTCCTTTCCGCTGTGGTTGACCGTGTGGTCTTTCCAGAGGGCGTGGACGAGGAATGTCTCCATGATGTCCTGCCTGTGACACTCTATGGGGTAGATGGCGTACATGAGGTTGGGGTTGTGCATCATGACCTTCGACGGCTTCTTTGGAAACTCTTCGCCGACGGGGTAGAGGATGTTGATGAGGCGTGCGTCGGAAAGATACTTGATGTAGTTCATGACCGTTGCGCGGCTTGTCTCTATTTCCTGTGCCAGATTGCTTATGTTAGGTGCCTTCGGCCCTCCTGTGGCGAGGAGGTAGAACAGCTTCTTTATCTTGGTGAGATATTTCAGCTCTATCTGCTTTATGAGCAGAATGTCGACCTCGGCCATCATGTTCATGGTCTTGAGAAGGTTCTCTTCAAAGTTGCGGTTCTCAAGGAAGAAGGGGTAGAAGCCGTGGTGCAGATATTGCTGGAAATGTTGCGCTGGGCTGACCTTGGGCAGGATGTCCTTCACGATCTGTTCGTGGTTGTGCAAGATGTCGTCGAGCGTTATCGCCTTGAAGCGGTTGCCCGTCTGGAGGTTCAGAAACTCTCTGAAGGAGAAGCCGCGCAGGTTGTAGCGTTTCACGATGCTGTCGAGCTCGGGGGTGTCTTCCTTCAGGCGCATGACGCTGGAGCCTGTGAACACAATTTTCAGGCCTGGCAGCTCGTCGTAGCATCGCCGCAGCTCCGTGCTCCAGCAGGGCTGCTTGAACACCTGGTCTATGAGCAGGGTGCGTCCGCCTTGACGGTAGAAGTCGGTGGCGAAGTCGGCAATGCCGCGTCCCTGGAAATAGAAGTTGTTCATGTTGATGTAGAGACATTTCTTGTCGGCCACATTGAAATGTTCTTTCGCATATTGCAGCAGGAAAGTTGTCTTTCCTATGCCACGGGTGCCTTTGATGCCGATCATGCGGTCATCCCAGTTGATCTCGTCCATAAGGGCTCGACGAACCGGTGCGTTTGTGTGCTCCACAAGGTAAGCATGTGTTTTGAAGAAAGCATCCATGTCTTGAAAGAACCTGTTATATTTAATTATTGTATATTCTTATTTTCTTTTTATAGGGCTAAAGGGCGACATTAAGCAAGCATAACATGTCAGCTTCTTTCAATGTGTCTGCATGAGACGTGTAAAGCATGACAATGTGTCGGGTCTTGATTTGCTGTATGCCACGACATTAGCGCCTTTATTTGTGCAAAGTTAATACTTTTTTCAAAAAATGCAAACTCTATATTGCAAAATAACGTTATTTTTTTTGCGGACAGACGTGCGCCTTGCCGTTGGGGCTTTAAGGCCAATGAGAAAAGCCCCGACAGGCGTCATGTGCTGTCGGGGCTTGGAGAGGTTTGTGAGGTGAGCGCCCGTGTGGGGCGGGGTGGGGCGTCACGGTTCTTTCTTGTCGAGATAGCCTTTTGTGAACATGTCGTAGCTGAGGGCCTCAAGTTCTGAAAGCGACATCTCGGCCAGCGCACGTTCTATGCGGCTTATTATTTCTTCGCGCCGCGCGTCGCCTGTGTCGGCGTCGTTGAAGAAATGGCGTCTCATGTGTTGCCTTTGTTCTTTAAAACCAGCCTTTGCCTATAAAGAGAGGTGAGGCTTAGAAGGGCAGGTCGTCGGCGTTCTGCTCGGCCTTGGCAGCAAACGGGTCGGCAGCGGGCTGTGCGGAAGCCTGGGCTGAGGGCTGTGCGGGAGCCTGAGCCGTGAAGGCAGCGGGCGACACGGGAGCCTGCATTGAAGCAACAGCGTTGGGGTCTACCTGGCGTACGTCGAAGGCGCGTATGCTGTTGAACCAGCGGCCGTTATATTCGTGGGCGTCGATGTCGAACGACACGTTGATCTCCTGTCCTACCTGTATGTTGAAACGCTGCAGACGGTCGGATCCAAACACAGTGAACACCATCTTTCTGGGGTAATTGTCGTGGGTCTCAATGACAAAATCTTGAGCTGTCCATTCACCGCGTGCAGATACACCGCTTCTCGGGTCAAGAGCAGCTATCACTTTTCCTTGTAATTCCATAAAATTGATTGATTTTTATATATTATATTATGTGTTTAATTTGTCTCGGCTTTTATTGCACCACGGGGCTGCGGCTGCGCTTTGCCTTGGCTCTTTTCCTTTGTGCGTTTGCTCCTTTCGGGGCCTTGTTTCTGCGCCTGTCAAAGCTCCGTTTGGCTTGCTCCGGTGCCGTGAGCCGTTCGCGTCATCGCGTAATGGTGCAATTAAAAATCTTCGCGAAATTAATAAATATAGTTGACAAAAACAAAATAAACGTTGCTTTTTTTGTTTAGTCCACCCCTTTTTTGTATTTTTGTGGCTAATTTGAGAACTCTGATTAAAAAAATTAAAAACTACAAAAATATTACATCAATGCGATTTACGTTATCAAGCAGTCTGCTTAACAGTCAGCTGCAAACTCTCTCAAAAGTTATCAACAGCAAGAATTCTCTTCCTATCCTCGACTGCATCTTGTTTGAGGTAGGCGACGGTCAGCTCACGCTCACAGCAAGCGACAAGGAGAATGTTATGACAATTGTGCTCGCCCTCGACGCATGCGAGGGTGCGGGAGCGTTCGCACTTCCCAAGACAACCGTAATTGACGCCGTGAAGGAGCTTCCTGAGCAGCCTCTCACCTTTGATGTCAAAGAAGACACGCTGGCCCTTACCATCACCTACCAGAACGGTATGTACCAGTTTGTTGCGCAGAACGCAGAGGAGTTTCCCAAGGCCAAGAGCCTGAGCGACGACGCTGCCACGCTGGCCATGGACGTGACCATGCTCGCCGACAACCTCACACGCTCGCTCTTCGCTACAGCACAGGACGAGCTGCGCCCCGTGATGAACGGCATCTATTTTGACCTCACCCCCGACTGTCTGGCGATCGTTGCCAGCGACGGCCACAAGCTCGTGCGCAACCGCAACTTTGAGGTGAAGAGCGAGGCTCCCGCTTCGTTTATCCTGCCCTCAAAGCCCGCCGCCCTGCTCAAACTGATGACAGGCAAGGCCGAGGGCGAGGCTGGCGTGTGCTTCGACAGCAACAACGCTTGCTTCACCATTGCCAACGCAACGCTCACCTGCCGCCTGATCGAGGGACGTTACCCCAACTATAACTCGGTCATTCCGCAGGACAACCCCAACAAGCTCACCGTCGACCGCAAGGCCCTCATCGGTGCCCTGCGCCGTGTGCTGCCTTTCGCAAGCGAGAGCACACAGTCGGTCCGTCTGCACATCGACGGCTCGAAGCTCATCGTGTCGTCTGAAGACGTCGACTTCGCAAAGACTGCCAAGGAGGCCGTTACCTGCGAATATGAGGGCCGCACCATGGACATCGGCTTCAAGTGTCCTTCGCTCATCGAGATCCTTTCAAACATGGACAGCGACGAGGTGACCATAGCCCTTGCCGACCCCAGCCGTGCCGGCGTTATAGAGCCCTCTGTGCAGCCTGACAATGCCGAGGTGCTGATGCTCATCATGCCGATGCTTCTGAACGATTAATATTTTATAATGAAACTGAATATCACCAAGCCCCTTGTTGTCTTTGACCTTGAGACAACGGGGCTTGATCTTGTTAACGACAGGATCATACAAATTTCTTATATAAAGGTAATGCCGTCGGGCGAGGAGAAGCGCGAAAACATTTTCGTGAACCCGGGAAAGCCCATACCGCCGTTGGTGCAGCAGCTCACGGGCATTACAGATGCCGACGTGGCAGACGCCCCCACGTTCAAGAGTATGGCTGCCTCGCTGGCTACAAAGTTTAAGGGTTGCGACTTTGCCGGTTTCAACTCAAACCATTTCGACATTCCCATGCTTGCCGAGGAGTTTCTCCGTGCTGGCATCGACTTCGATTTCTCCAGCTGCCGCCTGATCGACGCGCAGACCATCTTCCACAAGATGGAGCGACGCAACCTGGCTGCCGCATACAAGTTTTATTGTGGCAGAAAGATGGAGGACGACTTTCAGGCCCACCGTGCCGACCAAGACACGGAGGCAACCTATCGTGTGCTCATGGGAGAGCTCGACAAGTATAGCGCGGAGAACCAGACGGAGCCAGAGAGACAGTTGGCCAACGACATGGACGTGCTGGCAGAGTTTTCGAAGAACAACGACAATGTCGACTTTGCAGGACGCATAGTGTGGAAAGAGGTCACGGGTCCCGACGGCAAGCCTGTCATGGGAGCCGACGGCAAGCCGCTGCGTCAGGAGGTCTTCAACTTTGGCAAGCACAAGGGGCTGCCCGTGGCTGATGTGCTGAAGAGAGACCCGGGCTATTTCAGCTGGATGCTTGGAGGCGATTTCACCTATAACACCAAGCAGGTGCTCACGCGCATAAGGCTGAGAGAGTTTAACAACCGTAACGGCTTGAAATGAAACGTCTTACTAATTCAAGTGTAAAGCAATGCTAAAAGGCAAGAAAATAGTTCTCGGCATTACAGGATCAATAGCGGCCTACAAGGCTTGCAACATCATAAGGCTGCTCGTGAAGCGTGGAGCCGAGGTGCAGGTCGTCATCACGCCTGCCGGCAAAGAGTTTATAACGCCCATCACCCTGTCAGCCCTCACGCAGAAGCCTGTGATCTCCGACTTCTTCTCTCAGCGCGACGGCACATGGCACTCGCATGTGGCACTCGGGCTGTGGGCCGACGCCATGCTCGTGGCACCTTGCACGGCAAGCACGCTGGGCAAGATGGCGCACGCCATTGCTGACAACATGCTCATAACGACCTATCTCTCCATGAAGGCTCCCGTGTTTGTGGCTCCTGCCATGGACCTCGACATGTTTGCGCACCCTTCGACAAAGGCTAACCTGGCGCTGATAGAGAGCTACGGCAACCACATCATTGAACCTCAGAGCGGCTTCCTGGCAAGCGGGCTGGAGGGCAAGGGACGCATGGAGGAGCCAGAGGCCATTGTCGATGCGCTCGACGCTTATTTCGACTCGCTCACGCCGTCGCTCCTTCGCGGCAAGAGGGTGCTCATAACGGCCGGTCCCACATACGAGAAGATTGACCCTGTGCGCTTCATCGGCAACTACTCTACGGGCAAGATGGGCTTCGCCATTGCCGAGGAGTGTCGCCG
>ULOR01019505.1_pt1 | contig 15175 bp, 10 predicted proteins | sample 1952861 | NCBI WGS metagenome assembly ULOR01 (sample SAMEA4835611, study PRJEB28245) | human gut metagenome | biome: gut microbiome; material: fecal sample | place: Denmark | collected 2008 | reverse complement strand
GGTAACCACCCTGACGGGGCTGGTAGCCACCCTGCTGGCGAGACTGATAACCGCTCTGCTCTCCACCGCTCTGCAAGCCGGCGCCGAAGCCCTCGGGACGGAAACCGCCCTCGCCCTGGCTGTGGCCACGGTCGGAGCTGTATGCGCGCTGCGTGTGGATGCGCGGACGCTGTGGGCGACCGCCACTGTGATAATCTTTCTGATAACCTGAAGGTCTGCTGTAGCCCTCACGGCCGCCTTCTCTCTCTTGGCTCTGATTCTCTGATGAGCTCAAAGACTTGTTCTCCATTTCTTCTGACATAATCTTAAATCTTTTTCGTTTGAACTTTAAACTATACCGTTTGACCTTCCCGGCCTTGGCAGTTCCGATAATGGATTTAGCGCAACTAACGCCTACCTATATCCCGAACCAACCGTCTCCACCGCAAGGGGAGAGCGGAAATTAGTAAGTTAGCAGTGTTCTTCGTTCAATTCTTGATGAGTAAATGATATTTAAATGTTCTCTGTTGTTTTATTTTGGCAAATCTCACCGACCTGCCTTCTCGCGGCTCCCACCGGAGAATTACATGCCCGTATAGTTGTGGGGCGTGATGGCACGCAGCTCCTGCTTCACACTTTCGCTGACGTTGAGCGTCTCCACAAACTCGTGGATGGTTTGCTCTGTCATCTTGGTGTTGGTGCGGGTGAGCGCCTTGAGCGCCTCATAGGGATGGGGATAACCCTCGCGGCGCAGGATGGTCTGGATGGCCTCGGCCACCACAGCCCATGTGTTGTCGAGATCCTCGCTGAGCTTCTGCTCGTTGAGGATGAGCTTGCGCAAGCCCTTGAGGGTGCTCTGTATGGCGATAACGCTGTGGCCCAATGGCACACCCACGTTGCGCAGCACGGTAGAGTCGGTGAGGTCGCGCTGCAAGCGGCTGACGGGCAACTTGCTGGCGAGGAACTGGAGCACGGCGTTGGCCATGCCGAGGTTGCCCTCACTGTTCTCGTAGTCGATGGGGTTGACCTTGTGGGGCATGGCGCTTGAGCCCACCTCACCAGCCTTGATCTTCTGCTTGAAATACTCCATGGAGATGTACATCCAGAAGTCGCGGTCGAGGTCGATGATAATGGTGTTGATGCGGCGAAGGGCGTCGAACACGGCTGCCAGGCAGTCGTAATTGCTGATCTGCGTGGTCCACTGCTCGCGCTGCAAGCCCAACTTCTCGCTGACAAACTTATTGCCGAAAGCCTTCCAATCGTAGTTGGGATAGGCCACATGGTGGGCGTTGAAGTTGCCTGTGGCGCCACCAAACTTGGCGGTCATCTTGCAGGCCTTCAGCTCCTTGAGCTGCTCGGTGAGGCGATACACAAACACCATGACCTCCTTGCCCAAGCGTGTGGGCGAAGCAGGCTGACCGTGGGTCTTGGCCAACATGGGCACGTCTTTCCACTCATCGGCATACTGCTGCAACTGGTCGATGAGCTCTTCCACCTGAGGATAGTACACCTCTTCAAGCGCTTCCTTAATGGAAAGGGGCACGCTGGTGTTGTTGATATCCTGCGAGGTGAGGCCGAAATGGATAAACTCCTTGTAAGCCTCGAGCCCGCCAATCTTGTCGAACTCCTCCTTGAGGAAATACTCCACGGCCTTGACGTCGTGGTTGGTAACCTTCTCAATATCCTTCACGTGCTGTGCCGACTCCTCGTTGAAGGAGCGGTAGATGTCGCGCAAACGATCGAAAAGGGCATGATTGAACGAGGCGAGCTGGGGCAAGGGTAATTCACACAATGTGATGAAATACTCTATCTCAACGCGCACACGATAACGAATGAGTGCATACTCTGAAAAATAATCTGCCAGGGGCGCTGTCTTACCACGGTAACGGCCATCAACTGGAGAAATTGCTGTCAACAAATCAAGTTCCATATCCTTATATTATCACGCCTGCAAAATTACGAATTAAATTCGACACGATAGATATTCTCGCAATAAAAATGTTGCATCTAACGGTTTTTAACGCCTTGGCCATAACACAATGTCGCATCGCGCCGGCCATGGCCGCCACAGATGGCATCATGGGACCTACAACGATTCACTTCTTGCTACGGCCAAAGCACTTGTGATATTCTTCACCTCCAACTTTAAGAATATTTTTTTCCTGCACGACTTTATGGCATCTTCCGAGCGACACAAACAACGCGCAATAGCCGTTATGTTAAAACCTTGAGCCGACAAGAAAAGCACCTCGTACTCCATCTTGCTCAGCACTGTCCGTCTCCTTTTCACCCAGCGATGCCCGTCCAACGAATATTCAAAGCACCACCCAGTCCCCACCCTACGCATCATGTAGCACCCTATGGATTTCCTTGGTGACAAGGAAACAGAGCACAAAACCAAGCGGATTTTCCCATCTTTCTCCAAATACATGGGAGTAAGACTATGACGAACCAACCTTCGCCTGTGCCCACAAGTCACATGGAAGTCGTAGACCAAAACATAATCCATACGCTCTTCCAATGGCAACCTATTGAAAAAGACCAAACCTTTTTGATTCACTTCTTTTAAAACCATTCGTTCCTCGGACGGAATATTTTCCAGATAGAACACCATCCCCGAACGTTTTATTTTCTGAGAAGATGCCCCATACCACTTCTCCATATTCTCAGACACATAAAGCATGCTTTTTGATACAAGATCGATTACATATAGTCCTTGGTAGGTGCTACGTCCAAAAGCTCGGGAAGCATTTATCAAAAGTTCCAATTCTGAACATCCAAACTCAGTTACCCCCAAAACCTTTCCTGAAATTCTTTTCTCGATTTCCATTTTCAAAGCCCAATAATAAATCATTGCAAAAATACCATTTTTCTTTCTAACCCACACCTTTTACGTCCAATTTATTATCAATAATCACACAAAAGTGTGAATTTTAAATGATTTCCTTAAAAAAGCGCACGTTTCGGAAGTTATTAATCCACAAAAACGTATATTCGCAAAGTCAAAAGTCATTTTGCATTAACTAATTATTAACCCATTAATTCACCAAAAATGAAAGAACTAAATTTCGGAGTCATGGGGGCTTCTCCCATGGTTCAGGGGAACGAAAACATTGAAACAAGTGTATAGTGCGCAGCATGTGTCCTGTGTGCAGCATGTGGAGCCACCATAGCAACATGGGCTGGCGTGGCCGCCATTTCATCCTTCTAATCACCTTTCGGTTTCGGTAGCCCTATGCCATATAAGGGCGCCGAAGCCTAAAAAGAGCAAACCATGAGGTATCCCGCAATAAAAGAACACATTATTATATCGGAGCAATCAGGAATCATCATTGACCTAACCACAGGAAAGAACATTGACCTTCCCGCTGGCGCATACCCTGTCTTAAAATTGGTAGACGGCCAAACCGATATAGATGACATATTTAGGGAAGTCTCTAAAACGTATAAGGCTTCCTCAGACAGCTTCAACAATTTCTTTGCCAACATGTTCAGGTTGGGATTTATCACCATCTCGCCCGTTCCACAGAAAGCGCCTCGCGAGAACAAGCCTCCCATCCGTGTTGCCAGCATAGAAATCACGGAGAAATGCAATTTAAGATGCCGTTATTGTTATGGGGCCTTTGCTCCCGACAAGAGCACAAGCCTCAACTATGAGGAGGCCTCCAATCTTTTCAAAGCCTTAAAAGAGCGCAATGTCAAAACCTTGGAATTGACAGGTGGAGAACCCTTAGTAAACCCCGACTTTGACAAAATACTCGATGAGGCTTGCAAGCAATTCGACATGGTCACCATAATGACCAACGCTGTCGTGTTGCATTCTACAACTCTGCAAATTTACAAGAAACACCGCAACAAGATTGGGTTCAGCATCAGCATAGACGGATTCAGCGATGAGACCAATGATTTCCAACGTGGAGTGCATAACACGTTTCAACGAACATTAAACAATATCATTCGAATCAAAAACGACGTTGAACCGCATTTCCTTCGCGTCGTTTACATGCTCACAAACGAAAACATTGACGAGGCCAACAAATTCTTTGAGCATTTGCTATCGCATGGAATTCAAAACTTAATGGTAAGTGTGCCTGAAAATGTCGAAAAAGGAAGAACCTACAAATTGTCAGATGGCTGTATGATGAGTGACAGAAAAAGCAAATCGCGAAACATGCTGGAGAAAAAGATAATGCAGTTAGGAGAAAAATACGGAAGGCGCATCAACACCATAATTGATCGTATGGGAGCTCGCGGAACACGTGTGGCCAATGCCATTCCATCATGTGGAGCGGGATGGACCATGCTTTCATTCCAAGCCAATGGCAACGTTCAACCATGCAATATGATGGGAAGCGAATGGACATTAGGCAATTTCAAAAAAGATCCGCAACTGAACTTTCTTTCTCACAGCAATTCACTTTATACCGCTTTCGCAACAATCAATCTTAGTGCCGAGGATGGAAACAGGGATGAATGCCAATACTGTGAACACAATGAGTTTTGCGGTAAGTGCATCAATAAGATTTTTATGGCAAATAAAGAAAGGCTCACACAAGGAAAAGACTTTTGTCCCGTTATATTAAAAATGAGTTTTCCGAAAGAAATATTTCAAAGCAGAAGCCAAAACATATGATAACCATCAAAAATCTCACAAAGAGATATAACAACCATATTGCTTTAGATGACGTTTCCTACTCCATCCCCGATCACTCCATCTGTGCTCTCGTAGGTCCCAATGGCGCAGGAAAAAGCACCCTGCTGAAAATCTTAACCCGAATACTTGATTACGATACAGGTGCCATCGTTTATGGAGACACTCTAAACATGAAGAGATTTCAGCAAGACATATCATACCTACCTGAGCAAAGAGGTCTCTACACGGGTGTGGATATCGAAACACAATTGGTATACTTTGCCAATATAAGAGGAATAAACAACAAAAAAGCACACGAGAATGTTGATTACTGGCTTAAAAAACTCGATATCGAAAATTGGAAACATCGTCTTGTGTCCGAGCTGTCAAAGGGGATGCAGCAAAAGGTACAGTTCGCAAGCTGCCTTGTAAGCAATCCCTCCGTGATGTTTATGGACGAGCCCTTCTCTGGAGTAGACCCTGTAAATTTCCGTTTTTTTATGGAGACCTTACTTGAATACCAAAAATTGACATGCGCCACTATTGTGCTTTCCACCCATAACATGAAATCCGTAGAGGAGTTATGTAGCGACGTAGTCTTGCTCAACAAGGGTCGGATTGAAATATCAGGAAATGTCAACAACGTAAGGAAGTCTTTTTCTAAAGAGAACTCACTTATCTTAGAAGTTGCAGGTTGCAACGCTACATCCATGGAAGACATACGGAAAAGATTAAAAGGAGCGTTTCGCATCATTTCGTCTCATTTGAAACAAGATGTTCTACACCTCGAACTCTCAAGAGCTGCCGAAGCATCAACACAAACAGACTTGCTCCACACCTTAAAGTTGTTAGAGGGCTACGACGTAGTCCATATATCCCATAAGGTCCTCTCCATGGAGGACATATTCGTCCAACTTAGCAAAAAGTAAAGTCTTTTCCAAATGAACAAGCTATTGTTTTTCAACATATTGAAGTTTGAACTTACCGTTCTAACGAGAACCAAATCGTTTTGGCTGATTTCACTCATTCCGCCGATAGCACTGATATTAATGTTCGTTGTCAATTACAACAGCGGACATGTTGATTCCGTTTTAGTGGAAAACCACACTGCGATGGCCTCCCCCATAGAACCCACTGCGACTTTACAAGTCAAATATGGCACAAACAAAAATTGGCAGAAAGATGGTTTTGATGCCTATCTACGCCTCTATAAAAACAAAGGTGGCGGCGTAACGTGCATCATATCTTCCTCTTACGTGCTTCATCCAACCAGTCAACAGGCAATACGCAACAGTTTAGAAACAAAAATGGCAGAAGCCCATTTGGGGGTAAATCTCTCAAAGGTTAAAGCACAAGAAAGCAATAAGGTCAAGTTGGAGGCTCATATCGAAAACCCACGCTATAAACTCATGGGCATATCCCTAGCCTCCATATTTTTGACCTACCTCATCGTACTTCAATTCGCAAGTTCCATATTAAGGATGAGCGGACGTGAAAAGGTCAACAAAATCAGCGAGATTCTTCTCTCTGCCATGCCCCCAAGAATCATCATGGGTGGAAAGCTTATCGCCTGCCTTCTTGCTGCCTTCTTGCAACTGATGGTGTGGTGCTTGGTTGGCATAAGTGCCATTTTCCTTGCGGTCAAGATTCCTGCAATCAACATAAATCAGCAAGCTATAGAGACATTAATGCAAATGTTAACTCTAATTTCCACACAACAACTTGTGGAATTCGCCCTTGTCTATGCCTTATATCTCATAGGAGGGTTCCTATTGTATTGCATATTGTTCTCTATCCTTGGAGCCATATCCAACGAGAACACCAACACGCAGCAGTTCTCGTTGATAGTCACCATTCCTTTGCTTCTCACATTTGTGTATGTTATAAAAGATTTTGGAGGAGAGTCGCAATGGCTGACATGGCTTTCCTACTTTCCCATGTCAAGTCCCATCGCTTCCATTCCCATAGTGGCCAAGCATGGAGTGACGTGTCAGATTATCATATCCCTACTCATATTAAGCACTACCATTCTTGTCTTATTTCATTACGCATGCATCCTTTACAGCAAAGGAACTTTAGCTTCAAAAAACAAAGTCACAATAAAAACCATCATACAATGGTTATCCAAATAGCCATCAGCTCACATTAAAAAAGAATAAACATGCGGTACGCTCTCACACTCCTATTCGCCATATACCTCTGTTCGCTTGCCCACGGACAAGGGACGGTGAGCGGCTCGGTCTTCGGCGAAGGCCGGGACGCACTTGTGGGGGCTTCGGTGTATCTGCTGCGGGAACAGGGAGACAGCGTGGCGCAAAGCTCACTCACCGATGACAAGGGCAACTTTTGTTTCAAGGGGGTCTCAAAGGGCAGTTATCAGGTGTGCGCTTCCTACTTGAGCCGCAACTCGGTCAGGAAGAAAATCATGGTGTGGGGAGACGCACACATTGCGGTCGACCTCCACATCAACGAGGGCACGGAGCTCAAAGAGGTGACCGTCGTGTCGCATGGCGTGACGGTCAATGGCGACACGACGACCTACATCGCCAACCGGTTCATGTCGGGCAGCGAGCGCACGCTGAAAGACATGCTTGGCAAGTTGCCCAACATCCATGTGGATGAAGAGACAAAGACCATAACGGCCAAGGGGAAAAAGGTGAGCCGCATCCTGCTGGAAGACAACGACCTGTTTCAGGGCAACACCTCCATACCCCTCGACAACCTCTCGGCCGACGGCATCAGGAAGGTGCAGGTGATTGACAACTATTCGGAATACAACATCTACAATGGTTTCAATTCGACCAACGAGACGGTGCTCAACGTGGGTGTGGACGACAAGACCAAGAACCGCATCAAGGGAGAACTGGAAGCAAGTGGTGGCATCGAAAACAAATACACCGCTCGTAACACGTCGCTATACATTGGCAAGAAATGGATGGCATCAGCCATCGTGGCTGCCAACAACACGGGCAACCGCCTGCTCACGTTCCAAGACATCATGCAGTTTAGTGGTGGCATGGGCAACCTCCTGAGCGGCGACGACCCGATGGATCAGTTGTTGGACAAGCTAAGGACCTTCTCGGCGTTTACCAACAACCGAAGGGACATAGCACGGCGCACCAACGGCATGGCCTCGCTCAACTGCACCTTCATGCCTTCGCAGAAAGTGAAGTTGACCATTGGCGGCATTTATGGCCAAGACCACCACCACACCCGAAGGGAAAGCCTGTACAGCTACCTTTCGGGGCTCAACTACCGGGAGGAGACACGGGAGAGCGGGCGCCAACACAACGGCGTGCTCAACATCAAACTGTCCTACACGCCACGCAAGGACTTGAGCCTTGTCTACTCGGGCAACCTCTTGCTGGCCACACAGACGAGCCATGAGGCGAGTCTCCTCACAGACGGCAACAGCCTCTTCTACACGGCAAAGCCCAACGCCCTGCACACCACCAACAACCTGCTTCTGACCAAGCGGTTCGGCAAGGATGTGCTCAGCCTCAGCATGGACGTCTGTTACGACAACAACAAGGAGACGTCCACGTTCGACGCGCTTCGAGCCTACTACACTCCAGCCCTAAACTTAGACAACGCCCACGGTCAGCACTACAAAAACAGCAACAACACTTACGCCCTACAACTCTTCTTCCTGCACCGCCTCAACAGCGCCTACTACTTGCGGCTGGCTCTGAAAGGGACGGAAGACAGGCAACGCTTCGACTCCCACATAGAGCAAGACAGCCCCACAAAACCTTACGGCAACAGCAGCCACCTCGACTACACCACCAACTATGGTGAAGCGTCAATAGGCAGAGACCAGGGCAAGCTAAACTTCTCACTCAGGGCGCGGTATGTCCTGCAACATACTTCCACCAACCTGCGGCGGAACTTACAGAAACGCAACGCCCATTTCTTCTCGCCCTTGCTACAGGCGAAATACCAGTTTTCACCCTTCCACCACCTGACGATGAACTACGAGTGGAAAAAGAACCCTAAAGCGATCGCCGACCTTGCGGACGGGCAGTGGTTGAATTCATACCACCAGGTGGAGAGCTGCAGCGTGGACAAGTTGTTTTCAGCCACACACAAGGCATCACTGCAACACATGCTGTCGCTGCAACACATGGGACTCTATCTCATCAGCATGGCCTCTTATGAAAACACCACAAGCCCCACGGTCTACGACTACCACCAGGAAGGCTACGTCAGCGTCCTGAAGAAAAGGTTGGGCGACCACAAGTACAAGCTCACGCTGATGTCGTCGGCCGAATACAAGTTGGTCAACCTGCCCGTGAACATCCGTGCCCAGGCTCAGTACGACCACTCGCGCACACCCTTCATCAGCGACGGCACCCATTACCGTGCCGCCTCACAAGGGCTGTTGCTGTCACTCCAGGCGACAAGCTACTACAAGAAAGGGTTCAACGGGAAAATCAGGTGGGACCTGTCACGGCACTCACACACTGGCACCCCAGCCTCCAACCACCTCACCACGCACAACCTCACAGGGCAACTGACATGGCAGAACCGTCGGCTCTATGCGAGCGTCGACGCAAGGCTGAGCACCTATAGCTCCGACCTCACACGCACAGGGAACATGTTCTACGGCTTCGAGAGCCGCTACGAACTGACGAAAACCATCATGCTGAAGATCGAAGGAACCGACCTGATGCACTTGGGCGAACGCAAGCAGATGACGGGACAAGCCACGCCCTACTACTCCACAAACAACCTCACCTGGTACATGCCAGGCCACATCATGGCTGGGCTCACCATCAAGTATTGAAACAACAACATCATCAAAAGAGAACAACATGAAAAAAGCAATCTTAGCACTGGTCATGACCCTACTGGCGCTCACGGCCTCGTCCCAAGAGCTGACCGTCACCTACCAAGCCCGTTACAACACCGCCTCACCTCAGCTCTTCGCCGATGCGGGCTTGCCCGAAGACATGCGCAGCAGCCTGGTCGCAGCCTACAAGGATGTGGTGATGACTTTCCGACTGGTGGTCAAAGGCGACGAGAGTGAATACCGGGCGGTGCCCAGCAAGGAGAAACAGGAAATCTCATTCATGGGTAGGACGATAGACGTCAACGCCGCCATACAAGCGCAAGCCGAAAACTACACCTATAAAAACCACACAGAGGGCATCGTGCTCGACAAGACGCAGGTGTTCGGCAAAAACTTCATCGTCAGCGACAGCCTCAACTGTACGCCCTTCACACCAGTGAACGGAGAGAAAAAAGAAATTTTGGGCTTCGAGTGCCTGAAGGCCGTGTCACCCGACGGCAAGACCACCGTCTGGTACACACCCCACATACCCATAAAGGACGAGCCAATAGCTACAGGGCTCAATGGCCTCGCACTGCAATTCGACAACGGCCAGCAGATCTTCACCGCTGTGCAGATTGCCGAGTCGGCAGCCCACACCATCACACGCCCCACGGGCGAGAAGGCCATCACACGCAATGAGTTTGCAGACTATGTGAAAAAGCGCGTCGAGATGATGAAGCGCAACTGATCACTACCGTAGGCATCAACCTCTTCTGCCGGCTTGTCTTAGCAAGCCGACAGACAGGCTCTCATGCGACCTCCCTATCTGCGAGGTTTCCTTTGTCTCATCAAAAGTGTTAGCTGATTGACCTTGCTTGAGGAAAGGGCACAACACCTTTCCGTACAACGCACAACTTGCAAAAAAGGCATTCTGCAATTTACAACCAATTTAGTGTGCCACGTAGCCTTTAATCTTCTTTAGCAGAAAGCCATGAGACATGGCAAGTCAAGGCTTCGACATAAAACAAAAAAATCCTGCAGCTCCGAAGAACCACAGGATACACCCCTGGTGGGCGTTGACGGATTCGAACCGCCGACCCTCTGCTTGTAAGGCAGATGCTCTAAACCAACTGAGCTAAACGCCCTTATTGCTCATTTGCGGGTGCAAAGGTACGACTATTATTCCTTTCCACCAAATTTCTCGGCAACTTTTTTCAGAAAAAGTGCGTTTTTGCATCATTTCGGGCACAAGACATTCTCTCCTCCCCCAACCGGCCGTTAGTTTTCGGGCCGCATCGCTTGGTTTCGAACAGGCCGAAACGGCCATGCTTGACACAGGAAATTTATGCAGAATCGTAACACGCAATCATCATCTTTGGTATGGGCCACCATGCGGAACGTTTTCCATAACACCCTCAACAGGAGGTGCCTCTTGCCATGCCGGGCGGTCTCAGCGTTGCCTGTGTAGGGATTTTTGGTGAAAAAGTTGGTACGAGATTTCGGACGAAATAGAGTACGAAAAAGCCGTTTTTACGGATTCGGAGAACGGGAATTGAAGCGCGATGGTGCGATTAGGCAGGTATTGAGTTGCCAAAGATGCCTATCGGTGCCTCGAAAAGGCAGGTTTCGTCTTGCCTTTGGGCATGTTTCGCACCACGAAACATGCCTAACGGTGAGGCGGAATGTAAAAAGCGGAACGCGAAAAGCGACGAGCGGAACGTAAAACGCTGATTGTTAGCTTATTGCGAAAACGCACCACAAATAGCGTATTTGCGGCAAATTATTGTGTCGTGAAAAAGAAATGTGTAGATTTCACTATAGTTTGTTGGCTATTTTCGGCCGCATCACACACATCCTGGCCAGGCGTACCTGGAGCCATCCAACAAAAAGGGCGCCTCCCCAAGGGAGACGCCCAGTTATTTGTGGCTTTTAACCGTCAATGTAATTAGTCGGCCACCTTAACAGTAGCGCGGCGGTTGAATGAGACGGGCGAAAGCTCGTCGACACCACCATGACCCTGTGTGGTGATCTTGCTGCGGTCAACACCCATCTTCACGAGCTCGTCGGCAACAGTGTTGGCGCGGCCCTCAGAGAGGCGCTGGTTGATAGAAGCGTTACCTGTAGCGCTGTCAGCATAACCATCGACCTTCAGCTTGGCACCGTTCTCCTTGGCATACTTAGCCAAAGCCTCGATGTTCACGAGATCCTTCTGAGAAGCGATGTTGGTCTTGTTGATGTTGAAGAACACAGAGATCGGAGTGTTTACAAACTCCTTCACAGCCTTGTTATCATCGGACTTGTTAGCGAGCAGGTTCTTCAGACGAGCGTTCTCGGCGTTAGCGTCGTTGAGCTGAGCGTTAAGAGCGTCGATCTGGCTCTGAGCGAGAGCCTTGATAGCGTCCACATCGGGAGTCTTGTTCCAAGTGCAACGGCCGAGGTTGTAAGTCAAACCAATCTCAGCAGAAACGATCTGGTCGTGGTTTCTCTTCTCGTGGCCACCGTATGCCAATGACTCATCAACACCCTCGAAATCATCGCCCATGATGTTATACTGGACGTCGAGGTTGATCTGCACGCGCTTAGACACTCTCCACTGGTTCAAGATACCAGCGCTACCAGCCATACAGTAAGAGTTCAGCGACATGTTGCGAACCAAACCAATACCAGCGTACGGAGAAATGTTCCAGACGCGTGTGGGGCTGTAACCGCAGAAAAGGTTGCTCAGGTTGAACAGGGCCTGACCCTGAAGGTTCCAATACTTGTTGTGCATGCAGGTGTTGTAGGCGTTCTCCTTGGGAACGTCCTTACCCCAGATACCATTGAACTTGGCACGGATACCGATGCCCGGAGTGAACCACTTACCGATAGCGGCTGAGAAGCCCATATCGCGGCGGAAGTCCTTCACAGGGCTCTTGGTCCAACCCATACCCTTTTCCTCGTTTGAGTAGAAAGCTGTCCAAGTGAAGTTACCCTGAACAAACCAGTTACTCCAGAAAGAATTTGTGGCGACACTGTACTTCAGTGTGGGATCTGCAGTCTCCTGAGCCATTGAAGACAAAGAGAGACCGGCAAACGCCATTGCGATCAATAACTTTTTCATAATCTTTATTTGTTAAACGATCAATAATTAATTCGATATACTCTTAAAGCCTATTCATCCAACGGCAAAGTTAATAATATTTTTTAAATACTGACTTTATTTCTGATAAAATAATTAAAAATCTCACAAGAAAATGTTCTTTGTCAACTTTTCAAGCCTATTTCCCCCTCAAATGTCATGTCACAATATCATACGAACACCCTTAAATCCGAATCGGCCATTAGATTTTAACACTTCGGTCTAACGGCCGTTGGAGAGTTACGCAAACAATTGCTCTATGTCCTTTTGCTTGAAAATGCTTAGGACGCTCTTGCCGTCGGGAGTGTATTTGGCGTTCTGGCAAAGGAAGAGTTGGTTGATGAGGTTTTCCATCTCGTCGTTGCTCAGCACTTGACCATAGGGAATGGCTGCGGCGCGCGCCATGCTCAAGGCCAGCGAATCGTTGATTTCCTGCACGGCCGACGTGCCGCGCTCCTGGGCGCCTACCACCATGTCGCGCACAAGCGAGCCAACATCGATGCCTTCCAACCCCTCGGGAATGGCGTTGACCGAGAAGGTGTTGTCGCCCAACGGCGACAGGTCGAAGCCCATGGCGGTCATCTCGCCAAGGATGTGCTCGAGCGTGACAGCCTCCTGGGCGGTGAGCTGCACCGTCTCGGGGAAGAGCAACTTCTGCAAATGCGACTTACGGGCGGCCAACTGGCGCTGGTATTTCTCGAAGAGGATGCGTATGTGGGCGCGGTGCTGGTCGATGATCATGAGGCCCGACTTGACGGCGGTCATCATGAAACGTCCCTTGTATTGGTAGTGGGCAGGCGATTTCTCCTCTATGACGCTCTCGTCGGCAGCAGGGGCCGCGGGGTCGGAAAACAGGGGCTCCGACATGGGCTTGGCGGCACTGTCGAGACCCTCGTAGAGCTGTTGCCACTGGTCGGTGAGGCGCGAGGTGTGGTATTCGCCACTCGGCTCACCGTCAATCTTGCTCGCATGCGACACCGACGAGGGCGTGGCCTTGAAGGGATTGTACTGGGGGTTGAAGTCGACCTTAGGAAGGTCGGCCTGCCGGGTAGGGTCGAACAGGGGGATATCGGGCTTGCCCTCGGTGTCGAACTCAATGGTCGACGCGTCGTTGAACATGCCTACGGCATCCTTCGCGGCGGCTGACAGGATCTGCCAGATGGCCTGCTCGTTCTCAAACTTTATCTCGGTCTTGGTGGGATGGATGTTGACGTCGATGTCCTGGGCGTCGACATCAAAATAAATGAAGTATGGCACCTGCTCGCCTTGGGGAACCAAGCGTTCGAAGGCCGACATGACCGCCTTGTTGAAATACGGATGCCGCATGTATCGGCCATTAACAAAGAAGTATTGCTGGGCGCCTTTCTTGCGGGCACTCTCGGGTTTGCCCACAAAGCCATGAATGGCACAAACGGATGTTTCCACGTTCAGGGGCAGCAGGTCCTGGTTGATGCGTTTGCCAATGATGTCCACGATGCGTTGGCGAAGGCCACCGGCACGAAGGTTGAACATCTCCGAGCCATTGCTGCGGAAGGTGAAGGCCACCTTGGGATAAACAAGTGCGATGCGCTCGAAAGCCGTGAGGATGTTGTTGAGCTCAGTGGTGTTCGACTTCAAAAACTTGCGGCGGGCGGGAACATTGTAAAAGAGGTTCTCGATCATGAAATTGGAACCCTCAGGGCAGGCACATGCCTCTTGGCCAACGAAACGCGATCCGGCAATCGACAGGTGCGTGCCTATCTCCTCGCCACGTTGGCGAGTCTTGAGCTCCACCTGGGCCACGGCGGCTATCGACGCCAACGCCTCACCACGGAAGCCCATGGTATGGAGGTTGAAGAGGTCGTCGGCCTGGCGTATCTTCGACGTGGCATGGCGCTCAAAGGAGAGGCGCGCATCGGTCTCCGACATGCCCTTACCGTCGTCGATGACCTGGATGGACGTGCGGCCCGCGTCGACCACCAGCACGTCAATGCGTGTGGCACCGGCGTCGATGGCGTTTTCCACCAATTCCTTGATAACCGACGCCGGGCGCTGGATAACCTCGCCGGCAGCTATCTGGTTGGCCACTGAGTCGGGCAACAATTGTATGATATCACTCATGATTTAGGGTGGGTTCTGTTTATTATAAGTAGGTAATAGGTTGGGGCTGGCGTCACAACCATGGCAAGAAACATGCCAAAAGGAACACCAGCAACAGACCGGCAATGGCAAGACCTGCCACAAACGATCGGTCCTTGCCGCGCGTGGTGCGACGGAAGGAGATAAGCGATTCGGCAGCGTCGGTATCGACCGCCGATTCACCACTCTCCATGCCCAGTTCGCGTTTGGCGCGTGCCTCCAACTGCTGAAGACGTTCACGGCGCTCGTCGGAATACATCATAGGATGCCTGAAACGGCGTGGCTTGGTGGTTTGGACGAGTAGGTTCATAAGGTAAGTTGCTGTAACGGGGCCGCATGGCGCTCTATGCTCTTTAGCTCGGTACCTTTGGCCTTGCCACGCCAATGGAACACATCGTCCTTATCCACCGGGCGCAATGCGTCGAACCATGCGAAACTCTCGAGCTTCAACTTCATGGGCGGGATCTGTGTCATCGGATACAACGTGGCCTTCACCTTGTTGGTCCATATATGATGGAGCTTGCGCTCGGGGGTGAGATACATGCGCATGGTG
>ULOR01012515.1_pt1 | contig 17069 bp, 13 predicted proteins | sample 1952861 | NCBI WGS metagenome assembly ULOR01 (sample SAMEA4835611, study PRJEB28245) | human gut metagenome | biome: gut microbiome; material: fecal sample | place: Denmark | collected 2008 | reverse complement strand
CGAACGCACATAAAACCATATTTCGAACGCACAAAAGCCACCCGGCGAACGCGCAGAGGACACTTTATGAGACGCCTGCAAATCCCTCTGAACATCTTAGCGACACAGCCCAATCGAGCCAAAGACACTTTCCGGAAGCATTGATAGCACAACAAAAATATCCAAAAGGAGCCAATCACACCATTCGTAACCACTTAATTATCAGCGTTATAACGCGAAAAGCCACCTTTACCAGAAGGTGAAGGTGGCTTTTCGCGAACCAAGAAGCCGAAGGATCGGTATGGTTCTACCCTACTGCGTTGTACCCGCTAGTGCTGTTGTCGCGCATAATGTCGCGGATGTTCAGCTCCTTGTGAGGACCCTTTTGAGCTGTAGGATCTGGGTGGTGAGGCTTGTCCTCCTCATAGTGGAAATCCTTATAATGAGCCTCTGCAATGCCCCAAATCAACAAGGCTGCCACCAAAAACACGATTAAAGCAAGTGCTATATTCATTGTGATTGCTTGTATAATAATGATTAATTTGCCGCAAAGGTAGTGAATTTCCATCAAACAGATGCCCTTAGGCAAGTTTTTTTTGTTAAATTTGCAACGTTAACAGCTAAGCCTAACATGCCCAACGACCTGCGAGAGCCTCAGATTTTCCCGTCATTTGGGGCAAGACGCCTGCTAATCAGGCAAAAAGTGTCTGAAAACAGGGACGAAAACAACCGTAGACAGGACCAAAAGTGACAGAAAAGAGGGCTGAAAGCGAACCTCGATCCGTACTGGAGACGTCGACAAACGACAACAAATGCAACTGCAGGAGGAGTATCTTGTCTCCGTAGAAACTTGGAAGCGGGTCTCACAGAAGGTCCAATTTCCATAAAAATCCAAAGGAAAAGCAGCCAAAAGGCTCAGGAAAGAGCCAGAAAGTCACAGGAAAGGGCCTTATAAATCACAGAAAAGGGCCTTAAAAGACACAGGAAACGGGCACAAAAGAGCTCAAAAGCGAGACAAAGGCAAGGCAATCATTCAATAACCCTACAAAAACAGACATTATGGCTTTAGGCAAATGGATAGGAGGCTTTATTGGCCTTCAAATGGGCGGACCGCTCGGTGCGCTGGCTGGTTTTGCGCTTGGCGCCCTCCTCGATCGCAGTTTCCAATCGGACAACAACGGAGGTGGCGTGTTTGATGGCGACGGCACTTACGGCGATGGCAGGTCACAACAAGACCAATATCAAAGGCATCAGGAACGAACCGCAGAGAGCGAGCGTAACACATTTCGCTTTTCATTGCTCGTTTTAGCTTCGTATATCATCAGCGCAGATGGCAAGATCATGCATTCGGAGATGAATCTCGTGAGACAATGGTTGCGCTCAAACTTCGGAGAAACTGCCGTTCGCGAGGGCGAGCAAATTCTTCTGCGGCTCTTCGAACAGCAAAAGATCATGGGCGCTACAGAATATGGAAACACTGTTATGAAGTGCTGCCAACAATTGCAAGGCACCATGGCTTACGAACAGCGTTTGCAGCTTCTCCACTTCCTTTCGATGATTGCCCAAGCCGATGGAGTGGTCACAACAGAAGAAGTAGACGCACTAAAAAGATGCGCCATCGGTCTTGGATTGAGCGCAGTGGAAGTTGACCGCATGCTCAACCTTCACGACGCAAGCACAAGCGTCGACGCCGCCTACAAAGTGCTGGGCATGAGCCCCAACGCCACAGAGGAGGAGCTAAAGAAAGCCTACCGCAAGTTGGCCCTGGAAAACCATCCCGACCGCGTCGCTTCACTCGGCGAAGACGTAAGAAAAGCAGCCGAAAAGAAACTGCAAGAAATCAACGCCGCAAAGGAAACTATCTGGAAATCAAGAGGTTTCAGATAATTACCACAACAAGATTCCGCGCCAAACCAAATCCACACAATACACCACGTTATACCTCATCATGAGGCAACGTGGTGTTTTTTATTGTCTCCCGAAGTATATTACGGGGTATAACGTCACGCAAAATACGCCACCTTGCACGGCGATTACGATATATAACACAAGGTATCTATAAGATACGCCGTAACCTAATCATAAGATATATCATAACACAGAAATGAACACACCGCTATACCTTATGTTATATGTTATGACATAACTACGCAATACAACATTGTCGGCTCACAAGATATAACATACCAAGACTACAACGCATAACGTAATACCACCACAATATACATCGTAACATCATTACAGGATATAACATAATATGAACAAGGGATAGCGTATTATATATCATAAACGACCGTATGATATAGGAACAACATATAGTATGTTCCTCTTACGACACAGTTCGTATACCAACAACATGATATAACATCACCAAACCACGGAATATAACGTAGTAATCACACAAGATATAACGTTTCGTCCCGATAGGATATAACGTATTCTATACACAAAGAACGTTTCAACAGTTGCACGAAACGGCACCTTCCACCCTATTCAAAACAACGATATAGTTCACAAGATACATCGTGCAATCGCAAGCCGCGCCACGGTATAACTCATGAGATACACCGAAATGCCGCACAACGCTTCATGTAGTAGTTCATGGGATATACTGTATTCACCCCCTATCTCCCATCCAACGCTCCACGAGATATGCCGCAACAAATTGCCGCACACGACATAATACCTTACGGGATATATCATAATAGAGCACGGTGCACGTCACGAAAACGGACGAAGTATAACGTAACACATAACGTAATACGCAAGCGCAAATTACCTTATATAATATAAGAAACACAAGCGCAGGCATAAACACTACGCATCGCCAAGCCCATCGCATGACGCAACCACAAGCCACAACATCCGGGCGTATATAGTACGTTATACAACACATAATATCTCATGGAGCATTGCGCCCCCAACCGCGTTCTCCTACACTCCGCAGACAATCACCACTACACCTACCAGCAACCCCCTACCCCTCACATCCTTTATCCCTCATAATGGGCAGGCGAAGACCATCGCTCTTTGCCTGTTGCCCCCAACCTTCGCAACCGCCACGCCATTCGGCCAGAAGCCATGCGCCACAACATGCATAAGCAACTCTACACACGAAGAGTCCAAACTCTACGCACGAAGAGCCCCAAACTCCACACACGAAGAAACCAAGCTCCACACACGAAGAAACCGTTCGAACCCTACAGAACCAACCTTTTTCGCAAGCAAATATATGTTCAAAAATTCGGACACAAGAACCACATACGGAAGCCAAGCGTAGCAACGCGAAAGGGCCCCGGTCGCTTATCATCAAGCAACCGGGGCCCTTCTTATAAATATCCATCGGGCACTTTCTGTAGGCTATTCAAGTCTAATGCGTATGGCTCACAAGTGGGTCATCGACAAATATCGACTAACCCACAGACACTCGCCAAACTCCCATTGACAGTACAACGGAAAACGCTGAAGGTTCAAAAACCAAGCCACAGAGAACCCATGGAGCAGTCCATGGCGCATCCCTACATTCTCCGTTCAACCTTACGAAGCATCCGACGATGGTCTCATTACTCAGCGGCAGCGTCGTCGGCCTTCTTGGTACGACGTGTGGTGCGCGTCTTACGCTTGGGCTTTTCGTCCTCAGCCACCTCCATCTTCACACCAGCCAACTCAGGATCGATGAGAATACGACCGCAGTACTCGCACACGATGATCTTCTTGTGCATCTTGATATCGAGCTGACGCTGTGGCGGAATCTTGTTGAAGCAACCACCGCAAGCATCACGCTGCACATACACGATACCCAAACCATTGCGAGCACCCTTGCGGATACGCTTGAAGCTGCTGAGCAGACGAGCGTCGACAGTCGAAATCTGGCTCTCGAGTTCCTTAGCCTTCTCCTTCAGCTTCTCCTCCACGTCACGAGTCTCCTGCATGATCTCGTCGAGCTCATTGCGCTTCATCTCGAGATCTTTCTGACGCTCGCTGATAGTCTCCTGCGTCTTCTTCAGGTCCTCTTGGCGCTCAGCCACCTTCTGACTGGCCTCACGTATCTTCTTGTTGCAAAGCTCAATTTCGAGCTCCTGGAACTCAATCTCCTTGCTCAGCGTATCATATTCGCGGTTGTTGCGCACCTCGTCGAGCTGCTTCTTGTAGCGCTCCACGCTCACCTGTGCCTGCTCAATCTCGTTGCGCTTTTGCGCCACGGCAGCCTGGAAGTCGGTAATTTCGCCCTCAATCTTGGTCAGGCGGGTGTTAAGACCTGCAATCTCATCTTCCAAGTCGCTCACTTCGAGAGGCAACTCACCTCTGAGCGCACGCTTCTCGTCGATACCCGACAGGGTGGTCTGCAACTGGAACAAAGCCTTAATTTTCTCCTCCACCGTCATTTCTGTGGAGTGTTCTTTCTTTACAGTCATAATAATTAGAGGTATATGATTGGATTTGTATTCATTCTTGTGAGGTAGCATTTCACACCAGGGCACTCCTTATTGATGATGTCGCGGAAGATTTCGTTGGTGAATTGCTCACTCTGGTAATGGCCGATGACCGCGATCTGTATCTGCTGCTCATGGCCAAAATACTGATGGTAGTGCATCTCGCCCGTCACAAATGCGTCGGCCCCTTGGCGTATGGCCTCATCGAGCAGGAAGTCGCCAGCGCCACCGCAGAGCGCCACCGTACGTATGGGGCGGCGCAGCAATTGGTTGGCCATAACGCTCTCCACGTCGAACGCGCGTTTGAGCATGATAATCAGGTCATCGGCTGCAATAGCCTCCGGCAATTCGCCGATGACACCCTCGCCACCTTCAACGCCGTCGACCGTCTGCTGTTTGCCGAAGAAGCGCAACCCATCGAGCCCCATCTTCTCCGCAATCTTATAGTTGACCCCTCCGCGCGCACTGTCCATATTGGTGTGCATGGAGACGATGCAGATATGGTTTTCTATGGCTTTCATCACCGTGCGCTGCACACAGTCCTCGCCAGTGATATGGCTTAGCTTATGGAATATCAGCGGATGGTGCGACACAATGAGGTTACAGCCCAAGGCGATAGCCTCATCAACGATGGCCTCGGTAACGTCAAGACACAATAAAGCCCCTGAGACTTCCGCTTCTGTTAATCCGATCTGCAAGCCGGCATTATCGAAGCCTTCTTGCAGGGGCAGAGGCGCGAATTGTTCAAGGGCATTAACCACTTTTACTATTTTCACGCTAATAATACGTTTTAGATTGCAAAAATACAAAGATTTCGCCGAATACAGCCTTGCAATCTGCAAGATTTTAGAAGATTTAACGATTATTTCGCGTAACCAACGGCTTACGCCTCACAGATTTTCATATAACGGCCCACATTGGGGTTTCATGCAAAAAATCCGCAACAAACTACATTGGAATCTACACATTTCTTTTCCACGACCAAACAATTTGGTGCAAATACGCGATTCTTAGGCAATTTCTATAACCCACTAACGCTCAACACGTTACAGAGATTACAATCTTCTCAACATCCATTATTCCCCCTTCTACTCCGCGAAACATGCCTAACCGCACTGCGAAACATGGCTAACCGAGACTCGAAACATGGCCTTTCGCATCTCGGTTAGGCATGTATTGCAACTCGAAAAACGCCCAACCGCAAATTCTTCTATCACTTCCGCAACTAAAATCTCGCAAAAACGGCTTTTTGGCTCGCTAGTTCACCGGAAAAGCCTAACAAACTTTTTAGCCATAATCCCTTACAATACATGCCTCGCCTGTTTCCATTCGCTCATCCGCGCCACCGCCAACACCAAGCCATCTCCCCCCCCAGGCGCCCTCACCTCATGGAGATTGGGGCTGGGCATAGCAGGTCCAGCAAGCCATTTCCCACGGCAGGAAAACAAAAAGGGTTGGGGCTCGGAGCTTGGGAAACCAACCGGAATCGGTTCCCAAAAAGTCCGAAGCCCAACCCATTGGCGCTTGCCATTACGCAGTTCAACACTCTTTGTCGATGCCCTTAGGCTCAACGTCAATGTCGTCAGACAGTTCCTTAAAGAAATCTCGATGCAAGATGCGCGAGATGTTCGCAACGACCTCCGTGTCCAAACTGTTGTTCGCAACAAATCGGTATACCACCGACCGGCTTCGTCCCAACTGCTTGGCCAACCAGCCCACCGACCGTCCTTGTCGGTCGAGCTCTTCTCTGATGAGTTGTCCTATGTGTATCATGTTGGCTTACGTTATTGATATGATGGCCTAATGCGTTGTGTTAGGCTGCTTAAGTTAGAAGCTCACACCCACACCCACCGAGAATGCCTGTTGTCCGATGAAATCCTTCAGGTTCGTGTCCATGGCAAATCGGTACTGGTAAGTGAGGCGCAGGGCGAAATAGGAATACTTCACAGCGATACCGGCCACAGGCGATATAGCCCACGCAGCATTGGCCTTGGTGTCGTTGTTGGTATAAACGCTACCCTCTTTCTGGTCGCTGCCCACGACGAGCTTGTTGTCGGGGTCGTTGGGGAATCCGTCCTTATTGGGATAGATCTTATCCTTCAGTCCAATGGGCTTATAGTCGCCGTAGTAGCACTTCACGGTAGCGCCCGGTCCGAAGAACACCCACACGGGGCTCGCAATCTTGATGGTCCAACCGAAGTTCACGTTTACCTCAGGCATATCGCCCACCGTGCAGTCGTTGCGCATCATGTCGAACACGTTCTTGTTGACGCTCATGCCGAAGAAGCCACCCACCTTGTGCATGTTGTATTTACCATACGAGAATCCGATAGGCGTATCCTTGGTATACTCGTAGGTAAACACGCGCGAATGATTCTTGCGCTGGTTGAGCAACAGCTCGATGCGGTTGATCTGCTGCTGGGCCAACAGCCGCGACGGGCAGTCGTTCTCCACGATCTGTCGGTAAAGGGGCAATGCCTGCTGATACTGTTTTTCGCTGTCATAATATTGCGCCTGCTCCATCGTCATGCTGCACTCGTCCACATACTTCAGCATGCATTCCGCCTGGCGGTCGTTGGCATACGAGTCGTACGAGTTGTACATCAGCACCTTCTTATAGAGATTGGCGGCCTCGCGATAGTTGTGCATATTAAAGAGCAACTCCGCCTTATTGCGATAATAGATGATCGAGTCCACCAAGGCCAAGTTCTCATTGTTTTCTATCGTATCGATGTCGCTACACTCGGTAGCCACCTCAAACTGTATGCGCGCCTCGTTGTAGTTCATCTTCTTCAGTTCCTCCAAGCCTCTGTTTCGGTGTCCACGGTAGCATCCAGCGTCCACCATGCTATTTGGGTCGACAGCCAAGAGCGTCACCGCCTGCTTTGGCTTGAGGTCTTCGAGGCTTATGGTCATGGTGTTGTAGCCTGGCGATTTGATGCTGAGTTGGCGTCCACGATAACGCGAGCCCGTGGGAAACTCGATGTAATAGATGGAGTCGTTACCCTCGGCGAGGGTATTGTACGGATCGGCTGTCTTGTCCATGGTCGACTCGAGTATCGGTTGTCGGCCAGCACATTCATCAACAGGTTGACGGCGCTCTCCATGGGGAAGCGCTTGCTGAAGATGGGCTTGCGTGTAGCGGCGTCGATGAAAACATCCGAACGCAGCGCGTCGATTTGGAACGAGGTTCCCCGCAACAACATGACACCCTCCTCGCGGGTTGGCGAGAGCAGGCTGTCGGGCACCGTCAGCGGTGGAACTATGAGTTGTCCGCCCGAGTAGGCGGCAAGCTGCCGAAACACCTGTTGGTCGGCCTCTGCCTTGTCGGCAGTCACCGTCTGCGTGGCTACTGGCTTCGTCTGCGCCCGTAAGGTGTGGGTGGCCGACAGGGCCAATGGCAGAAGGGCCACAAGCACGCTTCTCATTATGTTTGTTTTCATGGGGCTTAATATAATAAGGTGGAAAGTGTCAGTGTTTGGTATTCAGAACGGTGCGTGCCACCCCAACCCTGACGCGCGCTCCATCGGTCTTCCCTGCCGTGATGGCGTTCATCAGAATGCTGAAGTTGACTGGCGTTTCGGTGGCCACAAGCACAAAGGCGTCGGTCGACGGCGTGTCGGAGGTGATAAACGGGTCGGCCTTGAAACCCACGGTGGCATTGGCCGGAACGAGCAGGTTGGCACATGTGGCGTCCTCATCCATGGGAAGCACCATGTATTTGTTGCCTTGGGCGTCGATGTTCAGCACGTTGACATACAGGGGTTCCGAGGTGTTGTTCCTTACGCGCACATAACATGCTGTGTTAGGCGCCACATGGGCGCCAACGGGACGCCCGGTCTGCACGTCCACCAACTCAAACTGCACGTCCAAGTCAGAGGCAATAAGATTGGAGCTACTGAACAGTTGCTGCTCCGTGGTGCCCTCCGGCGCCGTTCCTTCAGCGGCTATCCGCACCACACGCGCCGCCATAAGCGAGTCGGTTGCCTCGGCGCGGTAGCTGGTTCCCGTAACCTGCATGTAGGCGTCAGGATGAAGCATCTTCTTTCCGTTGCTATTAAACAATTGTTTCACCAAGTAGCTCATGTATTGCTTCGTCAGGCTTTTGGTGCGTTTGGAGGATAGGTCGATGAGGCTCCCCACGGTATTAACGCCCGGTCGTGTGAAGGAGAACATCTTCAGCTTGGCTTCGTCGATGATGGTAACGGCGCTCTCCTCGGTTATCTTCAGCCTACTTTTGGGAGTGAGATACCTACGCGCAGCGATGGGCTCAAATCTCTCTCCATGCTGCACATAAGCCTTGCCCACCACCGAATAAACCACGTATTTCTGGGCCCGGGCTGTCGTCGCGCCCATTGCCATACAGACCGCTACGACCAGTGTGAGCACGAATCCTGTGTGTAAGTGCTTATTTCTCATAATTGAAAAGGTTGAAATGTTCTATGCCGTTAGGATTGATAAAGATGGGGGTCTGCTTGTAATTGGTTATCTTGCGCACCTCCTTATAGAGGAAATGTTCCAATTCCTGCGTCGAAAGTCCCTCAGCATGATCTTCGCGCGCAGCTCCGTTGATGGCCTCCACCAAAGCCTTGGTGAAAGCTCCGTTGCCCCACGACTCATCCTCCTGCGACTTGGTGTCGCTCGAACTTGAGGCGTAGAGCAGCATGCCGTTCTTCGACCGCTTCAGCTGCTCAATGAAGTGGGCCGTGGCTGCCGAGCGTGTTCCGCCAAACAAGGCGCCCGAATAGCAAGCGTCGACGAAGGCTATAAACTTGCCGTTGATGTCTTCCGCCTCGTTACGGAAGTCGGAAGCCGAGAAGCTGTCGTAGAGCTTGTCTGAGGAACATCCGTGTGGAATAAAATAGAAGCGGTCTTTCTCATCGCGAAGGCCATGGCCTGCGTAGAAGAACACGCACACATCGTTGGGCGACGACTCCTGCTTAAGCCATTCCATGGCCTCGAAGATATCGGCGCGCGTGGCCTCACCATCGCAAAGCACCTTCACCTGAACATCCTCATAAGGCAACCCTTTCTTGGTGGCGATGGCACGCGCAAAGTCCTGCGCATCCTTGGTGGTGAGCTTCAACTTGGGCAACTTGGGGTCCTGATAGTCGCCCACGCCAATGGCCACAACGAAAAGTTTGGGCAATTCGAACGAGGTCGACTCGCGTATGAGACGTATCGTGGATGGCTCACTGTTGCCATATTTGTTCTGTGCATACATCATCACCGTGCAGTCGTGACGGGGCAGGTCCACATCGATGGTGTTGGCGGCACGCACGGCGCGTGTCTGTGGCTGGCGCTGGCCGTCGACGGTCACCACCACGCGGGTACTGTCGGCTGCATTGCCTGCTATGAGTTGGTACTTCACCTTCACCTGATCGGTGTGGAACATCGACTGATCCTCGGGATACAGGATGCGAAGAACGGGAGTGGTTGTGGGGTGCACAGAGGCGGCCTGCGCCTGTTCGGCGGCTTTTAATTGCTTGGGACCCAATATTACATTGGGCTTCGTGGCCTCCGTCGGCGTTGCATCGGCCACATTTTCTTGCCTCGCCTTGGGTTCCGCTTCTGCGACAACAGTCTCGCCTTCCTCGCCAGGCAATGTGACATCAATGGAGAAATCGCCCTCCAATGTCTCCTTTTGGCTAATGGCTTTCTGAGCGTTGGCTGCCGCTTTAATCACGTTGGAAGGTGCCGTTGCAGGCTTATGGGCTATGGGTTGTTGTGCTTTCGCCTGTGCTTTGGCAGGAATTGCGTGGCCCACAGGCTGCTCTTCTTTAGTGTCACCCACATTTGCCTTTTCTTTTTCCGCCACTGGGGACACGGCCGGTCTTACGCCTTGGTTGTCCTCGGCACGCAGTTTCCAACGCCCACTCTCAGCCTCGTCCTGTTCCACAAGGATGCCCTTGGCGTAGCAGTCGGCCAAGGTCAACTGGGCCCGCTTATAATTGTTCTCAGCAGAGCTATGCAACAGGTCAGACACCTTGTCGTAATCGCGTGGCACTCCACGCCCATTCATGTAGCAATAAGCCAAATTATACTGGGCTTTGGCAAACTGCTGACGCGCAGCACGCTTAAACCACATGGCGGCCGATGTATAGTCGCGGTCGGTGCCTTCACCATTATAACAAGCGTATCCCATGTCAAACTGAGCCTCTGCATTGCCCAGCTGAGCCGCCTGCAGATAAACAGGCACCGCCTTTTCAAAATAACCCAATCGGTAAAGTGAGTCGGCTTTTGCCAAGAGAGCCTTGCCCTCGTCGTCGCCAGGGGCTCCTTTAGCCAACAAAGAGGGCGTAACCAACGCTAACATGAGCGCAAATATGAGCGCAAACTTATGGTTCGACATAATATATTGACTTTTTGATGAATTTCCAGTGAGTGTGTTTCGACAGCATCATCACTATCCATTTGTACTGCAAACGCGATGTCTCGACCAATGCCAAGCCCACCAGCGGCAGCAATAGGCTGATGTAATAATTGAAGCGAGAGAAAAGCAAGAAGCTGGCTCCAACCAAGAACGCCGTCATGGCAAAATAGTAAACCTTAATCCAATAGATATAAGTGAAGGGATAACGGCGCATCAATTCAACGCCCACCCATGCGGAGAAATAACACACCAAGATTGTCAGCAATAGGCTAATGGCACCGCTTGCTGCCAACACGCGGTGATGAGCCATGCTCGAAAGCATGGCAAACGCCTGTATCTTCATGCCTGGCATCTTGCCCAAAGGGGTGATATGGGTGTCGGCCTCCTCATTGATGGTACCAAGGATTACGATTTTATCTTTAATGACATTGCGGTATTTCATCACGTCGCGGTGCGAGATCGTGAAGAAATCGGTATGCGAATATTCAATGTTACGCTGCTTGGGCGTCTGCTCAGTGGGTTGCACACCCGTATAACGTCATACTGCCAAATAAGGCAACGAGTAGACGGTGGTGCCCATAAGATGCTCGTTCTGAGAGTATTTGCGTATACATCCATAGCCCTCTCCTGAGATAACGTTGCTGAATCCCCAACTAAACCCAGTGCCTTCCATACCCTCAAAGAACGAGCGTCGCGCACCTCTGAATGCATCATTCTTGCTGTCATAATTGATGAGTTTGCACGACACGACGCCATTCTTTATCTCCGAAACAGCATTGATGAGGCACTCGTTCTCCTCCTCGTCATAGCTGGGGCGCTCAAAAATGAGGTCTATCACAAACACCTTAGGCTGGCAACTTGCGATATCGCGAATGCTTTGGGCGATCTTGCGACGATCATACAGTTCTGTCATGTCAACCAAAACAATGTCGTTATTGAACTCTTTCACGCCACTACTATTCTGTATCTCATAGAAGATGTCGGTCATGGAAAAGTCGGCAAAAGCCTTCTTGACGGGATTGAAAACCGTGAGGTTAATGGAAGCAAACGCCAACAACCACCCCAGGAATAACACCAAAAGGGTGACTATCAGGTGGTCGACATTAACCCACCCGGCCAACTTACGAAAAGACATGGCACGAAGTTTCTTCACTTGTGTGTCAATTTTAATATGTTTCAACGCAAAAAAGCTTATAGTAAAAAGTTCCCCCTGTCAGCACACAGCATAGGTTTATAGTCTGCAATGAACATCAAGGCCCGTGAATGAAATACAAAATTTTCTTAATGTTTGCAACATTTAACAATAACATACGTATTGACGGCAGTAAAAGTGTTGCAAAAATGAGACACCACAACGTTTTTGCCGTGAAACGAATTGATAGGAAGAAAAACACCTCCAATCCGACATCAAACCGCAACAAGCTAAATAGCCAAAGACCTATTGTCGCCTCTTACTCTTTTAGGCGTTTCGTTCAACCTCTCGTTTCCGCCCTCATTTCGCCATAGAACGCCACATCTTCAACACATTATCAGCAGTAGCGTCCCGTTCCTTCTTGCCTCGTTCTGTCATAGCACGCTATGTCTTCATTGCAGGCCTCGCAAGCATCACAACACAAACAAGAAGGGAAAATGAAGTCCCATGCCCCATTAGAAGATCACGGAAACTATTGCAAAACGTACCACCAATTAGGAAAAACAATAGAGGGTGAAAGCATTGAGAAAACAGAGACAACCCTAATATGGCAACAACAGATAACAAGAAGCCATGTTACAAAAGCAGAAGATAGCGTCGGAGCAGCTCCAAGATAGTAACAACATAAAGAAAAGGCACCATGAAACAGAAACGGAGAAAATATCGAAGCAACATAAAAAGAAGCATGCGCAGGCCATTCCATTCCGCCTATTCACCCCTATCGGGTTCGGCAGCCATGCTTCCGCCCCACTCTTCCTCAAGTCGGCGATAACCAACGGCATGGTCACGGAGATAGAGATGGTTAAGCGTGAAGGCCAAGTCTTTTAGCGTTTGGTCTCTCATTGGTTTCTTCAACTGGCACTCCCACACCGTAATGCAATGCCAGCCCATGGTTGCCAATCGTTGTTGCACTTCCTTGTCGCGCTGCTTATTGCGCTCTATCTTGCTTCTCCAAAAGTCGACACGTGTCTTGGGGAGGCGAAAAGCACCACAATCATGGCCATGCCAGAAGCAACCATTCACAAAGATACAGGTGCGGTATTTTCGCAACACAATGTCGGGATGACCAGGCAACCGACCAAGATTGACCCGATATCGAAATCCCTGGCGCCACAGGTAATGCCTCACAAGGATTTCAGGCCGCGTACCATTCGATCGTATCGCAGCCATGATTCGCGTTCGTTGTTCCTTGGAAAAGTGGTCCATCGCATCATTGGTTTTCATCCTTCGTTTTCTCGTCAAGCCAAAGCTAAGACAAGCTTCGTTCCGCTCATTTGCCTTTACGAGAACGTTCCTTTGCAGCAAAAGTACAAACAATCCATCAAACCACCATCAACAACCGCCAACTTTTACTATTCATCGACACAACAAACATCAGAATGGGCTTGTTCAACCCTCATCTGAAAGAACAGGGTTACACCCGCACACCCCCAACAAACAAGCGTTTTCCCACAAACAACCACTACTACCGAGCCTGATGATTGCAAGCTCATCTACTATATAATAAGGTAAAGATCTCGCCCAACTATCACAACCGAGCCTGATGATTGCAAGTCCATCTACTATATAATAAGGTAAAGATCTCGGGCAATCGACAATGCGGAGTTTGGCTTTTGCGGCTTTTCAACTCCTCGATCCTTACTCTGTGGTTGACTAACTGCCATTGCCGAAATAAGGGTAAGGCGCATACTAAACTTAAAACCCTCGCAGATGAATATCTGCGAGGGTTTTTAAGGGTGGATGGTGGGACTCGAACCCACGACATTCAGAACCACAATCTGACGCTCTAACCAACTGAACTACACCCACCGTGTATCGATTGCTTGGTGTTTCAAAGCGAGTGCAAAGGTAAGGGATTTATTCGAATCCACCAAATAAATCCCTAACTTTTTTCACCTTTCGCTTTAATTTTGCGGAGCCTGAGGCTGAGCGGGGGCATTCTGAGCGCCCTCAGCACCCTTCTGAGCACCTTGAGCGGGAGCCTTCTGCTGCTGTCCAGCCTGGAATCCTTGTGTATTGGTCGGGTTTGTTGTCTGCGTCTCGGTAGCAGCCTGCTCAAGCACACTCTGGCTTGTTGACGACTGGGGTGCAGTGTAAGCGCAAATCACACTAACGATAACCATGATAGCAGCGAGCCCCCACGTAGCCTTCTCAATGAAGTCAGTGGTCTTGCGCACACCCATGATAGCATTGGATGAAGAGAAGTTGCTTGCGAGACCGCCTCCCTTCGACTCCTGGATAAGCACGACGAATATCATCAGCACCGACACCAGGACGATGAAAACTACAAATAATGTGTACATAATTCTTTACTTATTGTTTTTATTGTTTAATATCAACTTTTCCAAAAAGCGTATTTGATCTGCAAAGTAAGCATTTTTTTTCGGATAATTCAAATATAATCGCTGAATAATTTCAAGTGCTTTACCATATCGGCCTTGTTTGATGTAAATCTTTGCCAACGTCTCCGTAAAATAGCTTTCTTCTCCGTTTTTTCCTTCATTTGAGCCTGTTTGCTCATCTTCGGGCTTAAATTCCACATCGGCCTTCAATTTGATCTTTCCGCTTTCATTGTTTATGAAATTATCTATCAAATCTTGGCCTTTCAGTTGTGGTGCATCCTTCTTGTCGGCTTTGCTATCCTCTTCGTTCTCAACCTCCAACAGATACGACACATAATCGACAGCGGCGTCGGCCGGTGTGGGCTTTCGTTTGGGCTTTTTCTCCTCCTCCTCTTTCTCTTCAGGTATTGACTCGAGGAAGGTATCGATGAGCGATATGGTGCGATTGGAGGTAGGTTTCTGCTTATTTTCCTGTGGCTTGGCTACCGAATGCCTCATTTGGTAGTGAGCAGCCTCCACCAGATTGAATATCACCTTACGGTCGGTAATGTAGATGGCGGCTCTCCGCAGTTCCTCGTCGAAGGTAGGATCATGCAGCAAGTAGAGGTTTTGCAGCAATAACAAGCGCGCTGTTTGATAATACGGATACAGCGCCAGCAGACTGCGGAGATCGTAAAGTGTCTCGCGGTCGAGCAGTTCCGGCTGTTTGATGAGTTGCGCTATGTCCATATTTTATTGTTGTAATGGATTAATTATTACCTTGTTTCTATTGTCACCAGATGCTCGACAGCCCACGTTCTGAACACGACGGGGCATCCATGCACCTTGCTTTTGTTGTCTTTCAGGAGTCGATTGCTCAACGTTTAGCTCCCAGTTGGCCACCATCGCCCACTCGTTAGCCTCCTATAGACAGACCAGCGGCTGGTATAAGACCACCCGTTGGCTACCCTAAGGTTATTAGGTGGCTGCTATAAGAGCACCAAGTGGCTGCCCCAAGGTTACCCGCGGGCATCTGTAAGACTTACCAGTTGGCTACCGTAGCGTTGAAGATTTGGTCTGTGAGATCCTTACACATCTGCGTCACGAGTTCCTCTTGCACGCTGTTCAGGCTCTTCGTAGTCTCATAGCTCTTCGATGCGGTAAACGTTCTCTCGAAGTCCTCGTTGTGGTTCTTGTTATTGGTGAACCTCACGTTAACCGTTATCGAGAGTTCCGTTTGTGCCGAATTGCCCTCGCTCGACACCGACTTGTTGCGTTGCGAATATTGCGTAATCTCACCCTCGATGACCAGGTCGCCATTACGTTTCACCTGCTGCAAGCGTGTGTGATTGGCAAAGACATCCTTCAGCTGGTTGTTGAAGATGGGCCCCATGGGACCCCACACATAACTGCTTCGTATGGGGAAGTCGGCAATTTGTATGGTCTTGGTCGTCGTATAGTCAATGCTGGCACCATTGAACTTATAGCTCACGCTGCACGCTGTGAGTAGCACAAGCGTTACAATGGCAAGATATGACAGTATTCGTTTCATTTCACTTTCTTCGTTATTTATTTCTTATCCAAGCCATATTGCTTAATTCGTCGATAGAGCGTACGGTCGGAAATACCCAGTTCCTGCGCGGCTTTCTTTCTGCTTCCATCGTTTCGCTCAAGGGCTTTCTCCACCATTTGTCGCCCCAGGTCGTTGAGATTGAGGCTCTCCGGCTCGGTTTCAATCTCCTCGGCCTCTGCGTCCTCTGCCGATGGTGTGTACGTGGCGATCGGACTCTTGCGGGGAGACACCATCGGCACGTTCGTCTTTCCTGTGCTGATGATGCTCGTTTGCAAGCTACTGGCAGCCTCCTGCAAGTTGCGCGACTCATCCAACTGCTTGCGCAGGTTCATCATGTCGCGCCTGAGGTCGGTAATGTTTCCCCGCAACTCATAGAGGATCTTATAGAGAATCTCTCTCTCGCTCTCGTAAGAGTGCTGGCCTGGCTGGCCTACCGTGGTGAGCTCCATGCTTTCAGGGTCTTGCGGAATGAATTGTCTCAGGGTTTCGGCCCCAATTTCCCGTTTTTCGCTCAGCACCGACATCTGCTCCGTGATATTCTTCAACTGACGGACGTTGCCCGGCCATTTATATTGCAGCATCATGCGCTTGGCCTCATCGGTCAGCGTGATCTTTGGCAACCGATACTTGTCGGCCATCTGCATGGCGAAGAGTCGGAACAACAAGAGGATGTCCTCTCCCCTGTCGCGCAACGGCGGCATTTGTATGGGAATGGTGTTCAAGCGGTAATAGAGATCTTCGCGGAATCGTCCTTCCGATATGGCTTTTCGCATGTTTACGTTGGTAGCGGCCACGATGCGCACATCGGTCTTGCGAATTTCCTGGCCTCCCACCCGGATATACTCACCCGTTTCGAGCACCCTCAAGAGTCGGGCCTGCGTAGCAATCGGTAACTCACCCACCTCATCGAGGAAGATTGTACCCTTGTTGGCCACGCCAAAATAGCCTTCGCTTTCGCCCACGGCTCCTGTGAAGGCGCCCTTCTCGTGTCCGAACAGCTCACTGTCGATGGTTCCCTCAGGAATCGATCCACAGTTGATGGCAAAGTATCGTTCTCTCCTTCGTGGCGAGTTATCGTGAATAACCCTGGGCACAATTTCCTTGCCCACGCCACTCTCTCCGACGATGAGCACGCTCAAGTCGGTGGGAGCCACCTGCAAGGCCACATCGAGGGCACGGTTGAGCCCATCGCTATTGC
>ULOR01016844.1_pt1 | contig 17384 bp, 18 predicted proteins | sample 1952861 | NCBI WGS metagenome assembly ULOR01 (sample SAMEA4835611, study PRJEB28245) | human gut metagenome | biome: gut microbiome; material: fecal sample | place: Denmark | collected 2008 | reverse complement strand
CCGGCGGTAAAAACAAACGGTTTTTTTCCTACTGAAGCCATACCAGCAGCTGCTGCAACCATATTTTCTTCGCCAATTCCAAAGTTGTACATCTGGTTTGGAAAATTTCTTTTAAACATCTCATCATAGCCTGTTCCGCTATCTGCAAGAAGATGTATGATATCCGGGTCTTTTTCCGCCAGTTCCATTAGTTTTCCAATATATGCACTATTCATTTGTTATACCAATTCCTCATCTGATATTCCAAGTTCTTCTTTGAATATCTTTAGTTCTTTCCTACCCGGTAGTCTAAAATGCCAGTTAGGATTGTTTTCCATAATAGAAACGCCTTTACCCTTTATGGTATTAGCAATAATCAACCTAGGCATTCCACTGTTATTTTCAGACAAAATCGTACTTTTAAAATCCTCCATATCATGTCCGTCTGTTTCAAGCACATCCCATCCAAAGCTTTTCCATTTGGCAGACCAGTTCGGAACTCCGATTGTCTTTTCAACGAAATCCATTTTTTGAATATTATTACAATCCAAAATTGCAATCAGGTTATCTACTCCAAAGGCAGGTGCAGTCATAATTGCCTCCCAGACTGTTCCCTCCTCTAGTTCTCCATCTCCAAGCATTACATAAACCTTTGCAGGACTGTTATTCATTTTCAATGCCATAGCAATACCAAGTCCCATGGACAATCCATGTCCTAGTGAACCCGTAGTTGCTTCTACCCACTGGCTATCCCTCATGCATGGTTCTCCGCCTATAAGAGAGTTCTCAGTTAAATAAGATTTATAGATTTCATCAGATATCAAACCAGCCTCTTCCATTACACCATAAAGAGCAAGTCCTGCATGTCCCTTGCTTAATATAAATCGATCCCGATCCTTCCATTTTGGATTTTTACGATCGTATTTAAGAATTCCCTTTAGATACATGGCGTAAATCATTTCTAAGCTAGAATAACAGGATGCAAGGTGTGCCATTCCACCTTTATACCCAGCTATAAATATCTTTTTTCTCAGTTCAAGCAGTTCTTTTATTTCCTGTTCTGAATTCATTTCGTCTTATAAACCTCGTAATCACTATTGCTAACATTGCGATCAGCAATGTACCAATATAATAGAGCCAAAATCTCAGTTTTAAATTATCCGTAACAATGTTCACTAACGATCCAATACCCCAATGAAATATAAACATAGGCATAGACAATCGTCCTAAGTATTTAAAAAGTTCACCTTGTATGTAAGAGGAATATGTTTCACCGGAAATCATAAGTACACATATTATAAAAAACAGCAATTCCATAATATTGATATATTCCTTGTTTAAGGCTGAAACATAAATTGCAAACAGCGCACTCCCTGCTTCTATTCCGGTTAAAATAATTTTCCGAATTACATTCTCAACTTTATGATTCCCCAAATATTCACCACAAAGATATACTAATGTTCCTAAAGCCATGCAAGCCAAAGCTCTTACCATATCGTTCGGCCACGAACGGTCCGTATTTACTCCTTTATATCCAAAGTATAAAATCGGGAAAACAAATGCAAATACTTTCCAGAACTCAGGTGCTTTCTGCATTAAGTAAACCATCACTGGAAGAACTATTAGCATTGCCGACAAGAACCAAATGGGAGCTACATGAGCCGGACATATACCGGATGATGATAAATATATCATTTCATATGGTGCATAGATAAATGCTCTAAAAAAAGATCCTATGTCCCCCGTACGCAAGTATGTCACATTATCAATTGCATATTGTAGTAGAACAGCTATTACTGTATACCCAAAAAATCTTTTAAATTTACGAAACGTATAGGCTAATGCTTCACTTCCAGGATTTACACTACTATTCTGCATACTGTGGAAATGCCTATACGTAAATGCTCCAGTAAGTATAAAGTAGAAATCTACCCAAACCCAACCGTTTTTACAAATATATGAGTCACTATATCCTATAAAATAAAGATGATGCCCCATTATCATAAGCATTCCTATGAATCTTAAGAATTCAACATTCTGCCTTTGTCCCCCCCCTGCGGACATTTGTCTTTCGTTTTCGTTAGCCAAATTCTTTTACCTCGTCAGGATCTATACCAATGCCACCACAGTATGGTAAATTGTCAATTGCATCCATTTCTTTCTCATTTAGTGTAAAGTCAAATATATCGAAATTTTCTTGCATACGACCAATATTTACGGTTTTGGAAATTAATGCAGCTCCCTTCTGAAGTCCCCATCGCAGGCAAACCTGAGCAATTGTTTTCTTTTTTTCTACAGCAATTGCGCAAATATCTTCATTGTTTAATATCTTCCCATTGCCTAAAGGACTGCTTGCTTGAACTACCATATTATTAACTCTACAATACTCTAACAATTCGTTTTGATTAAATCCCGGATGCAATTCCACCTGATCAACCATTGGCATGATTTCAGCAGTTTTCTTTAACGCTTCCAGATGATGTGTTTTAAAATTGCATACACCAATAGCTTTAACCATTCCATCCCTATACAGCTGCTCCATACCTCTCCAAGTATCTGCATTTATTTCTTCCCAGTTTGGATATAATTTCATACTGGCGGGCCAGTGAATCAAGTATAAATCAAAGTAATCTGTCTTAAGCTTTTTTAAAGATCTACGACAAGCTTCTTGAACCGCCTCGCATCCACGACTTGTATTCCAAACCTTATCTGATAATATGTATTCTTCCCTGCTAAGTCCTTTTCTAGCTATGGCCTTTGACAATGCGATCTCATTGCTATAAGCAGCTGCTGTGTCAAATAGCCGATATCCCACATCATACGCATTACTAAAAACCTCAGCCATTTGGTCTCTATCTGTTATCTGCCATGTTCCAAATCCAATTTGAGGCAATTTAATTCCATTAATAAGTTTTATCTGATCCATACTTATTCCTGTCCATTCACTATGATCACGTGCTGTTTCTTTTCGTAACTATCATCAATAATGAATTCCCAAACCGTGTTTCCTTCTTCGTCTTCAGAAATCTTTGTGAATCCCTGGACCGAATAAAACTCTTTAACCATAGCATTTTTTGCTGACGGATAGTAATATCCCACCAGTTTCTTAATTCCGTATTTTTTTGCCCTTTCAACAAGCTCATCCATCATTGCAAATTCCATGTCTCTTTTCAGAACGCGGCAGCTCATAAGCCATAATTCCATATGTAGTTCGTCACGATTCTCCCCGTCTATTCTTCCAATTACAATACTAACAACTCCATTATCACCAAATTTGTCTAGGAGCTTACCATATAGAGTAATGCGATTAGGGTCCTCTGCCACTTCCTCTATCTCACTTTGGCTATAACGCTTTGTTGTCAAATTAAACTGATTACTCTTATTAGTCAGCTGAGCTATTCGAGACATATAAATTGGAACAAAGCCCTGAATCTCTCCCTTCATTTCAAGCGATTTAAGATAATCCTCATAATTTGTAAAGGATGCCTGAAGCTGATTACGTTTCGTATTCTCTTGGTACATCTCATTTCGTTTCAAATCATCCGCTGAAAAAGCTGTAACCTCGAAAAATCCTGATTTATCTATAGTCTGGATGTAATGCTCTACCCCTTCTATTTGTGGGACGGCAGTTCCCTTGACCTGACTCTCAATAATTGCTCGCTCCGCAGGATTATCATCTACAAATACAAAACTCTCAGGAAGAAGTGCTAACTCCTTTGCAGTTTCCATTATATTTATACTCTTCGCATTCCAGTTTGCCTTAAAGCTAATGAAATCATCCCTTTTAAGTACGGAATCTGGTCTTTCGAAACCACTAACAGCATTCGCCTCATCATTTTTTGAATTTACTGTCAACAACACGCCAATCTGTTTATGGAGTTTTATATATTCCTGAAATTCACTGTATGTTTGTGCAAGTGATGTCTCTTGGCCAATTTCAATGTTATCCGCACCATCTTCTCCTACAATGCCTCCCCATAATGTATTATCCAAATCCAGATTAAATGCTTTCTTATTCTTTCCATAGATCGACTTAATAACCTTAGCCACATTAAAGGAGAGATACGGAATCGCCGGAACGGCAACCGCATACTTATACATATACCAATAATAAGGGTCAGACCATTTATCTAAGCCATAAGAAGCCGAAATATAATTCACATCGCAAATATAAAAATTATCATGCGTTTGAGCATAATCATAGAAAGCCATATTTAAACTGGTAACATAATTTATCCTGCCATGGTAGTCACTTGCATCTTTATTACCCATTAATCGAAAGAAGGGATATTCAAAATTATTTTGAATAATAGGACAATGATATTTTGCAGCCATTGTATCCCATAAACCTGTGAATTTATCCATTAAGGCCTGTCTTTTTGTATCCACATCATTTTTAGAATCTGTCATAACCGGCCATTCAATAATATTTCTCACACAGGTACATACGTAAATAATATCCGGCTTAAACTCCTCTAAGTCTGAATTAGGGAACATGCCATCCTCATAATACCGGTTATATTCGGACTCGTAAAAATCCGGTCTAATACCATAGTTAAGAAGAAAAAGCTCTAATACAAGCTTTATATTCTCCGTGGTTTCACCACCCAAAATGGCAATTTTTTTACCAATATATTTAGTATTCTCATCTGCTAAAAGTTGTTTTTTAAGTGATTTTTTCTTTCTGATGATGTAATCAGAGTTAAATGGATAGTCCAAATCTTTCATAGGTATTCCTACTGCCTTTCAAAAAAACAAAACATGACTGCTATATTGTCATGCGTCGAATTATAGTTCCCACCTACGGCATGATTACCATACAGCAATATTATAAGCATTTTTTATTCCTTACTATAAAAATCAAAAAACTCTCCCATAAGTTCTCGTCTTACATGTCTTGAATCATAAAAATTCTCATCTTTAATGCCTAGCTCATAGGGATTATATGTGCCCGTAATCTTTAAGTCATATTTATTCGACATTTCTTTTACAAAATCCGTAATTTCATCAAGAATAACATAATGACTCTTTTCTGCTTCAAGTCTATCCCACAAACTGGGAGCAAGCGGGCATAAAAACAGTTCTACCTCTATACCTTGATTCGTCAAATATGCAATCAATTTTTCAATTATTTCCTTGCTATATTCGCTGATATGCCTATCGTACGCAAACTGTTTTTCTATATCATAACTAGCACATTGTTCAAGAACATAATTAATATCATTTGCTTGATAGCTGGCTGCGTATGTCCAGCTTCCATCAACACCATAATAAGGTTTTGAGCCATCCCACCCCTCTGGAACAATACCCCATCTTTTATCACTCATAGCATATGTTCCATTAAGTCTTACTTGATCCCATGAAGCTTGAAAATATGATATCGAAAAAGCCTGTTCTATTTGTGTTTTTATATCACTTCCATCATTATAATGTATTGGCAAAGGTGGAACCCCGTTAAGTACTTGTAACATGTAATCAGTATATGGCATAAGTATAGCATTTTGTGCCCCATCAGCAGCATAAAAACTCTCATCAAAAGAATATGAATCCACACAGAAAATTACTCTCTTGGTCTTTTTCCCATATATATCCATAAGTCCAAACTGAGCTAAAATATCATATATATCGGAGCCACTAACGCCAAGATTTATAAAGCTATCAGTCCCAACAATATCTTTATTCACACACATAACCAAGCTCGGACCAACTGCTATACAATCCGTTTCTTTAGGCATAACCATTATTAAGTTATGTTTTACTTCTCTCTCATTTCCATTGCCAGTTGCACTATATGCCGCATACCCAGCAACAATTGATTCAGCTATTTCCTTACTCTCATCATGAAAAATATTAGCAGGATCTTGATATATATTTGTTATCACCAAAAAACATATCAACGGTATAACAAAAATCAGTTTTAACCATTTCATAGCAACCACCATATTAAAATCAAATTGAAAATATATAAACGCTAAATCCCCAACCATACCATAAAGATAACCTTAACAAGCTCAAATCTTTCTTAATCACTTCACAATCTTTATACACTTTTTAAAATATGCCACCAGTTGTAAGGGCTAATACATCATCACCATCCATTAGGAATCTCATAATCCTATCATATGTTTTCCTACCATATAATCAAGTGATTTTATCAATGAATTCAATACTTTTTGATACCTGTTACTAAATGGAACTAGTGTTATACAGCTGCTGTTTTGCGTGATATCTGACAGCTATGAAAACAAAAGCCTGATACTGACAACAAATCTAGCGTTTTCCAAGTGGGTGGGATCTTTACCGATGACCAGATGGCCGCTGCCATGATAGACACTTACTGATCTTTGAAGGGAAAAGCTACCGTATGGAGCATGCCCTCATGCGTCGGGAGGCATAAATGCCACCTGCCCAAAGTAGGGAAATGCCCCTGCTAAAAACAAGGGATCTTGACGCTTTTTTTAGGAAAAAGTTCTTGACAAAAAACATTTTAAAGTACGTTCCTAAGACAGTGACTCAAGTCATGGCCTTTTTCAAAAGCTGCACAGTTGCCTTTCAAACAAGGCTACGACAAGCTGCGGAGATCCTGCAACGAGTGCCGGTACGGCACGATTGAGAAGGCAATTTCACAAAATCAAAGTGCGGTTTATGCCTCCAACAATGTGCCGTCTGACAGTTTGAGTATTTACCGAAAAAGAGTTTTAATTTATAAGACCATTATACTTCGCCAAACCCTCTCTTGATAACATAAAACATTAATTCTCTGCTAAAATACTTCTTCAGCTCCTATAGTATCTCCTTTTTACTCCACTATAATACCACCCAGAACCTCAATTCCCTGCCTCTTCAACAGTGCCAACTCGCTTGCAATCTCACTGTATAACGTAGATCCTGCCTTTTCCACCAATACTATACCGGTCATTCCATCGACCTTTTCCATCGACTCTGCGTTGTAGAGCACATTGTCCAGTACTGTAACATTAATACCTTCTTTTTCCAGTGCTGATTTCAAGTTCGCACATACAGTATCTGCCCCGGCACCTAAGTTGCATCCCATCAAGCAGATATCATTCAACTTATTCTTTATTGCAGCAATCTTCACTGCTACAAAAGCCAGCTCCATAGATTGCTCTGCTGTAAATTTGCGTTTACCGTAGTTGCGTAAATCATCGATCCATTTATCCACAAATTTTTTTTTCTTTGAGTCTTTTACTACTACTCCAATCTGTGGAATATGATATAAATTCTGTAGCTCATCGGACACACGGAGTTTACTGTTGAAAAGATATACCACAAATAAAATTCCTGCATATACAAATACGAACAAAAAAGCTCCTAACAGGGTGTACTTCTTGCTGACAGAAGGGACAGCTATCTCAGGCTGGTTTTCTGTAATGTCCTTTTGATCTACTTCTTCCTTATCAATTTCTTCTCTAGTCAACAAATCATAGTACTTCTGTTGATCTTCACTGAAACCTACCTTAGCTGATGCGATGGTAGATCTCAACGAATTCACCACATTCCCGTAACTAACTTGGCGATCCATAAGTCCTGTATCAACAACTGTACCAGCTGATTCTGATAATAGAATCAACTCGTGCTCCCCTACTTTTGGTATCAAGGATTCTCTCTGTTGTTCCACATAGGATTTCACTTCATCAGTAAGTTTTTTGCACGATTCATCATCACTCTGTATTACCGTTATCTTCAGGCTGTCAGTTCCAAAGACCCCTGTTAACTCACCATTCACAAACGGAGTACTTGAGGTTGCACTAATTAATACTAGCGTTCCTACATCCGCCGCCGGAATACCTGTTTTCTCTTCTACCCAGTTGTACAGACCTACATTATTGAGAATATCACCATAAACTGCCCCCAGGCGCTGACGCTGATTATCATCCACTGTTTTAATCTGGTACACCAACTGTCGCTGAGCAACGTTCAAAGGGTCGATCTGCATACTCGTAGCTTCCCGAGAATATTTATCTTTCCAGACAAATTCTCTCTCATCATCAATTATCGTCAAAACAGCTGCTCTTTGACTCTCATCCAGATCTTCTTCCAACTGTTCCAACTGCTTCTCTACTGTTTCGTCTTCCAGTCCTGTTTCTTCCACCATTTGCGTATTTTTCACATTTCGATAGGACTTTACATAACTCAATCCTCCCATCAGAACCGCACCAATCATAACTGCCACCAATAAACCTCTCCAATGAGACAAAATGTCCACTATCATGTCTAGCAAATCAATTTCACGTTCTTCCATTGTTTTTTAACCTTTCCAACGTTTATTTTTGTGTTTTAAAGAGTACCATTATGAGCAGAATTATTATACCATATCAGTATTGTTTTCTCAACAGCCATTGGGCGATCGATTGAATGATCCCCTGTATCTTGTAAAAAACTACTCATAAATACCCGCCTTAAAGTTTTCTATCTCCTTACAAATAAATCTGTTAATAGTAACTGTAATAGGAATCATCAACATTGCAATCACAATCACTACCACCATACAAATCCAATAACCATTTTGCGAAATATCATTACCATATCGTTGAACTATAAGTATTTGTAGCGGATATTGTATTAAGTAAAGCGCCACAGAAAATTTGGCAGCATAGCTTGTATATTTATTGCTTAGAATATTATATGAGAATCCGGAAACAGATAAGAAAAATGCTAACACCAAATAGCCAAACGCAAATATATCATCCGAAGCTTCGCCATATCTAAATGCATTAAGCATAAATATCATATAACATATATATTTTACACAAGTCAAAAATATATTATTTCTTGCCTTCTTCCCATTGGATATAATCATTCTGTGAATATCGTAAACAGCTATTCCTATCACCATTTCCGAAAATCCTCTAATCAATTCTGGACGAATCACTGTATACGCATCATTATTAGAAATCATTCCAAAAGTTACATAGTTATAGGAAAAACCGATCACACATAGGACATACATACCATACTTGAAAATATTTCTATATCTACATATTAAAAGTGGGTATAAAAGTACTGACACCCCTATCCATACAGACAAATACCATTCCGGCGCAATATATAAGATATTACTGCCTGCCCCTGTCAGAAATCTGAAAAAATTAAATGGTACTTTTAATAATTCTATGAATAAAGAGTATACTCCTATCCTTTTATTTATAATTAATGCACCGCATAATACAAACAAAGACACCAAGTATGTCGGAATAATACTCCGAATCTTATCAAATACATAATGTACTGTAGCATTGGCGACATTAGTATTACGCCTTTGCGCATTTTGGGCTAAATAATATCCTGAAACTAAAAAGAAAAATTCAACTCCCAAATACCCTCTTGTAAAATAATTGCACTTCTTTGGTAGATTTCATGGTAATGATATATTAAAATAATAATCGCAAAAACAGCACGTAAAATATCTATTTCTCCATTACGTCTTTTCATTTATTATTAGTTCCTCTTTCGTTTTTTTGCAATCCAATTTTCAGATATAAAATAGTATTATTCGTTATACCGGCTTGATTTTAGGTTCAAAACCAACTACCATCTCCAAATATGTTTCGTCATTTCCAAAATTTCTGGTTCTGACTTTTCTTTTATAACTATATTAGGTGATTGTCCAAATACAATACAGTTATCTGGCACTTTCTCATTTATAATATAAGTGTTACTGGAAACAATAACGTTATTGCCTATAGTGGTTTCTCCCAATATAGTAGCATTGGCATACAATACAACATTCTTCCCTAATTTGGGGTAATACAGTTTTCCTTTTTTTCTGTTTCCACCAATCGTCGTTCCCTGATATACAAACAAATAGTCTGAGTACTGAGCTTTCCCCAAAACACTTCCTAATGGATGCTCTGCCATAAAATGTTCTGGAAGCTCTACTTGGTAAAACCATTCGACAGAATTCATAATTTTATTAAGGTAATATACACAATCTGCCTCATAAATGTTTCTAGCCAAATAGAGTAATCGACTAAGCCGATATAAAAATATAGCCCACGTCACCGTATGCATAGGATTAAATACCATATCGCCATCTTTATATAGCCTTGTTGATGCTGACATTAAATAATTCTCTTGCATTTCCCCCAGCGCCTGTGAAATTTTTATACTGATTACTTCTTTATTCCAGCCATCCCAGAAATTATCTAATTGTCTAAATAATATCTTCTGAACATTATTCTCTAATACCATCTTCTCATATTCCTTAGTCTTTTTACATTGAATAATCTTACTTCCATAGCCTTACTGTCTAAATACCGGGACTCAAGATTTCAATATCAAGAAATCCTAACCATATTTTTCTTCCAAATTATGGATTGTCTATATATTGTAATATATTTTTCCCAATTGAACATTTTTACTAAACAAATATTTGGCTATCACTTCCATCAATTCAAAATCATTCTCATGATCCAAATCCAAGACACCCGTATCATACATCTCTATGCACTCACAGTATCCGTCTAAAACACCTTTTCCACTTTTTAAAAATTCCGGTGAATAAGCATACAAAGACGCATTCATATCATAAATTTCCGGAGCTTGTTGCCTGGCAGTAAAGTTGGATGCAATCACTTTTTTATATCCATGTTCTGTCTTCATAACTTGATTAAAATAAGGATTTCTTCTTGCAGTCGTTACAGAAGTTGTCACATCTGCTTTACTTTCAAATTGTTTTGTTATAAGCTGCTCAACATTCTCGACTGTTCTTAGCGGAGATGTAATATCCAAGTCTACAATCATATCATACTTTTTGTGCTTTCTATCTTCCATTTTCAGTAGGCAGTCATTTATTACCGCTATTTTCCCAATTGCATCCCCAGCTAAACTCTCATCTCTCTCAATAGTCTCTATTATTCGTAACGGATTATTTTTCATAAGTTCCAATAATTCTCTACTATCTGAATTAGCAACAATATCAGCCTCTATATCCAATGTTGTTTCCTTTAAAAAAAGGTCAATTGCGGAAATAGTATAATACGGTAACGGTTTTCCTAAAAATTCTCTGATATTCTTATTCTTAATACCTTTTGATCCGGCTCGTCCGCATATTGTAAATAAAATTTTCATATTATATTCACTCCCCTTGTGTCAACTTTAAAACTTTAATTGCATGATTGATATCACTATCGTTAATTTTATTCCCGCTTATAATATCTAAAAAATGTTCTAATTCTCTTATTTGAAAATCATCCCGTGATTCCTGAAACTCAATCGTTTCTCCAGTCTTTAAAAAATGTATCATATTATGCGCAATATCCCCAACAATAGTATCGTGATTCGTAAATAGCATTATTTCTCTGATAGTCTGTTTTCCAAAATAATCTAAATGGAGTTCTACTGTCTTTTCTTTATATTCTCCTATATAAATAGCAATATCTTCGCAGTTCACTTCCAAGTTTGATTTCTTACCCATAATACATTGAACTTCATCGGGAAATCCAAATAAATAAGTCAAGTAATCCCATTCATGAATAAGATCAATACTTACCCCTCCGCCTAATTCCTTCTTCGCGCTATACGTTTTTCTGTAATCCACACCGGGACGCCAATCAGGCAAATAACTTGAAGAAATACTTCTCACAGAAATTACATCCTGCAAGTCAATATTATCTTTAATATATTGAATTACTGCATTGTATCTAAGTGGGCAAGCAACATAGTAAGTGCTTCCATACTTCAATTGAATTCTTTCCGCTCTATCCACATTTGTAATCGAAGTTATCGGTTTTTCCAAAAAAAAATGTTTTCCATAGGGCTTCATCTCATCCAATGTCTGAATATGCAATTCTGTTGGATTAGTAACAAATATTACATCATATTCCCTATCTATATTTCTATAGTCTGTGTAAACCGTTCTGATTCCCAAATCCGCATCTTCCTCGGCAAATTTATTTCTTCGTACCGCATCAATCTCCAACAGGATGTTCCGATTATTGCATATTCTCTTTAAATTTCTTATATGTCTTTTAGCAATTGAACCTATTCCAACAAAACATACTTCTAATTTCCTCACCCCTGAGCCTCCAATGCATCAATTAATTTCAGCACGTTCAAATCCTGCTCAAATCCATATTTAGGAGTTCTCTCCCCTCTTATCACTTCCATAAATTCTCGTATTTCATTTCTATAAGCATTTTCAACCACAAATGCCCGATACCCTTCTCTATGTTCCTGAGTTTCATGTAACTGCACACACTCTACAGAATCATTTTCAGCATTGTACTCCATAAGAGAGTCCGGCGTTCCATTCCAGCTCAAATAACTATTTTCCTTGTAAACTTCCAATTTTCTTACTGCCACCGGAGATACTACATCAACTACCAATATGCCTTTACTTCCACTCTCATGTGTAAACTGAATCATGTAATTATCATTATAGTCAATATTAAGTGCTGTCATTTTATTGGCTACTACATTATACCCGGAGATATTACCAAAAACATTCGTCAACCACGGCAACTCAATTGCCATAATTTCTCGACATCCATTAGTCCTCTTATCCCCTATAAAGAAATCTTTATAATTCTCCCATGGATGCCAATCTGGAAGATATTGTCCTATATGATAAATATAATTCCATGATTCATTCATTATCTTTCGACTGATATATTGCACTTCCTCACGATACAAAAAAGTAGAAGATAAAAATAATTTACATTGTTTTTTCTTAGCTAATGCTATATTTTCTTCATATCCATCCGACACCAAATTCAACTCTGTAAATACATTCCATCCATTATTCAAGCATTCTGTAATAATCTTATTGTGTGACAAAGGGGAGGTACACACAAATGCAGCTTCTACCGCTTTTTCTCGTGCTTCCGCAATAGAAGCAAAACAATTAATTTTGAATTGTTCTTTTGCCTCATTTCTTCGGTCTTCTCTTCCATCTACCCCAACAATTTCATCTTCAGGATACATATCTTGCATTAAGCGAATACGCCTTTTTCCCATTGACCCAAGTCCAACAACCAAATTTTTCATATCTTGCACCTCTTATCCTAGCTCTTACAGATCGTAAAATTTCTTTTTTAAATCTATCTTTCCATATTTTACTGTCTCAATTATTTTTTTTGCAATTTTCTCAGCAGCATGTCCATCGCCATAAGGAGGATGTATTCCTTTACATTGTTCTCTGAACTCATGGCTAACAGCCTTATCTATTGCCTTTATAATACTCGTTCTGTCCGTACCGCAATCTATAATGCTATTTGTTCTCAATCTGCCTTTTTGTCTGTCACCTATATTTACCGTAGGTATGTGAAAAGCCGGGGTTTCAATAATACCACTGGAAGAATTTCCGACCACTGCTTCTGAATATTTCATCAATGACAAATACCTCTTCACTCCTAATGAATCATACACATACAAGTTAGCAATTCTTTGTGCCGCCTCATCAAGAAGTTGATTAATTCTCGCTCCACCTTGATCAGCATTGGATTTTGTAATGATAAAGATGTATTCCGGAAACTTCTGTATAGCAAAAAAGAATTCTTCCAACAGACTATCTACATCTCCTGCTTCCATCGTAACCGGATGATAAGTGCATACAAAATACTTACATTCATTTAATCCTATACTTTCCAACACTTCGTCCTTTGACAATGTTGCCAGGTTAACAATATTATCTATACTGGTCGATCCATAGTTAAATACTCTCTGTGGATCCTCACCTAATTGTATTACTCTTTTAGCGCTTTCTTCATTTGTTGGAAAATGCAAATAGCTGATTTTAGTAATTGCATGGCGAATCCATTCATCTATGGCGCCTTCCGTAGTATCTCCCCCACACAAATGGAAAATAGGAGTATGCGTATTTCCAGCTGCTATTGCTATGGCTAAAGTCTCATACCTATCTCCCAACAGTACAACAGCAGAATATTTCTGTTCTATAAAAAGCTCAGTAAATTTAACTAATGTATCCGCCTGATTCCGAGATATATCTTCTTCAGTCTGTGAATCAACCGGTATCTCAAGCATTTGATCAATTCTGATTTTGTCTTCCTGGATTTCTTTAATCGTATTACCATATTGCTTTTTCAAATGTGTGCCGGTAACTATCACTTCAACCTTTAATGTTGATATCTCATATTTTCTCAGTTGCCTTATAACCGGATTTAATAATCCATATTCTGCTCGTGTCGCTGTCACTACTGCTATTTTGGTCATAACTCTATTAGCTCATCTTCCTTAAAATCTCTAATTGCCTTCTTACCCAGTACCTCATACCATCGCATAGGAGAAATTCCATTTCCCGGTCTCTTGGTAGTAATATTTTCCACGGTAAAAACCTCTCCTTTATTTATTGGTCTTGCAGCTATAATACTTTTTCTTGCCACTGCCTTATTTGCGATTTCAGCATATACCGGTTTCTTCTCACCTGTTCCCAATGCTTGTTCTATGTTACGTATAGCCCGAACCATACTCATAAGTTCCTGGGGCTCCAGACTTGCCTTATGATCCGGTCCCTCCATATTTCGATCTAATGTAAAATGTTTCTCTATCACCGTTGCTCCCATAGCTATTGCTGCTATAGGCACCTCGATTCCTTGTGTATGATCTGAATATCCCACATCATATCCAAACTTTTTGTGTAAAGTCAGCATTGCTTTCAAATTCACATCGCAATATGCTGTGGGATACTGTGTTGTGCAATGCAATAAAGTAATTTTTCCACAGTCATTTTTGTCCAAGACATTTACGGCATCTTCAACTTCCTGCATAGTGCACATTCCTGTTGACAATATGATATTTTTATGAGTTTTTCCTATTTTTTCCAGATACGGAAGATTGGTAATCTCTCCAGAGGGAATCTTCCACATATCACAGCCCAACTCCTCCAGGAAATCAATGCTCTCCAAATCAAACGGTGTAGATAAAAATGTTATTCCAATCTCTCTGCAATATGCTGCTAATTCCGTAAATTCATCATAACTAAGCAACAACTTCTTCAGCATTTCTCTCTGGCTCATTTCCTGCCCAATATTTTCTTTCTGGTACTCTGCCATTTTTGCTGTTTTAGAAACAAGTGAAGACAACTTAGCCGTCTGAAACTTCACAATATCTGCTCCACACTTTTTTGCTTCTCTTACCAATTCTTTGGCAATTTCTAATTCCCCGTTATGATTTACCCCTGCTTCCGCAATAATCAATGTTTTAGCCATTATCTGTTCCCCTTAATAACTTTCGCTGGTACCCCAACCGCTGTACTATTAGGTTCAATACTTTTAATCACCACTGCCCCTGCACCAATAACGGAATCTTCACCTATGCTTTTCCCTTGAATGATTTTTGCGCCAGTACCAATATTGGTGCCATCGTCCAAACACACATTTCCAGAAATATTTACTCCTGGATTAACTGTTACAAAATTGTTTATATTTACTTCATGTCCAATGGTACAACTAAGATTTATTATATTAAAATCTCCTATCGTAACATCAATAGTTAATATATTATTTGCACATATAATATTTCCTTCTCCCATTTTAATACTTTCTGACATTATAACACTGGGATCGATTAAATTAGGAAACTTTATATTGCCATTTGATTTATATTTATGTACAAGCCTTCTTCTTATATCTGGATTTGCAATTGCGATAACTACATTCAATTCTTGAGGATAGTTTATTATAAAGTTATCATCTCCTATAACTTCTTCGTTTTCGTATTCTTTATCAATAAACCCTAGAAATTCCCATCTTGTTTTTATTTGATTTTCTCTGTCAATTATCCATTTTATTTCTTTTCCAAAACCGCTTGCACCCACTATTACTATATTTTCCATGTGTTACTTTGAAACTATGTTCAGTTTCTCCTCCATTCGCCGCATTTCGTCAAACTCACCCATATCTAAAAAGGAGTCCTCACTAATGGGGTACATACCCACTCTTCCACCTTCTTGCATCACCTTTTCCACTAAATGGGTCATATGAAACATTGTATTATCCGGAATTTTTCCAATAATTTCCGGATTAATAATGTACATTCCTGTATTTATAAAATAAGACAGTTTAGGTTTTTCTTCCATGCCTATAACTTTTCCATTTTCCTCAGATTTCAACACACCATATGGTATGGTAATGTTCTTCAATGCTGACACAATTGTAATTATATTTCCTGTCTTACTATGATAATCATAAATTTCACTATAATCTGCCAAGATCAAAGCATCGCAATTGGTGACAAACAGTGGTTGTTCAAATTTATCTTCTATAAGCTTGAGACTTCCTCCGGTTCCCAGAGGCATGGTTTCTTCAACATACTTGATCCTATAATCGGGCTGAAGATCAGAAAAATAAGACTTAATCATACCCTTTTTATAATTTACGGTCATGTAATACTGATCTATTTCATACTCCGTAAAACAGTTTATAATCCTTTCTATAATGGGCGTATCTCCAATAGGTATAAGTGGTTTCGGTAGTATTTTAGTATATGGATATAACCGTGTACCTTTTCCCCCAGCCATAATAACTACCGGAACGCCCTTTAGTACTTTCCTTTCTGGCCTTTGTTGTCGCTCAATCAAATCCGCATGTAATACAATATCAACAATATTTTCACTTTCATTCAAAATAGGCAAGGCAGTAATCCCATACTGCTGCATTATCTCCTGCGCTTTTGCCTTATCTGCCTGCAGTAAATATTTAGGAGACTCTTTCATTGCCATTTTTACAGTTGCTTGCAAATCCCCCGTTTTAATGAGCCATCTTCTAATATCCCCATCGGTTATACATCCCACCAGACATCCAGCTTCATCCTCTATGAACAAAATACCTTTTGCGTTATTGTCTATTTTCTCCATAGCGTCAACAATTGTAATATTTTGATTACTAACAAATTTAGCAATACGTTCTTTATGCATTCTGCAATTCTCCCAATACCTCTTTAATCCGGCTCACAGCATACTCTATTTCATCATCAGTAATCTGTGTACTGCAAGGAATATTCAATATCCTCTCGGCATAATATGGTGCCTTTTCAAGTTCATATGCTTCTTCCTGTAAGTAAGGAATCTGCTCATTAATCAGCCCCCAAATGGCTCTTGTCTGTACGCCGCGCTTCTCAAGTGCTGTTATGATTTCACGCATTGTTGCACCGATTTTGTTTCTATTTATTTCCAATGAATAAAACCATTTATTAGAAGCTGTTCCTTCTCTAAATCCAATTATTGTTCCCAGTTTAAACCCATCAAACAGTTTTTTATACTTTTCGTAATTAGCTTGTTTCCGTCGGATAAATTCCGGCAACTCTTCCATTTGTGCAACTCCCAAAGCAGCCTGCAAATTGGTCATGCGATAATTATATCCGACCTCATGATGTATGTAATAATGGGGATCATCTTTAGCCTGCGTTGAAAGATATCTGATGTGATC
>ULOR01010850.1_pt1 | contig 17523 bp, 8 predicted proteins | sample 1952861 | NCBI WGS metagenome assembly ULOR01 (sample SAMEA4835611, study PRJEB28245) | human gut metagenome | biome: gut microbiome; material: fecal sample | place: Denmark | collected 2008 | reverse complement strand
TTCTTATAGTGAGATTTATAAGGCGATTAAAAAAGTTAGTGAATAAAATGAAAGAAGTTGGAAGGGAGCAAAGATAGGTAAAATGAGGATTCTACTAACCATTATGACAAAATTAGGATGAAGTTTAATTTTGAAATAGGCCATGATGGAAAAATATATCCGTTGGGATATCATTCGAAGTTTCTTAATGTCAGATTGCAGAAAAGACTTTCTGAACTTGGGTGGAAGCCATTTATGCCTAATAGTAAAATTCAGTCGAATTGTTGTACTCAATTCTTTTTTGGCGATAACCATGACTATATACTTCAGATGTTTTTCTGTAGGCAGATTGTAAACCTAGAAAAGAATGCTAGTTCAAGAGGAGATAAAAGGATATAGTTTTTGAATTAATAATGAACTATACACAATTTTATTTGTCATACATGTACTTTATTGTATTATTATTTATTAGATTGAATTTTTTTTCATTATTTTGCCTAGTTGTAAACACATAAAGATATGGCTAATAAAAAAATTAATAGAATCAAGGTAATGCTTGCTGAAAAAGGGAGAACTAACAAATGGCTTGCAGTACAAGTAGGAAAAGATCCTGCAACCATCTCTAAATGGTGTACTAATGCAGCACAACCCAGTTTAGAAATGTTGCTGCAAGTAGCCAAAGTATTAGAGGTTGAAGTCAAAGATTTGATTCGTGAACAAGATGAATAACAACAGATACAATTTGCTAAAACAAAAACTTATATAGTTTTTCGGGAACTATGCAGAATGTCTGCATTCTTTGTTCACACCTTTGCAATTGTTAACTGATTGTTGTACTTAAAATAGATTCAGAAATGATGAATGTGAAAGAAGCTATTCGTAATAATTTGATGGTTGAATTGGATAAATGTCTCAGTTCTCTAATTCGATATGATGTAGATTCATTAATGCCCTTGTTTTATGTTTTATGCGCACATCATGAGGGTCATCTTGTTTCAATTGTAGGCGAAGGAAAGTCATTGTTCCATGGTAAAATGCACATTCAGCCAATCGAAATTGTAGATGGATATGAGTCTCCTCTTTTGAAAGAGATAAGGAATTCTGTTAATCCAAGCTTCTTTGAAGGTCAATCAGCGGAAGCTGTGTTCCAGTTTTATTCAATGTGTAATGAATACATAAATGAATTCTATCAGGATATAATAGAACACATTATTTCTGTTTACACGTCAAATGCTGGAAAATATTCTGGCGTAAGTGTTACTACTCAAGAAATAGCCCAATTAATGGGTTATTTTATTACTGATTGTGCTCCAAGAAGAGTATATGATCCATGTGCTGGCCTTTGCTCTTTTGCTATTCTCCCAGAGTTGAGCAAAATAGAGTTTGTTTGTTCTGAATTGAGCAATCGTACAAAAGTAATTGCAGATATTCGATTGAATGCAGCTGGCAAGCAACTTGAAATTAATCAGGAAGATTGTACTTTTAATTGGCGTGGAAATTCAAATTGTGATTGCCTTGCATCAGAATTGCCATTTGGCCTTCGTCTGAATGATAGGAGTTTGGATGAACGTCGTCCTTTGTTATTAGAGGATTTCGTAATTGGTAAATTCATCGAATCAGAGAGTCTTTCTTCAGCAGTTCTATTAGTATCAGCTTCAACTTGCATTCGTGGAAACAATAAACATATCAGAAAGACCTTGTGTGAAAAAAACTATGTGGATGCTGTTATAAAGTTGCCAAGAGGGGTTCTTTCATATACAGGAGTTGATTCTGTTATTCTTGTATTGAAAAAACACCGATATACAAAAGATATCAAATTCGTATATGCTGATGATTGCATTATTTCTGATGGAAGAAATAAAAAGTTGAACTATCAGGCTGTTATTGAAAGATTAGAAAAAACAGAAGGCAATCAAATTGGAGTTGTTAGAGTGGAAGAAACATATTCGCATGATTTTTCGCTTGATCCAGTGTATTATCTGCATAATATGATTGAGGTGCAATCCGGTCAAACACTGGTTAAATTCAGAGACATGACAACTCAAATACGTGGAGAAAGGAGATTTGATGATGTGACTGGAAGAGTTTTACTTTCAGAGCATCTTTGTGCAAGCATTACTGAATTCCACACTAGAAGTATTGATATTAACTCAATCGAATTGGTAAATCCAGACCGATATGTTAAAGTGAGCAACAAGTGTGTGATACTTAATATGACGGCAGATAAGTTCTATTACAAGAATGATAATGATCCATTGTTTGTAAGTCCAAATTTCTCTTGTTTTGAAGTTAATGAAAATATCTGTTTACCAGAGTATTTGATACATGTCCTATTAGATAACAAGCGAATTAGAGAAACTTATTCTCAAGGGATTATCAGTCGTGTTAATTACAATGAGTTGTATCTCCCTATTTACACGAATCTAAGAAGTCAAAGACTGATTGTTGAGAGAATATATCGTCAGGAGCAAAATGAGCTTAAAAAGAAACTTGAAAAGCTTCAAGTTTTGAGTGGCAAATCTTCTGATCTAATTCATAACTTAGGCATCACATTCACAAAAATGAGTGCAGCTATAGCTGTGCTTAGAAAAGAAAATGCGACTTCTACTCAAATTGATTCCCCAGTAAATGTATTGAATGATAACATTCAGTTTGCATTACGTCAGATTAATTGTACTGGTACAGACTTTAGCCACGTAAAGCCGGAGTTAGAAAAAGTTAATCTGTACAAAACAGTATCTAATTATATTATGGCTTGGAAAAACTTTGGGTACAAATCTTTTGATGTGGCCCCAATTAAACTGAACGTCTCTGAGGATACCATGGTAGAAATTGATAAAGATCTATTTTTTACCATGCTTGACTGTATCTTTATTAATGCCCACCAACATGGTTTTAATAAAAGGTATAATTCTCATAACAAGGTAATCATAGACCTTCAGGGGGTATATGCTGATAACAATAAATATGTTATGATTGGAATCTCAAATAATGGAAATCCTTTGACAGATGGCTATAGTATTAAAGATTTTGTTGAAAGAGGTAATGTGGGTTTAAACTCATCCCAAGACGGTCTTGGAGGTAATCATGTCATGGAAATAGCACATCATTTTGGTGGAAAGATATCCATTGTTAGTGAATCAGAGTGGCTTTCATTCAATGTATTGCTACCTATTTATTTAACATCTGATGATACAAAATTTATTGAATATGGAGGTGAATATATATAATGTAATATGGGCAGATGATGAATGCGCAACCCTAAAGCAGGATGAACTTATTCGCAAGGTATTCAATGAAAAACGCATTGAAGTACTTGAGTATGTCCCTACATCCACAGCATTGCGAAATGCTTTAGAAACCTATAAAGATGAAGTTGATGCTGTAGTTGTAGATGGAAACTTTAGTAAAGAGGATGTTGATTATTTAGAGTCTGATGATATAAGTGGATTGATACACACTGTATCTTTTTTGGAACTCTATAATACGAAAAGGGATATACCTTTTTTTCTATATACAGCAAGAAAGATTCTATTGCAGGATATCTGCAAGAACAGAGAGCTAGATTATTTTACGACAACCAAACGTTTGATTCAAAAAGGCGATATAGAATTGTTGGCAGAAAAGATAGTTTCAACAGTTGACCACATTCATTCCATTGAATTTATGGTCAAGAAGAAATATAAAGCATTGCTGAATATGGCCAAAAGGGTAAATGATGATTGTAGTGAAAATCTATATCAATTTTTATTGAATGAAGCACGCGATGTTGAGTATAATAGGAGTATATCCATGTTTAATGATTTACGAGGTATTCTGGAGCAAATTATGGATTTGTGTAAAGACAATAATATTATCCCTATAGAAGTAAGCACATTAAATGCTTTTAAATTTTATTGGAGCCAATATGGTTATAAGAACAACAATTTGGTCTATAAGCCGAACGAGTCTATCATGCCTAAAGCAATATCTCACACCATAGGGAATCTGATAGATGTTACGCAAGATGGTTCACACAAAAGAGTTGATTTAAATTTACAAATTTCAGAATATGTAACTGAAGCCCAGTCTCCTTTCATGTTTAGGTCTTGCCTTTATCAAGTAATGGATGTTGTAAGATGGTATAGCGAGTTAATAACTAAATTGACTGAAGGTCAAATAAATGGTCAAAACTTGTATAAAATCACTAGAATAAATTAATTAGTAAGTAAAAAGTAAATATATGAATAAGCAGCAACTTGCAAATAAAATATGGGCATCGGCGAACAAGATGCGTTCGAAGATCGATGCCAACGAATACAAGGATTATATCCTTGGTCTTATTTTCTATAAGTTTCTCTGTGACAACGAGGAGCAATATCTTCGTAAGGATGGATGGACTGACGAGGATATGCCTTTTCTTGTTGAAGACTATGAAGATGCTAATGCAAAGGATACTATTGAGTACTGTAAGAACAATATCGGATACTTTATCGAGTATAAGTATCTGTTCAGTACATGGTTGAAGCCTGATTCTATGTTTAATGTGGCAGACCTGAGTGCTGCACTTAACAATTTTGACCGTTTGGTAAGTGCGAACTATCGCTCTGTCTATGAAAAGATCTTTTTGACTTTGCAAGCCGGTCTTAGTAAACTTGGAGAGAATCCAGCTTCGCAAACTCGCGCACTAAAAGACTTCATAAAACTCATTAAGGATATTCCTACCGATGGCAGTCAAGACTATGACGTGCTTGGCTATGTTTATGAATATTTGATTGGTAACTTCGCCGCCAATGCAGGCAAAAAGGCTGGTGAGTTCTATACACCACACGAAGTAGCTATACTTATGTCGGAGATTGTGGCAGAACACCATAAGGCAAAGGAAACTATCGAGATTTACGACCCAACATCTGGTTCTGGTTCGTTGCTTATCACTATTGGCAAGTCGGTTGGTAGGCATATCGAGGACAAGAATAAAGTTAAGTACTATGCACAGGAGCTGAAAGAGAATACCTATAACCTCACTCGAATGAATCTTGTGATGCGTGGTATCAAGCCAAACAACATCAATGCTCGCTGTGCAGACTCGCTTGATGAAGATTGGCCTGTACAGGCAGGCGATATGAGCAAGCCTCTTTATGTAGATGCTGTGGTCAGCAATCCTCCATATTCTCAGCATTGGAATCCTACTGATGCAGAAATGGACTCTCGTTTCAAGGATTACGGTGTGGCTCCAAAGAGCAAGGCTGATTATGCGTTTCTGCTCCATGAACTCCACCACATCAAGCCTGACGGCATTCTCACTATCGTTCTGCCTCATGGCGTACTTTTTCGAGGTGATCCAGAAAAAGATGTTGATGGCGAGGGGAAGATTCGTAAGAACCTCATAGAGAAGAACAACATCGACGCTATCATTGGTTTGCCTGCCAATATCTTCTTTGGCACTGGTATTCCTACACTCATTATGGTGCTGAAGCAGCATCGTGATAATGATGATGTACTAATCGTTGATGCTTCAAAGGGATTTGTAAAGGATGGCAAGCAGAACAAACTGCGTGCTTGCGACATTAAGCGCATTGCCGATACCGTTCGTGATAGAAAGTCAATCCCCGGTTTCTCTCGTGCAGTATCTCGTGACGAAATCCGTCAGAATGGTTACAACCTTAACATCCCCCGTTATGTAGATTCAAGCGAAACTGCTGTGCAGTATGACATCTACGCTACTATGTTTGGAGGCATTCCAGAGAGTGAGATTGATTCGCTCGAAAACTATTGGCAGGCATTACCATCATTGCGTGGCGAACTATTCCAAAGAAATGAAGATGACAGTCCATACGCAAGCGTGAAGGTGGAGAGCATAGCTGATGCTATCAACGAAAATGCAGACGTAAAAGCATTGAAACAGTCGTTTGTTGATGCCTTTGCAGGCTTCGAGGATATGCTTCATGATCACCTTATCACCAATGTCATGTCTGTAAACGAAATGAAGGAGCAGGATGCCATTGCAGAAGAAATCTTCCGCCGCCTACAATCAATCGCACTTGTTGATAAATATACCGCATATCAAGCATTGGCAGACAACTGGCAGACAATTGTCAATGACATTGAGACAATCCAAACCGATGGTATGGAGGCGGTTCGTGCCGTTGAGCAGGCTTATAAGATAAAGAAGGATGGTGATGACGAAGTCGAGGTTCCAGACGGACTTAAAGGGCGTATTTTGCCATTCGAATTAGTGCAGAGTGTGAAATTCCAGTCAGAACTTGATGCTATTGCTCAGATGCAAGCAGAAGTGGACGAATGTGTCTCAAATCTTGAGGATGCACCTAACAATTTCACTGAAGAGGAAACTACGGTATATCTTGAGGATGGCGACAGTCCAAAGTTGAACAAGAAGAAGATTACAAGTGATGCCAAAACCAAGGGAGATTCTATTGAACCTGAGACAAAGGCAAAACTCAAGGAGATTGTTGCTCTTTGGGACAAGCAAAGCAAGACAAACAAGGCTATCAAGGTGGCAAAGGCTGATTTAGAGTCTAAAACAATTGATACCATACAGAATTTGACAGATGTAGAGGTGGACGAATTTTTGCATTTGAAGTGGGTTACACCTATTTATGATGCAATAAAGCAAACTCTTGAATCCGAAATATATACTTTGAGCAAATCTTTAGTATATCTCTGTGGCAGATACGAAACAAGTTATAGAGACATCAATTCCCACATTTCTATCAATGGCAATATAATATCTTCGATGATTGACCAATTAATGGGTTCAGAATATGACATTAAGGGTTTGAAGGAATTACAATCTTTGTTATAATCACATATGGAAGAAATGACAAACATAATACCATCAATGAGATTCGATGAGTTTAAGTATTCTTGGAAGGTAACAACCTTAGGTGAAATAACTCGTCAATATAGGGAGTCTAACAAGAATGTTCATCATCAGAATCTTTTGTCATTGAGCTATGGCAAGATAGTGCGCAAGGATATAGAATCTAAAAAAGGACTTTTACCTGCTTCATTCGATACTTATCAGATAATAAAGAAAGATATTATCGTTTTTCGAGTGACCGATCTTCAAAATGACAAGAAAAGTCTTCGAGTTGGCATATCCGAAGAAGAAGGCATCATTACACCTGCTTATGTCTGTGTGGAGTGTGATACTAGAGTTGTAGATCCGCATTATCTCTACACACTGCTTCACTATTATGATGATATAACCAAAGTCTATTATAAAATGGGTGATGGTATGCGCCAGACATTGGCTTATTCCGACCTCAAAGAATTGAAGGTGTATTTGCCAAATTTTCCTGAACAACATAAAATTGTTGAGTGCTTTGAATTGCTAGACAAGCAAATCCAAATATCATCAAAAAAAATAGCATCTCTCCGACAAATGAAGACTGCTTCTCTTCATGCAATGTTCCCACAAAAAGGTGAGACAAGGCCTAGAGTTAGATTCAAAGGATTTGAAGATGAATATTCTTCAATGACAGCCAACGAATTGTTCAAGACCTTCGACGAAAGGAACCATCCAGAGCTTCCTGTACTATCAGCATGTCAGGATATTAGAGGAATGGCTCCTCGAAGTGAAAGTGGATATGATATTTTCCATGATAAATCAAACGAGGTGACATACAAGCGTGTGTTGCCAGGTCAGTTCGTCATCCATCTTCGTTCATTTCAAGGTGGCTTTGCACACTCGTCCGTTGAAGGTATTTGTTCTCCGGCATATACAGTATTCGGTTTCAAGGAAGATGACAAACACGATGACTATTATTGGAAGTACATCTTTATGTCTAAAGCTTTCATTGATCGCTTGAAACTGATTACTTATGGTATTCGAGATGGTCGTTCAATCAGTTTTAAGGAGTTTATGGAAATGGACTTTGTTTTCCCTTCTTATGAAGAGCAGAAACAGATCTCTATTTTCTTCCGTACCATCGACAAACAAATATCTCTCGAAGAACAGAAACTAGAATCACTAAAACGCATCAAATCATCGTGTCTTGATAAGATGTTTGTTTAATCAAAATATTCAACATGGGCAAGACTATAACAACATACTTGATTGACGGAACGCCAAAGGGAGTGCAAACCGTCGTGATAAGCAACCGCACAATGATTGCTTATAATATACCCCGTACACGCATAGACATTTTGCGAGAAGATGAACGTAAAGAATTGCGTACGCTGGCTTTGTATATACTAATAGGTGAAGAAGAGAGCGGAAATCCGAAAGCTTATATCGGTGAGACCGAAAACTTTGATAAGAGAGTCCGTGACCATATCAATAAGAAGGATTTCTGGCAAAGAGCTTTGGTATTTGTCTCGCTTGCCCATGACAAGACAAAGGCTGACGTGCAGTATCTTGAAAAGAGATCTGTGGAGCTTGCACTGAAAGTCAATCAGTATACGCTGGATGAGAACAAGCAGAATCCCAAAAATCCTACTTTGACAGAGTCGCAAAGAAGTACCGATGACGAATACTTTGAAGACATCCGCTTCATCGTGTCGTTCATGGGTTATAACATCTTCGAGAAGGCTGAAGTAACAGACAAGTCGCCTATGTTCTACATCGTAGAGAATGGAATTCTTGCCAAGGGTATCTATAATGATGGAGGCATGACAGTATTGGAAGGAAGCAAGATATGTGTGAAAGAAAGTGCTAAGTTCAGACACCCAGAACAGAGAGCAAAAATGCTCAAAGAATGCCGTTGTGAACTGGAAGACGATTTCTACATCGTAAAGCGTGCTAAGTCATTTCCATCACCAAGTGGAGCTGCAGTATTCTGTCTCGGTCGTTCTTCGAACGGTTGGTCAGCTTGGATAAGCAATATTGATAAGAAGAAAGCTAAAACATTAAATCAACTCTATAGAAACAAAGAATAGCTATGAGTAACACTCAATACACATCAAACTCTAACTTCTGCCCAAAACCTGTTGCAGAGTTAATCACGACAAAGTATCACTTTGTCATCCCTTCCTACCAGCGTGGTTATCGTTGGGAGGAAAAACAGGTTATTGACCTATTGGAAGACATTTGTGAGTTTGCTAAACAGGATAAAGAAGATAGTTATTACCTGCAGCCACTCGTCGTAAAACCTTGCAAGTGGACAGATACTGATGGCGTACAGATTGATGCCTGGGAAGTTTTGGATGGGCAGCAACGTTTAACCACCCTTAGATTGATATTGATGTTCATATTTGAATATGGTTTGATGCCTTTGGAAAAGAAGATATTCACACCCGATAAGATTTACAATCTGACCTATACTAATCGCCCTCAGTTGGATTTTGAAAACCCCAAACCTCAAGACAACATAGACAGTTACTATCTGGCTGTTGCCAAGAATGTGATTGAGAAATGGTTTACGAATCACATCTATGACGGGGTAATGAATTCAATCAAAGACTGTTTACTTCTTCCTAATAATAGCAAGCAAGTAAAGTTCATTTGGTATGTGGTTTCAGAAGAGAAGCAAGCCATTGAAAGCATACAGGTTTTTAACAGACTTAACAAAGGAAAAATCAGTCTTACAAGTTCAGAACTTATCAAGGCATTGTTTATCATGGATAGAAATATCCTATCTAATAACGATCGGGTCGAAGCTGACAAACTGGCATTGGATTGGAACATCATGGAGCGTCAGTTTCAGGATGATAAGTTCTGGTACTTTATTAGCAACAACAATGATAGTCATCAGACGAGAATAGATGTATTGTTTGACTTTGTAACAGAGAAACCAACTGACCACGCGGATAAAGATTATTCGTATCGTCTATTCCAGAACCTATATGACTATTGCAGAGCGCAAGAACGTAAAGATGATTCTGTAGAACTTAAACAACTATGGAAGAAACACGGTATTGACAACATGCGTGCTGCTTGGGAGTATGTCATAAAAACTAATGACAGGTTGATTGCCTGGTACGAAAACAACTTATACTATCACTATGTTGGTTATCTGGTAAGTGTTGGCAATCAACCTCTTGATATCTATAACAAGCTAGAAAACGCCAAGCAACAGTTTTCTGGAAGAGAGTGGACAAATGATGATACCGAGAAAGAGTTCCATAAACTAATTATGGATAGTTTCAAAGACAAAGGTAACTATCTCAACGCAGCCAGCATTGACGGTTTTGAATACGGCTCAAAGTATGTGTTCCGTCTATTGCTTTTGTTCAATGTAGAGACAAGCCGCCAGAAGGGACAGCGCTTTGCATTTGACTCATTCAAGAAAGAAAAATGGGACATTGAACATATTGACTCTCAGAACAACGCATCATTGGTTGAACACGAAGACCGTTTGCGCTGGTTGAATAATGTGGCTTATATTCTTGGAATAGAATCAAAACTGAATGAAAGAAAGGCAACAGCAAAGCCACTTTACAATAAATGCATGGATTTTATTCCAAAGTATGAAGCTAATCTTAGGGGAACTGGCATTGACAAACAATACACCGACTTCTGTAAAGAGGTACTTGAATACTTTTCTGCTGGTGATGGTGCAATAAAGAATAAGGATAGCATAGGCAATCTGACATTGCTTGATTATAAGACTAATAGAGAGTATCAAGATGCACCATTTCCATATAAGCGCCACTGCATTATCCGCGAAGATAAGGCCGGAAAACGCTTTATGCCAATAGGTACACGAAATGTATTCTTGAAATACTATTCGAACTCTAATACAGAATCATCCTTCATAGATGCAATGCGATGGAGTATGCCTGACTTTGATGGCTATCTAAGGGAGATACACAACACGGTTGATGTTATCTTCAATGTGTTTAACTCTAATTCTACAGAAACTTATGAGCGATAATATAGATAAAATGTGTTTCGCAGATCTTATTAAGAAAGGTAAGATACGCATACCACAGATACAACGTGACTATGCACAGGGACGTAAGAACAAAGAGGTGAAGGAAATCCGCAACCATTTTGTACGTAGCCTTTTGCTTGTAGTAACAGGTAAGAAGGCTGAAACACAACTTGACTTTGTGTATGGTAGTGATAGAAAAAACGCTTTTGAACCTCTAGATGGTCAGCAGCGTTTGACTACCTTGTTTATCCTGCATTGGGTGTTAGGCGTCGATTTGCAGACAGCCGAAGGTGAATCTATATTGATATATGAGACTCGTAATACCTCAGAAGCGTTCTGTAAAGAATTGGTTCACCATAATGCAAAGCAATTTGTGAATGAAGCTGCTGAAAAGACAAAAGAGTCAAAGAAAAAAACTGATGAAGAGAGAAGTAAACCAGAAGAGCAGCGTGATGCCTCAAAACTGAAGGCACATATCTATACACCATCTGAAATTATCCAAAATAGAGATTGGTTCCAATGGGGATGGCGTTTTGATCCTACCATCAACTCTATGCTTGTAATGATAGACACTATCTGTGAGCAGATGGATTGGACGTTGGATTTGGATGCTTGTCAGGCTAGATTAAACAATATCACCTTTAATCATCTTGACTTGGGCGAGATGGGCATGTCTGATGAGTTGTTCATTAAGATGAATGCAAGAGGGAAGCTTCTTTCTGATTTTGACAAGTTGAAATCTACACTTGAGGAAGAAATTCAATTGCAGCAAGGAGAAGTAAATTGTGATGGTAAGAAACTTGCTGATTCATACATAGAACATGCTTGGCGTGAGAATATGGATGGAAAGTGGATAGATTTGTTTTGGCAGAAGTATGCAAGTGCAGTTATGACGCAGATTCCTTCTGATGATAATAAAAAAGAAAGACTTGCCGCTGCAAAGGAAACTGAAAAAAGATTGAAGATATTTCTGTTGCGTATGATTGCAATGCAGTTGTTTGCAAAAGTACCTAGCATAGATTTGTCGAATGACTTTGAGAAACCAGATGATGATGACGAGGAAGCAATGCGTCTATATGAAATCAGAAAGAATCGTATATATAATTTGCATGAAACCCTGTTTGAGTCTTCATATAATGTTAATGAATCAGATCTAGATGATTTGTTAATCGCATACCAGAATTATCTCGTTGACTGGAGAAGTAGCGACAGCAATATATTGCCTAGTTATTGCACAATCATTGATTTCAGAGAGCTCATAAATGATATTAACTTATGGATTATTGATAAAGGTGAAGGGCAATATACGGATGTAACAACATTATTGCCTCTGGATTCGTTCTTCGATAACAATGACTACACCTATTTCTCTCATTTAGTTGGCGATAACATTAGTAATGATACCCTTGCCACATTGTATTCATTGCAATGCTTCCTGAAGCTCTACCCATATAGGTCCGACTCGGAGGCTTGGTGCTTGAACTTTGAGGAATGGACACGTATGTCTCGAAACGTATTTAAGTTCGATAACAATACTGACCGTATCAATAAACGGAAGGATGCTTCGGATGCATTTGGAGCTGTATTCAGTATGGTTTCGGATATGAAGCGCTATCATGAAGATAATGGTATAGACCTTTATGAAAACAATGCTGCAGTATTGTTATTTCTCAAACAACTTAATCACCCATACAAGGGTATTGACAATAAGTCTTTGGAGGAAGAAGAGGATAAGGCAAAATTGCGACTTATCGACAACGAAGGTATTATTAATGTTTCCTGGACAGATGCAATAAGAAATGCTGAAAGAAATCCATATTTATGGGGACAAATACGATGTCTGTTACATTGGGCAAATGGTAACCTGGAAACATTTATTGGTTATTCTAATTGCTTGACAAAGTGGATAAATCTTGATAGACAATGGGAAAAACAAGAACTGTATTATAACGCTATGTTATGCTTACAGCCGGATTGCTGGAAATCGAAGAATCGACTCTATGAGTTTAATAGAGACCGAGACAACAGTATGAAGCGTTATTTGCGAGAGGAACCAGAATTTGGTGAATCTGTTCGTGTGTTCATAAAAACATGGATAGATTGGAATGATCAAGCAACATTTGAGGACTTCTGCAAACACATAGTTGAGTCAACCAGCAACATAGGATGGGTAAAGTATTTCAAACAACGTCCTCATATTATTTGGGAATCTCGAAGAAAGAGATTCTATGAAGATAAAGGACATATAATTTTTGCTCAATTACAGTCAACAGATAGCCATTGTTTAGACCCAATACTTATATATATCAAGACACTTGCTACTGATGTATTTTATAATGAAGAAGAAAAAAAATTGATGAAAGATGTAACTGTAGAATTGCAAGACTCAAAATCTCTTGGTTCTCATGGTTTGCTTATAAGCATACCTAACCACAACTGCGAGATTCGTTGGGGTGATGGCATAGGTGACTATGTCATTACAGAAGATGACACAACATCAATAGTTAATGACATTGATGTACTTGTGTCAACAATGAAACTAACGATAGAGCGATATAAAACAGAATACTATAATCATTTATGATAAGCAGAATTTAAATATGGCTAACGATAATACTCAATTCTTCATCAAGGAACTTGCATTTGAGCAGGCTCTTGCCAATCTTCTTCACACCAGTCATGGATGGGATGGAGGAATCATGATGAATCCAACAGAGGAAGACCTTGTACAGAACTGGGCGAATATCCTCTATGATAATAACCGCGACATTAACCGATTGGGCAATGCACCTTTGACAAAGACAGAGATGCAGCAAGTGATTGACCAAGTGAACATGTGTGCTTCACCATTTGAGATGAACCGTCTTATCAATGGTGGACAGGTTATAATAAAGCGTGATAATCCAGCAGATGCAAATAACTGTGGCAAGGAGGTATATTTGAAAATCTTTGATGCACAGGAAATATGTGCTGGTCAGAGCCGTTATCAGATTGTACGTCAACCTCGTTTCAAGGCTTCTCATCCATTGGGAGGCGAACGTCGAGGCGATATAATGCTACTTATCAACGGTATGCCTGTAATCCATGTGGAATTGAAACGTAGCGGAGTGGATGTGACACAAGCAGTCTTCCAGATTAAGCGTTACACTCACGAAGGTGTTTTTTCTAGTGGTATCTTCAAATTAGTACAAATTTTCGTGGCCATGACACCCGAAAAGACTTTGTACTTTGCTAATCCAGGAGCAGAAGATAACTTCAAACCTGAGTTCCAATTCCATTGGGCTGACTTCAATAATATGGAAATAACTGATTGGCGTATTATTGCTAGTCAATTATTGTCAATCCCTATGGCACATCAGCTTGTGGGTTACTATACTATAGCAGACGAAAAGGACAAGATGCTAAAGGTGCTACGCTCATATCAGTATTATGCAGCTAGCAAGATAAGCGATGTGACTCACCGCACAAACTGGGATACTCACCAGCATCGTGGTGGTTATATCTGGCACACTACAGGATCAGGTAAAACCATGACTTCATTTAAGAGTGCTCAGCTCATAGCAAATTCTGGTGATGCAGACAAGGTGGTATTCCTGCTTGACCGCATCGAACTCTCAATACAGTCTTTGGATGAATACCGTGGCTTTGCTGGCGATGATGATAGCATACAGGATACTCAGAATACAGCTATACTAGTCAGCAAGTTGAGGAGTATCGATCCTGATGACCGACTGATTGTAACATCCATACAAAAGATGTCGAACATCAATGTGCAGAACGGCATCGCTCAGAGCGAGATAGATGCAATCGGACGTAAACGATTGGTTTTTATCATTGATGAGTGCCATCGTAGTGTATTCGGAGGTATGCTTATTGGTATCAAGAATGCTTTTCCACGTGCGTTGCTCTTTGGTTTCACAGGGACACCAGTCTTTGAAGAAAATGCACATAACGAGATAACTACAGAAACACTCTTTGGTGACATGTTGCACAAATACACAATAGCAAGTGGTATTCCTGATGGCAACGTACTGGGATTTGATGTGTATCGAGTAAACACATACGAAGATGATGAACTGCGTGAAAAGGCAGCTTTTGCACAACTCGGGGTTCATTCCATCGAGGAGGTAGATGAGGATGAAGAAAAGAAGAAGGTGTATAACAAGTTTATTTCTGAACTACAGATGCCAGATACATATAATGATCCAAAGACAGGAAAGTTGACACATGGTATCGAGCACTATCTGCCAAAAGATATTTATCAGCAACGAGTGCATCAATTAGCTGTAGTACAGGATATTGTGGCACATCGTGAGCAGGCAAGCAAGAATGGCAAGTTCCATGCTATCCTTGCCACACAAAACATTCCAGAGGCTATCGCATATTATAAACTATTCAAGGAACTATACCCATCGGTAAATGCCGTAACTGTATTTGACAATAATATCGATAACAGTGATGAAGGTATTGCTAAGGAAGATGCTATACTGGAGATGCTTACCGACTATAACGCTCGCTATCAAACAACCTTTGCATTGGCAACTTACGGCAAGTACAAGAAGGATGTAGCTAAGCGTTTGGCACATAAGAAGCCTTACTTGGGTATAGAACATGATCATCAACAACAGATTGACCTACTTATCGTTGTAACACAGATGCTGACTGGTTATGACTCAAAATGGGTGAACACTTTGTATGTGGACAAGGTGATGAAATATGTGGACATAATTCAGTCGTTTTCACGTACCAATCGTTTGTTTGGACCAGACAAACCGTTTGGTATCATCAAGTACTATACTTTTCCATACACAATGGAGCAGAATATAGAAGATGCTCTTGAAGTATATGTGGACAGACCTCTTGGAGTGTTTGTGGATAAACTGGAGCAGAACCTTGATAGCATCAATCGTTATTTCCTGCACATAAGTGATATCTTTAAGTCTCATAACATTCAGAATTTCTCAAAGTTGCCTGATACTCGCGAAGACCGCAATATGTTTGCCAAGGACTTTGTGCAGATGACTCGTTTGCTTGAAGCTGCAAAATTGCAAGGCTTCCTTTGGGAGAAGACTGAGTATGAGTTTGAGCATGGTGATACCTACACAAAGGTAAAAATGGAGATTGATGAATCAACATATCTTACCCTACTACAGCGTTATCGCGAATTGTTTGAGTCAAAGCCAGGAGGTAACTCTGAGCCTACAGAGTTTGACTATCCAATCGATACCTATATCACAGAAACAGGTACAGGAACTATTGATGCCGAATATATCAACTCAAAATTTGTGAAGTTTGTCAAGAACCTCTATATGAATGGTCCAGGTAGTGAACTGACAAAAGAGGCTTTGAAGGAATTGCACAAGACGTTTGCCTCACTCTCACAGCGTGACCAGCGTACGGCAATAGTGGTTTTGCATGACATAGAGAGTGGTGATCTTCACCTTGAGACAGGAAAGACCATTCAAGATTACATTGCAGAGTACCAGCTTCGTGAGCTCCACAAGCAGATTATGATACTTGCAGAGGCTACAGGCTTAAACTTCAGTCAGCTTACCCATATCATGGGACGTGACGTGACAGAACAGAATATCAATGAGTATAACCAGTTTGAGAACCTTAAACTGACTCTTGATGGCGTGAAGACTCGCGCTTTCCTCGAAAAGATAGAAGGTACAACAATTCCACCTCGTATGGTACGGCCAAAGGCTGACAAGATGCTTCGCGATTTCATCCTTGACGGAGCAAAACGAGAAGCCATCCTGAAGGCTTATCTTGGCGTAAACGTTGATGTTAAATCGGAAGCTGAAACATTACCAGAAGAAGTTGTGACTGTTACAGCAGGGAAAAACTCCGAAGTAGAGACTGGTTTCAATTTGGAAACTGTAAGAGATAAGATAGAAGAGATATTGACTTCATGCATCCCTTCATTGTTGCCCCACATGCGTTCAAAGAAGGAAATTATAAATAGTGTATTCTATGTAATCAATACCAAGTCGATTGACTCTCTTGACGGTGTGGACATTTTCATTCAGAGAGCATTTGAGAATCTATATGCTAAGAAGTCTACACTAGTGGATAAGCATATCGCATTCAATCAGTTAGTGACAAAGTTTGAGGCGTATCTTAAAAAGCTTTACTACCTTATCAATGGTAAAGAACTTTCTGCTCGTAATGAAGGTGACACTCCTTCATGGAAGGATGCGCTCTATGCTCACAAGTGCTTGTGGAACCTGCGCTGGAGCACAGACGAAGCCAAGCAACAGCTCTATAAGTGGTTGTTATTGGTGAAGGGCTGGCGCAACGAAGAGTCTCATATTTCTCCAACAGCTTCAGAGCAGGAGGTAGATACCGCACTCAACATAATCCTTACCATGTATTTCTACGTAACGGGTTCGTCAATAACTGCCCTAGAAGCTAATGGACACGATATTTCTGGTTCTGATACTCCTGTAGAAGCAACAAGTAAAATTGTAGATTTTACTCCTTATCATATGAATGATGAGACTCAAATTGCAGCAGAACCAGAAGATATAAGAAATCTGCCAGAAGAAACACGGATAGATATTCTCAGAAAGAGTATAATACAACTTTTAGGTTACACCCCTAAAAAGTCGCCGTTCACAAAGCAACGTCACTGGATTGCAATTTATCGTATTGCTGCTGACATGGGATTTATTATTGATGGCGATTATGCTTATTTCAAGTCAATTATTGACAATATGGAGAT
>ULOR01005703.1_pt1 | contig 17920 bp, 8 predicted proteins | sample 1952861 | NCBI WGS metagenome assembly ULOR01 (sample SAMEA4835611, study PRJEB28245) | human gut metagenome | biome: gut microbiome; material: fecal sample | place: Denmark | collected 2008 | reverse complement strand
GAGCACACGGCCGGTGAAATTGTCGGCGCGGGCATACATCAGCGACACATGTATGGAGGGGTCGGCATCCTGAATGTTCACATAGCCCGCCTTTGCCAGCTGCTGCGCGGTGGCGCTCAACGTCTTGCCTTTGGGCTGCGCCTCAACGCTGGCTGTCTTGCCTTCGGTCAAAGCCTTTACGTTTACATCTTCACATCTTGACTGGGCAGTGATAATGCATGCCGCAGAAGCGACAATGAAAATAAATAGATAGAATTTCTTCATACTTCTGCAAACTTACGCATTTTTTGCCAAACAGCAAAAAAATATCGGGACGTAAGGATAAAAAATAAGGTGAACTCTCTTGTTTTTAAAGAGAATTCACCTTTATGTGTTTTATGGAGGGGAAATCCCTCAGTGAGTTGCAGCAGATGGTGGAGCAATAATAAATGCGGGATTGAGCAATCAACTCAATCCCGCATTTCCTTTATATGAGCGAGGATCAGTCTCCCCAGATGTATCCGTCATCACTTATTTTGCCATCACTATTGTCTTCTTCCTCCAGTCCGTCATAGTGCTCGGTTTTACCATCGGATATCGAACCGGTGTTGAGCAAGGTCTCGGTAAGAAGCGTGTAAACTTTTGTTTCGGGTTTTATATATGTTTTTTTCATTGTCCTGTCTTTTTATTTTACCAATACTTTCTTACCGTTGATGATGTAGATGCCGCTCTTCAAGCCCTCTGTCGAGAGAGCGTTGGAGCGTACCTTCTGTCCCATGATGTTGTAGATGTCGTGCGGAGCATTTGCTTCTGCCTCACCGTTGGCGTCCACTCTGACGATGTCGGTCACTGTGCCGTCACCGTCGTACACGGCGATGTTGATGGCCTCGCATGCACCAAGCGGCTCACTGTCAAACTTCTTGAAATATCCGCGGAAAGCTTTCATTCCATATTTTTTGCCCGTCTTGCACATGATGAACTTGCCATCCTGAATGATGTAGTCGCCTTCCTTGAAGATGGAGTTGCTCTCATCCTTGATCATTTTGAAGGTGCCGTCAAAATAGAATGTGTCGTAGTTGTTACCATTGAAGAGCGGGACATTTACAGGATCGTTATCGTTATATTGTCCATCAAAATGCCCACCTGTGCTATTCTTACATCCTCTTTCCAAAATTTCTGCGGCAGTGTACAGTTTCTTATTGTCGTTATCGTAGTTCAAGTCCACATTTTTGAAAGTATATACTTTTGTTTCAGTGGCAGGCATCTTTACCAATATCGGTTCAAACTCGTCCAGCGGGTTTTCCTTTACGTTGCCGTAATGCAGGAATGTGAACACCGACTTGGAGGCATCCTGACTCACTCTCAGTCCGCGATAAACTGCGATGTCGGTTGCACCAAGAGCTGTGGTGTAAACCTCAGCGCAGTCCATACCTCTTCCTTTGGGATAGGAAGGCGAGCCGAAGGGCAGGGCCAGCGTGTTCCATCCCTGCTTGAACGAGCGGGTGAGCTTCACGTCGGCATACATCTGCGGATACACATCGTAGGTCTCGTTGTTCTCGTTGAGAGTCTTGGTCAGCAGGCGCATGAACTCCGGCTCATTGCGGTAGGTCATGTAACCCGTGCTTCCGTCAGTGGAATAGCCGGCGGCATCACCGTTGAAATAAACAGTCACATAATTGGGATTCACACCTTCGAAAACTTTTTTACCTGTAACATCAGAATTGGTTCCATCGCGAACATCACATTTAGGAGCTACACCTCTGCTTACTGTTATGCTGTTGATGTTGCTTGTTTCGCTTACACCGAATGCACCTTTGCCGATAACGACAAATTCGCTCGGGATGGTGATTGTGGTGAGATTTTTATGTAATGTATTTTTCTCTGTTTCCTCGCCGTAATCAGGCTTACCGTTGGCGCCGTAGAACAGGTTAGCAGGAATGAATTTTGCTCCTTCCTTGCCTTCGTAATACTGATCGCTGTTAGCGGCATAGTTATCAATAATTGTTTGTACAGCGTCATCCGTGATGAGACGGCAATCAAGGAATACACCATCGTTCAGTTGTTTGATTTTAGCACCGGTTTTCAGATTGAAGTCTGTCATGTAACAGCATCTTCTGAATGCCTTGCTGTATATTCTGATATCATTGCCACCGAGAGACACTTTTGACAATACCGGTTTGTTATTACCATCATGCTTCATGTCGAAAGCCTCTACTCCAATCTTATTGATGTTGTTAAGGTCCACAGTATGCAGCTTGTAATTCTGTTTGAATGCCCTGTCACCAATCTCTATGAGCTCAGATGTACATGTCAGTTTGGTTATATCGCATTGCTCGAAAGCTTGCATTCCTATATATTTGATACTAGCGGGAATGGTAAATTCGCCGGCGAATTTATAACAATGATAGAAAGCGTTGTCACCAATTTTATTGTATTGCAAACCAGACTCATTTGTTGGTTTATTATTTGTTATGTATGTATCGACAGAATTTATCATTTCTCTGATACTTGCGTTCGGAAGAATGTAACAGTTCTCAAAAGCGCCCTTGCCGATACATGTTACATTGCAATTGCCTGTTTTGGTTAATGTTTTGTAATCTGCATCATAATGGCCATATTGGATTTCTTGGAGTTTGTTGGCACCCGCGAACATATATTCATCGCCTATGGCAAAGTTATGGTCTGGCAAAATCAATGTCTCAAGATTGGACATGTTTGACATGTAATATGAGCCCGTGAATTTCTCTTTGTTCCATGCTGCCAGGTCAAGTTCGATAAGGTCATCCTTCATTCTGCCGAAAGCACTATGATCGGAGTACTGAAGGATGTCGCCATAATCGGTACCACGACCTATGGCCATTCCCACAATCTTGAAAGTATGCGTGCGATTTTTATAACAATTGTCTTCTTTCTCCACTGTCGTGCCTGCGCCGGTGTAGTCCAAAGTGATTTCATTTTTGGATAGGTCGAGAATCGTTACTCCGAGCGTTGCAGAATATTTCATTACGGGATTCAATACATATTCCTTTCCGCCATTTACATATATGTACTTACCATCCCCGTTCTTTGTCAAACCATCTAGCTCGTTTTCGGTAAAAGAAATCTCTCTTTCAACGTCGTTATCGTTGTATTTGAATTTCAGTTTGCCGTTGATGTCTTTCTCCTGTTCGCTATGTGTTTCGCCGACCAATTTGCTCAGCGCGTTGATGAGTTCATCGCCCTTACTCACAAAAATCCAGTCGGACCATTCTGAATTGGCATTTCCTCCAACTGTGAATTTCTTGATTTCATTCGTCTTTTTGTCTGCGAGCTTCACCTTATAATAATAGTCCGCTCTCGCCTGCGTCAATGAGAAACAGGCAATCATGCACAGCAGGAGAATGCGCATAAATCCCTTTGATTTCGGGTAAAAATTTTTAATTCCTTTATTCATTGAATTAAGAATTTAGCTCCTATCGACTCCCCAGCGTCGGAATATCAAGATAATTTTATTTGACGTTAAGACTATAAGGAAAGAAGGGTGGAAGTCTGATCATTTACCCCCCACAGGCACTAAGCGAAGGCTCGCCGGGCCGCGAAAGAAGTATCCGATACGCCGTCTTTTCGATATAGCTTCCCCTCATGTCCATACCATCGGCTGCTATATGAATCACTTCCAAACAGTAACACGATGACCATCACGCACCCTTCGTTTTTACACAACACAGCAACTCGCAATCTACATAATGAATTATGCAAACAACGAACAAGCTTTGTTGATGAATTTTATAGTTTCGTAATAAAGATATGAAAGTCGGTGCAAAGTTAGTAAATAATTACCCGTTGGCGGAATTAATTTAGTGCGTACTTAACTCTGCCAATTGGTTTTTTTTTACTTTTTGCTTTTTGCTTTCACTGAGAACGAGTAGGGGGCGGCGTCGGGTTTTGTGCCGCGCTGCTTGTTAGGTGTGGCACCCATGTTGAACAAGATGCTTCCGCCCTGCATTACGTCGTTGTAGGTGATATAGTTTTTATCGTAGGTGGCACCGTTCAGTGTCATGGTTTGTATATACTTGTTTTCTGTGCTACAGTTTTGGGCTGTAATGTCGAGGGTTTTTCCGCCTTCGAGGTGCAGCTTCACGTTCTTAAAGTAGGGTGTGCCCAGCACATACTGGTTGCTGCCGGGGCAAACGGGGTAGAAGCCCAGAGCCGAGAACACATACCATGCCGATGTCTGGCCGTTATCTTCGTCGCCACAGTAGCCGTCGGGGTTAGCGCTATACAGCTTGTCCATAACCTGGCGCAGCCAGTATTGTGCCTTCCAGGGCTGAGCCACATAGTTGTATAGATAGATCATGTGCTGTATGGGCTGGTTGCCGTGAGCATACTGTCCCATGTTCATAACCTGCATCTCGCGCTCTTCGTGTATCATGCTCTCTTTAGCTACAGGGGGAACAATGAAGGTAGAGTCCATCATGTGTATAAAGTTGTCGCGTCCGCCCATCAGGTCGACGAGGCCTTGTGGGTCGTGGAACACGCACCAGGTCCAGTGCCATGTGTCGCCCTCGGTAAACGAGCGTCCCCAGTCGGTGGGGTTGAAGGGTGTCTCAAACTTGCCGTTGCTATCTTTTCCGCGCATCAGGTTGAGCGATGGGTCAAACACGTTGCGATAGTTCATGGCGCGTTTAGCATATATCTTTATTTCTTTTTCGGGGCGTCCTAAGGCTTTGCCCATGGTGTAGATGCACCAGTCGTTATAAGCATATTCAAGGGTGCGAGCCACGCTCTGGCTCAGCTTGTCGCAAGGCACATAGCCCAGCTTGTTATACAGTTCAAAGCCGTCGCGTCCGGTCGATTTTACCTGTGGGTGAACGCTGTTGGCGCCATGCAGCACGGCCTCCCACAGCTTGTCTTTATCGTAGCCCTTGCGTCCGGTCATGATAGCGTCGACCACGATAGATGCCGAGTTGTTACCCACCATACATCCACGATGGCCGGGGCTGGCCCACTCGGGCAAGAAGCCGCTTTCAAGATAAGCGTTTACCAATCCTTCTTGCATCTTATCGTTCATAGAGGGATACATCATGTTCAGGAAGGGGAAGAGGCAGCGGAAGGTGTCCCAGAAGCCCGTGTCGGTGAACATATATCCTGGTCGCACCTCGCCATTGTAGGGGCTATAGTGCACGGTGTTTCCCTTAGCGTCAATCTCGTAGAAGCTGCGTGGGAACAGCACCGAGCGGTAGAGGCACGAATAGAAGGTGCGCAGGTGGTCAACGTTGGGGTCGTTCACCTCGATGCGGCTCAGTGTTTCGTTCCAGGTTTTTCGACCCTGTTCTGCCACCAGGTCAAACGAGTTGTTGCCCAGTTCTTTCAGGTTCAGCATGGCCTGTTCGGGGCTGATAAACGACGATGCTACGCGCACCAGCACCTGTTCGCCACGTTTGGTGTTAAAGCCCACGATGGCGCCCACGTGGTTTTCTTTGGCTTCGAGCTTGCCCTCTGCAATGTTGCCATTGGTAACGGTGGCGCGATAGGTGAAGGGCTTGCTAAACTGCACCACAAAATAGTTTTTAAAGTTACTGGGCACGCCACCGCTGTTCTTGGTGGTGTAGCCAATAATCATATTCTTCTCGGGCAGCACCTGTATGTGCGAGCCACGGTCGAAGGCGTCGACCACGATGTTTGCCTTATCGGTTTCGGGAAAGGTGAAGCGCATGATGGCGGCGCGGCTGGTGGGTGCCATCTCGGCCACCACGTCATAGTCGGCCAGATATACGCGATAGTAGTAGGGTTTGGCTATCTCGGCTTTGTGTGAGAACCATGAGGCGCGCTTGTCTTGGTCGAACACGGGCTCGCCTGTTTCGGGCATGATAGAAAACTGACCGTAGTCGTTAATCCAGGGGCTGGGCTGGTGTGTTTGCTTAAAGCCACGTATCTTGTCGTGCCAGTAAACGTATGCCCATCCGTCGCCCATGCGTCCGGTTTGCGGCATCCAGAAGTTCATGCCCCAAGGCATGGCAATGGCGGGGTAGGTGTTTCCGGTCGACAGTTCAAACTTCGACTCAGTGCCCACCAATGGGTTTACATAGTCGACCACATCTTTGGCCAACGTGTGCAGTGCGCCCATAAAGGCCAAGGCCACGCACATAAATGTTTTTCTCATTGCGATTTCTGTTTAAAAGTTATTATAAATATTGATTTTGTCTAATTTATAAGGCAAAGATACACAGTAAATATGTGATAGCGTATATCCTGCCACCATAAAATAAACAACCGAGCCTATGTTTTTTCAACCCCCAAGGGGTGGAATATTTTCGTTGTGAATAGTTAACGCGTCGGCAGCATATTTATGCAAGGCGCATGTGGCCCTGTTTGCCCCAATTCGGGATAAAACAGCGATTAGTTGCATGTGAAGACAGATACATAAATTCTCTTCCCATGCCATCAGACATGGGCTATAAGCAGGTGTTCAAAATTAATCGCATATATGAATCTTATAAAAAAGGTTATGCTTTCAAATGCCTCTACGCCCTCTTTTGGCCCGTATGCCTAGCTCTCATCGGTCGTGTAGCCCGCTACACTCCCTCTTCGGAGCTGAACATACAGACCAAAATAGAGCATAGAATCATTTAAATTAATTTTGAACACCTACTTATATAAAGAATCGAAAGAGATTATTTTGTCCTTAGAACAATGTCAGTTGCTTCGTGTCTTCGATGCAGTATCGCTCGGCCTGTTAATATTTCTTAAAAGGTAGGCGGAAAGGGTGTAAATAACCGTTATTTTACTGTTATATGGACATAAACCTTTACTTTATGATAACTAATAAAATTTTTTCATTGCTGCTGAACGCATCCACAGCCCTGGTGCTGAATGTGCTACCCGCACAGGCCGACAACCATTTGCCTGCCTGGGCTTTTGGTGGTTTCGAGCGTCCTGAGGGCGTAAATCCGCTTATCACTCCTAATGTGTCAACCTCTTTTTCTTGCCCCATGCGTGGGCATAGCGTGGCTTGGGAGTGTGCCGACACGTTTAATCCTGCTGCTGTAGAGAAAGACGGTAAGATATGCATACTGTATCGTGCTGAAGACGACCCGAAGGCGGGCATCGGTGGACGCACCTCGCGTATAGGCTATGCCGAGAGTGCCGATGGCATACACCTTGATTATCGACAGGCTACCCCTGTGTTTTACCCCGATGGTAGCGACATCTCGCGCACCTATGAGTGGAAGGGCGGCTGCGAAGATCCGCGTGTGGTGGCGGCCAATGTTAAGGGCAAAACACTGTATGTAATGACTTATACGGCATGGAACAATCGCACGCCACGCTTGGCCATTGCTACCTCTACCGACCTGCAACACTGGACAAAGCATGGCCCCGCGCTGCTAAACGCCTATAATGGTAAGTTTAAAGATTTGGCGTGCAAGTCGGGCTCTATCGTCACCGAGGTGGTGAACGGACGGCAGGTGGCCGCCAAGGTGAACGTGGGCGGAAAAGAAAAATACCTGATGTATTGGGGCGAGCAGTGGGTGTGCGCCGCCACAAGCGATGACCTGGTGAACTGGACTCCCTATGTTGATGAAGACCAGAACCTTGTATATCTCGTTACTCCGCGCGAGGGCTACTTTGACAGCATGCTCACCGAGTGCGGCCCTCCTGCCGTAAAAACCTCTGATGGCATTATTCTTTTCTACAATGGTAAGAACGATTCGGGTGCTAAAGCCGATGCCGCCTACCCTTTAAACACCTATGCTGCTGGACAGATTTTGTTCTCTAACGATAATCCGCTACAGGTGAAGGCGCGTCTCGACAAGCCGTTCTTCCGCCCCATGTCCGACTTTGAAAAGACGGGGCAGTATGCTGCAGGAACGGTGTTTATTGAAGGACTAGTGTATCATAACGCCAAATGGTTTCTTTATTATGGCTGTGCCGACTCGATGGTGGGCGTGGCTGTATACGACCCCGCACATCGTTCGGGCGTGGGCGACCCTATCGTGATAAAATAGGAAAGATACGAAAAAATATTCTAGACAACGGCATAAATCAGAGATTATTTTCGTGAAATATAAACATTTAAAACAAGCCTTACTTTTTAAAGTGGGCTCCAACTTAAAAAGAAAAAAAACTCCAAAAAAATTGTTGGTATTGTGTTTTTTTGCTATCTTTGCATAAGATAGGCTGCACCTCGGCAAAGCGTTCAAGCAAGCTTGACGCTCTGCTCTCGGTTTGCATTATCTTTGCCAAAAATAAGAGCGCACATCACTATTACGAAGACGCAATTCATACACAATCGTACACGCATAACGCACACGACATAAATCACAATAAATACACGCGTACCTATATAATATATATCTACACGTACACATACAAATCATTACATACACATCACACATGTAAGAAAATGGATAGTTTTCCAAAACTGATAATAACTTTTTAATTACCAAAAATTCATGCTTATGCAGAAGAAAATGACATCACTAAGAACGTCGTTCGCTCTGGCTTCAGCATTGTTCGCTTCTACCACCGCCTTTGCACAGGCCATTCAGGTAAGTAACGAAGCCCAACTGAAGACAGCGCTGAGTGACACTTCAGCTGACATCGTCCTTACGCAGGACATCACCCTTTCGGGCGAGTGGATTCCTATTGGAACAAAAGAGGCTCCCTACATGGGAACCTTCGACGGCCAGGGACACGCCATTAAAGGTCTTACCATTACTACTAAAGCCGACAACCTTGGCTTCTTTAGTTTTATTGGCAGCACTGCCACCGTTAAGAACGTAAGCTTTACCGGCGCTAAGGTGCTGGGTAACAAGCAAGCAGCTATCGTAGCTGGTCAGGCCGTAAACGCCACCATCTCAAATGTTTATGTATCGGGTTACGTTACGGGTTACGACCACGTAGGTACCATCGTGGGCGATGCTCGCGGCGACGAAAATGTGGGCGCCGATGGCACCACCATCAGAAACTGTGTTTCTACAGCCGCAGCTTTCTCATCAAACTATCAGGCTGGTGGTATTGCTGGCTGGACTAACCTGGGCGTGTTTGAAAATAACGTAGCCTACGGCGCTGTTACCGCTCCCGGTGGTGGTGCAGCAGGTATCTGCTCAATGATTGATAATAGTGGCCACGCCTCGTTTATAGGCAACGTGTCGGCTATACCCTATGCAAAGGGTGGAAACAACCGCACCAGCGGCATCTTGGGCTGGAAGAACGGTTCGGGCTGTGCCATTGATGGCGACGACCCAAACCTGTCGTCAGAGGCCACACAATATTTTGTTGGTGGTAACCTTACCCCAGCTGCCGACATTAAGTTTGATGAGAACAACGATGGCATCAACGGCACCGTAACATCCGTTACCGACCTGAAGACCGCCGCTACCTATACCAACGTTGGCTTCAGCACCGACTTTTGGAACCTCGTAGATGGCCAGTATCCCACCCTGAAAACACAGGCTGCTATTGAGAACGCTATCTATACCGCTCAGGCGCCTTCTCGCTACGTAGTGGGCACCGAGTATGACACACAGGCCGCTTCTGCTCTGGGTAGCGCTGTTACCATTACCAGTAGCAACCCCTCAGTGGTAGCTGTTGAAGGCACCACACTGAAGTTTGAAGCCCAAGGCGATGCCGTGGTTACCTTTACCGCAGCTGCTACCGACGTAGCACCCGCCTTCACCACCACGCTGCCCATCACCGTGGGCGACATTAACTATGCTATCACCACTCCTGCCGACCTGATGGCTGTGAAGTATAACATGGCTGGCGACTTTACGCTGGAGAACGACATCGATATGACAGGCGTCGATTTCACACCTATCGGCATCGAGGGCAACAGCAGCGTAGCTATGTTTACAGGTCACTTTGATGGTAAAGGACACATCATCAAGGGCTTGAAGTATGACAACGCTGACAAGGGCGAGGTAGGCCTCTTCAGCCAGACCGAGAACGCCACCATTACCAACCTGGGCATTGAGGGCGCACACTTTGTAGGTAACGCCAATGTGGGCGGTATCGTAGGTCGTATGTATGGCGGCATTGTTGCCAACTGTGCTACCCTTAACTCTTACATCGAGGGTCGCGACCACGTAGCTTCTATTGCTGGCGAAATTAACAACACACAGGATGGCGAGACCTATAACGGTGGCACCGTGAGCAACTGTTTTGCCGACGCTGTTGTCAAGAGCCGCGAGTATCAGGCTGGCGGTATCGTAGGTACCATCACTTGTGGCAATGTTGAAAACAACCTCTTCACAGGTACTGTTGACGACAGAGGACGCGCCACGGGTATGGTAGCCCTCGTCGACCGCAACGATGCTCCCTCTATTATTCGTAACAACGTGGTAGCTGCATCGCACCTCTATGGCGAGGTACTGCGCATTGTGAACACGGCCGGCCACGAGATGGGTCAGCTTGAAAACAACTATGTGCTTGAAACCACCTACTGTGGCACAAACGCTAAGAACGCTGGCGTGATGGAGAACGCTACCGATGCCAACTCAGAAAATGGTGCTAACGCCACACTCGAGCAGCTGCGCTCGCAGAGCTTCTACGAGGATCTGGGCTTCGACTTTGCCGACACATGGAAGTTCCTCGATGGCGCTGAAGGCAAGACCTATCCTGTGCTGAAGTGGATGCAGCCCACACTGCCCAACACTATCTTCGACATCCCGGCCGAGCGCGTGTTGCTGTACGACCAGGGCATGGAGTTCTTCTCATTTGCACCCATCCACGCCTCTTATGGTCAGGATATTGAAGTGGAGATTGTATCGGGTGACGACAAGGCCAACATCAGCGAAGGTAAACTGTGGGCTGGCGACTTGGACGGCAAATGGGCCGGTGCTGGCCCCGTAGTGCTGAAGGCAAACATTGCCAGCGACGTGGCAAGCCTCTTCAACACCACCAATGCCGATGCACAGTTTACTATCAACATTGCTAAACTGGGCGAAGGTGTTGACATTAGCACGGCCCAGGAGCTGGTTGAAAAGATTAAGGTTAACCCCTCAGGTGTATTCACGCTGGTGAAAGACATCGACATGAGCGGTATTGACCTGACCGATTTCTGTTCAAACGATGCCTTCTCAGGAACACTCGACGGTAACGGACACGTGGTGCGCAACGCCAGCGTAAGCTATACCAACGGAGAAAACAAGGGTATCTTCTGTTCCACCAATGGTGCTACCATTAAGAACGTTGCTTTTGTCGACTTCAACGTTTCTGCTGCAAACGCTAACCACGTAGGCTTCATTGGCTCGGCTGCTGCTACTAAGTTTGACCAGGTTTATGTTCAGGGTAAGGTGTCAGGTAACGACCACGTAGCCTTCTTGGCTGGCGATGCCGACAACTGTACTGTAACTAACACCTTTACTAACGGTACCCTCGTAGGAGGTAGCCAGATTGGCGGCTTCTTCGGTTGCACACTGGAAGGTGGTGCCGACATTCAGAATAGCTACTTCAATGGCTCGCTTACCGCTACAAATCGTGGCTGGGTAGGTGGCTTCATCGGTTTGATTGATAAGGCCAACAGCGAGGTAACCATCGAAAACTGCGTTTCTATTGGCGACTGCCAGTTCACACAAGACGCTGGTGGCAGCCCCAAGAAGACAGGCCCATTCATCGCTGGTAACAGCGCTGGCGACGAACCTAACGCTAAGGTAAACTTCTCAAACAACAACATCAGCAACAACAGCGCTATCATGTCGCACGAGTCGGATTGGCCAGGCAAGAACCCCACCACCGACGAAGAAAACCCTGTTGACTATCCTCAGGATATGCCCGCACTGACGCTGCAGACCTCTGCACCTTATGAGGGCCTGGGTTGGGACTTTGAAAAGGTTTGGACAATGGACGCTGCCAGCAGCTATCTCTATCCTACATTGAAGATCTTTGGCTCGTTCCCCGCAAGCGGTGTGAAAGACCTGCAGAACGACGTGAAGGCTACCTTCGTGGCTGCTGCTGCCGACAATGTGCTCACCGTGGCTGGTCTCGACGCTGCCGCTACTGTAACTGTAGCTAACGTGGCTGGACAAACCGTAGCAATGGTTTCTACCGCTACTGGTGCCGCTACCATCCAGTTGCCCGGCAAGGGCCTCTACCTGGTAAAGGCTACTGTAAACGGCAAGACCGCTACTGCTAAGGTGCTGAACAAGTAAAAAAATCTCTCTCTTTATAATACGATAACCGTAAACAATAGGGTTTACGGTTATCGTTTTCAGGTTAAACACTTGAAATAACCACACACCCCACACACAACGAGAGATACGCGTTATCTCTTTCTTTTCTACCACACCCCCAAAAAACACATACACTTGAATATTCTTGCCCCACTATATACATACATTACACACACATCACACAAGTGGCACACTTATGCACATAGATAACAAAGCACACATAAAACAGCATCAATCAGATGTAAATATAAAATTTCAATGATATGTATTAGATATAAATAATAAATTTCAATGATATGTATTATCACCAACTTTATCTTTAATTAATATGTTTAAAACAAAAGCACGAAATCTATGGAAGGGGCTACTGCTCATCGCAGTATTGCTCGTAACCATTCCTACGTGGGCAGCGCCTATCAAGGTGTCTGGACGTGTTAACGACACGAACGGCGAACCGCTGATGGGTGTAACCATTAAGGAAAAAGGAACAAACAATGTAGCTATTACCGACATTAACGGTAACTACACCATTTCATGTACTACTGCTAAGCCTGTATTGGTGGCACAGTATGTAGGTTTTAAAACCACCGAGAAGAAGGTGCAAGGCACCCTTTGCGACCTTATCTTGAACGAAGACGTAGGCGCCCTCGACGAGGTGGTGGTAACAGGTTACACCACACAGAAAAAGGTGTCGGTGCTGGGTGCACAAAGCACCTTGAAGATGGAGCACGTTAAAGCGCCTGTAGCAAACCTTAGCTCTATATTTGCAGGTCGTATCCCTGGCGTGGTATCAGTACAGCGCACAGGTGTTCCGGGTAAAGACGACTCTGACATCTGGATTCGTGGTATCTCTACCATGACCAATACTAACGAAGGACCGCTGGTGCTGGTCGACGGTATTGAGCGTAGCTTCTCACAGCTCGACCCCGAAGACATTGAGAGCGTAACGATATTGAAAGATGCTGCCTCAACCGCCGTTTATGGTGTGCGTGGTGGTAACGGCGTTATCATCATCACCACCAAGCCGGGTAAGGTGAGCAAGCCTCAGTTCTCGTTCGACCTCTATCAGGGTATCACACAGCTTACCAAGGTGCCCGACCTGGTTGACGGCATTACCTATATGCAGGCTGCCAACGAGGCTTACAATCATACCAATGGCATTGACTACTACTCGCAGCAGTATATCGACCGCACACGTGTGGCCAATGGTATGGCTGCCCCCAACCTCTCGGCCGAAGAGTATGCCGCACTGAAGGCCGACCGCACCGTAAACAAGTATCTTTATCCTAATGTCGACTGGATGAAGGAGCTGTTTAAGAACACGGGCTGGAACCGCCGCGCCAACGTAAACATTCGTGGTGGTGCTCCTAACGCTACTTACTATGTGTCGTTGTCTTACTATACCGAACGCGGTATGACCAAGGGCGATAAGACGCAAGACTATACCTCAGAGATATCATACGACCGCTACAACTTCTTAACCAACATCAACCTCAAGCCCAGCAAGACAACAAAGATTGATGTAGGTGTGAGCGGCTTCCTTACTTCAGGCAACTATCCGCAGCAAAATCTGGATGATATCTTTAAAAAGGCTATGACCACCAACCCGGTGCTCTACCCCGTGCAGTATCCTAATGGCGAGAACCCTGGCGTGTCGCCCGACAACCGTGAGCTTGACAGCCCCTGGGTAACGCTTACACGTCGTGGCTACTCGAAACAGCACAACACACAGCTGAACACCAACCTGAAGCTGACACAAGACCTGGGCTTCTTCAACTGGAGCAAGGGCCTCACGTTCCGCGCTTTGATTGCCTTCGACGTAAAGGCAAACCAGAACCTGCAGTATAAGGTTGACGATAGCACATGGAAACTGGCAGGTAGCCAAGACCCCACCACCAAGGTGTGGGACGAAAGCACCATGTATGACGAAGAGGGCAACCTGTTGCTTACTGAACAGTTTAAGGGTAACAAATCGATGAGTGTTACAGCCGACAAGTGGGTGTACCGCACCTTCTACTTTGAAACCGCACTTGACTATAAGCGCACCTTTGCCAAGAAGCACAACGTGAGCGGACTGGTACTGTTCAACCTGCGCAACTATCTTGATGCTAACGATGGCAACCTGTTCTCTGTGCTGCCACACAAGCAAGAGAGCCTCTCGCTGCGCGCTACATACGACTATGATAACCGCTACTTTATTGAGGCCAACGCTGGTTATACAGGTTCAGAGAACTTTGAGAAAGGACATCGCTTTGGCTTCTTCCCCGCCTTCGCTATCGGATGGGTCCCCTCAAACGAAAGCTGGTGGAAGCCGCTGTCAAAGGTAGTGTCGTTCTTGAAGATACGTTATTCAGACGGTACCGTAGGTAATGATAGCTCGGGCGACCGCTTCGGCTACTTCTCAAAGATTGAGGGCGACGACACTGGCTATCGCACCTATTGGAACAGTGGTGCTGGCTTGCACTATACATCGTATGGCTACAAGCCACAGTGGTCGAAGGTGCGCAAGCAAGACTTAGGTATCGACCTGAATCTGTTCAACGACCTGAGCGTTACCGTTGAGCTGTTTAAAGAAAGCCGCTCGAAGATTTTCGTTTCACGCGACAACGTGCCCCTGCTTGCTGGCTTTGCCACAGGCATCTCGGCCAACATTGGTAAGGTAGAGAACAAGGGTTTTGAGGCACAGTTTGAGTATAACCACCAGTTTGGCAAAGACTGGTTCGTTTCTTTGCGCGGTAACGTTACCTATAACAAAGATAAGATTATTGAAAACGGACAGGCCGAACCCGCTTATCCTTGGCTCGACAAGCGCGGACACAAGGTGCTGTCATCGCTCGGATACACCGCTTTGGGCCTCTTCACCAGCGAAGAAGACATCAAGAACAACAACATTTGCCAGTTTGGCGAAACCTATCCTGGCGAGCTGACCAAGCCCGGCGACATTAAATATAAAGACCTGAACGGCGACGGCAAGATTGACGACTACGACAAGAGCTATGTAAACGATGGCGACGTGCCCTCAACCTATTATGGCTTTGGTGGCGACGTGCGCTGGAAGAACTTCGGTTTAGGCATCTTGTTCCAGGGCACCGCTGGCGCTCACCGCTTCCTCTCTGGCTCAGGCATCAACCCGTTCACCAGCTCATCAGGTGGCGGCACACTGTATGCCAACATTACCGACCGCTGGAGCGAGAACGACCCTGAGAACACCAACGTGTTCTACCCCCGCCTGGCATGGGGCGCTAAAGACCCCAGCAACCAGAACAACTACCAAACCTCTACCTGGTGGTTGCGCGACATGAGCTTCTTGCGCCTGAAACAGTTCACCGTGTCATACTATTTCCCCAAGGCATGGACCAAGAGCGGTATCTTGAAAGGCGGACGCTTCTACATCATGGGCGAGAACGTGCTCACCTTTAGCAAGTTTAAGCTGTGGGATCCCGAGCTCAACACCAGCAACGGTATCTCATATCCTAACGTGCGCACCTTCTCATTGGGCGTAAACTTCAATATTTAAACACTAAGTAAGAAACAATATACATAATATATGAAAGCTAAATTATTAAGCATATTGCTCGCTGGAGCGACAGCACTGACCTTTACGTCGTGCGACGACTATTTCGACGATGTGCCCGATAACGCCACATCGCTCGAGGCCGTGTTCGCCAACCGTGGCCAGTCGCTGAAATGGCTCTCGAACATCTATACATACATTCCCGATAACACCAACGTGCGCTACAACTCGCGCACCAATGGTAACTGGCCAATGGCATCAATAGAAGGCTACCTGCCCTGGGATCATATCGTAGCAAACAACATTATCCTGGGCACACTGTACCCCTCTACCGACTTTGTAAAGACACAGTGGACAGAGTATTATCGCGGTATACAGTATGCCAACATCTATCTGGCAAACATTGATAAGAACAGCGCTATGCTGGCCGACGAGCGCGAGTGGAGCAAAGCCGAGGTGCATGCCTTGCGCGCCTACTTCTATTTCAACCTTGTGAAAGAGTTTGGCCCCGTGCCCCTTATCGGCGACAAGGTGTATAGCGTAGACACACCGCTGGATGAGATGATGATGCCCCGTAACACCCTTGACGAGTGCTGGGACTATATCATCGCTGAGCTGAAAGCAGCCCTTGATAGTGGACGTTTGAAGTCGACCTTCGGTGAAGACGGTTCTGTAGACAGCCAGTATAAAGGCAACCTCACACAAGAGGCCGTTGAAGGCATCTTGGCCGAGGTTTACCTCTATCGCGCCAGCTACCTGTTTAATGGCGACCCCTACTATCAAACCATGGCCAACAAAGATGGCACGAAGCTCTTCCCACAGAGCAAAGATATGCAGAAGTGGAAAGATGCGCGCGATGCCGCCAAGCGCATCATCGACAGCGGCAAGTTTAAGCTGGTGCTGCGCGACCAGAGCGGCAAGCTGGTTGACGATGTGAAGAAGGCCGACCCCTACAAGTCGTGCTTCTACTCGGCCATCGGTCGTGTTGATAACGAAGAGATGATTTTCTTGCGCACCAACGCTAATAACGACTCATACATCATCAAGCCCCGCCACACGGGCATCTCGGGCAATGTTGACCGCGGTGCAGGTGCTTACTCTATCCCCTTGCAGTTTATCGACCTGTTCTTCATGAGCAACGGTAAGCGCATTGACGATGTAGAGCAGAAACCTATCTCACAGGTTACCACCTTCAAGGCCGACGACCCTGTATACCCTGTTTACGACACCCAGAACCTTACCTCAAAGGATAAGGATGGCAACGATATAGCAATGAACGCACGCAACTCGCTCAGCACTACTAAGTATGTTGACCGCTTCTCAAGCTACAACTACTTTACACCGGGTTCGGGCAAGGGCATCATGAAGCAGTTCTACTGCCGCGAGCCTCGCTTCTATCTCGCCGTAACCTTCCAGAACCGCCGTTGGGACTATGACCAGGCCAACACCTACTATACCGATATGTCGTTTAACGGCAACTCGGGCTCTGATGGTAAAACACACGACTATCCTATCTTCGGAACCATCGTGCGCAAACTCTACTGGGAGAAGGAAAGCAATATTGATGGCGCCGTTATGTTGCGTCTGGGCGAGGTTTACCTCAACTATGCCGAGGCTTGTGCCCAGCTGGGCGAAAACAAAGAGGCTCTGAAGTATGTAAACCTCATTCGTTCGCGTGCAGGCATTAACGAGTATGCCTTAAACCGTACCGAAGAGGGCACTAAAGATGCTCGCAACAAGGGCAAGATATATGTAGGCGACCTGGAGCACGACCAGGAACTGTTGCTGAAGGTTATCTATCGCGAGCGCCTGATTGAGCTGTCGTATGAAAGCAAACACTACTTTGACGTGCGTCGTTGGGGTGTGGCCGACATGGCCGAAGGCGATGGCTGGGTATATCCCACCTGGCATAAAGGCGGCGAAGGCGGCGACATGATTGGCTTTAACGTGAACAACGAAGGCAGCGATGCAGAAAAGGCCAACAGCCTCAACTTCTACAAACGTGTGACAACGCAGCACCGCATCTTCACTAAGCGTATGAGCCTGTTCCCCATTCCACAGGAAGAGGTGAACCGCGACAAGCAGATTGTACAGAACGAAGGATGGACTGCCGAATAATATTTATCTCGGTATATTGATTTGTTAGTTAAGTAGACTGTTGCCAAAACATGGCCCACGCCGTGTGGGCAACAGTCTCTTTTTTTTTGAGCATACATCTATGCACAATTAAAACCTCAACCACATGAACCTAAAATCCGCAACTATCATCCAATAC
>ULOR01029808.1_pt1 | contig 18074 bp, 17 predicted proteins | sample 1952861 | NCBI WGS metagenome assembly ULOR01 (sample SAMEA4835611, study PRJEB28245) | human gut metagenome | biome: gut microbiome; material: fecal sample | place: Denmark | collected 2008 | reverse complement strand
CCAATCATGAAACCAACTTACCTTTGGCAGGTTGGACTTATTAAAGAGTGAACTTCACGGATTCAGGTTAAACTTTCTGGATAGCCATTACCGGGAGAAGTGACGAGTGATGGTAGATGGATAAAAAATGCTCTGTCATGGTAACTATTAAAATGGTTGCCATGACAGAATTTATGAGAGTATACTGATAATAGATAGTTTAAATGAAAGGCAAAGGAAAAGACAGTAGATGGAATTAATCACAAAGGCGGAATGTACCCATTGTTTGGATGTAAAAAGGATATTTTCAGATTTTATAGAATCACAAACTGATTTTTGTGTTGTAGATGCATATCCATTTGGATACCTGGTATTAGAGTGGTATGACGAGAATATTGGTTTCAACAATCAGACGTTTTTCCATCGCGCATCTGATTTATTTGATTATCTGTTGAATTCCTGGAAGCGTATTACTGTGTACAGTTATACAAGGGATGACGGCAAAAATGAATATAATGAGCTATTGGAACAGCTCACAACAGAAGAGCAGGAAGAAATCAATTTGCAGGAACAGCGTTATATTATGGAATACGAGAATGTTTCGTTGTTGTGGGAGAGTTCAGAGTTTTGATAGCATTGGGTAGAATAGGTACAAAGATGATTTATTTTGAGGAGCAGGTGGCGTTTGAATGAGACTAATGAAGAGAGTGCAATCGAAAAATAAAAGGTACTTTATATATGAAGCTATTTTCATAATATTAGCTTTCCTGGTTCGTAACAAGGGGATATTGGCGGATGAAGGAATTCTGGAAAAGATAAATATAGCAAAGCAGTGCTTTGATGTAGCACTTTCTATTGTGTTAAGTCTTTTCGCAGGGATGCTTTTGGTATACAAAAATCGAATTAGTATTGTGATTTCAATGATAAGGTTTGTGAATAAAATCCTGTTTCTGTTGATTGTTTTAGAAATTCTTGTAAGTGATGATATTTCAGGAATGAAAATGTGGGGGATGGGATTCCTATTGCTTGTCAGCATGCTTGCTGCCTCTGTGAGTTTAAGAAAAAACAAGAAATATAAGGATAAAACAGAACCAGGGGAAAAATTATACCATTCAAGGGAAGAACAGCGAAATCAACTGGTGAAAAAAATCCGTGAAGACGATGACATGGAGACAATTTGTGTTTCAGCACCATGGGGAAGTGGAAAAACTTTTTTCATAGAGAAAGTTTGTGATGAGTTGGATGAATATCCAATTCTGACGATTAATGCTATGGATATGGAAGATCAGCAGAAGTTGTATCAGTATGTTTTGAACTGTATCTCGGAACTGTTGGATGAACGCGGATATTATACTGGATTCAATAGTGAATGGCACAAATATGTTTCGGCTTTTAGTAAGGTTTTGTTTGGCAAGAATGATTTACTCAATCAGATATTTTCTGCTGGAGCTTCCGATTACCGCAATCAGAAAATAGTTCTTAATGAAATTTTTGAGAAGGCATTTAAAGAACAGAAATTGGTAATTATTGTAGATGATCTCGAAAGATGCATAGTGGAGAAGGCAAAACAGTATTTACAATTCATTAAGGAGATTTCAACTTTCCCAAGAACAATGGTAATCTTTTTGGCAGATTATCAGAAGCTGATATCCAATGAAATTATCACACAGGAGGCTGCAAACAAATTCATTACAGAAATTATGGTTTTGAGGGAGGCAAGCTGTGATGAAATACAGCAGGAGCTAAAGAATAAGTATGATTTCAATATGGATAAGGAGATTGTGTATTTTAATGAATGCTTTGAAAGTGATTTGCGAATGTTACAAATAACCGAAACAATGATGAAAACATCTGGAGGCAGTATTAATAGTGGCGAAACTGAAAAAAAGAAGGCAAGGTGGGAAAAGGCAGAAAAATTTTTTCGAGGATCTCTTGCGAATCCAAGAAATTATATTGCAATTGCAGGGAAAATTGAAGAAAGAAAACGGATAGTAGATACGTATGTCGAAGATAAGCAGGGATATTTGAACTGGATACAAGCTACACATCAAATTTTTATTATTTCGTGGATGCAGGTTGTTATGTCAGATGAGTTTACGAAGCTTTTTGAAATCGGCGTCAAGAAATATGTGGAGAACAATCTGTACGAACCATTATCAGAGAAAACATATGCATTATCGGTATTAACAGAGCACTTGTGGGGAAGAAATGAGCAATATCGTTATGATGATTATCAGGTTGAACAAAGATACATATTTGCTGATCATATTTTACAATGCTCAAGTAGTATAAGTGAGGACGTTGTTTCATATCGAACAGATGATGAAAAATGTATATATGATGCAGAACATTCACTTCCGCTTAACGAAAAGTATGAAGGATATTTGCGAATTCGAGGAATATTGGGGAATGGAAATGATACAGATATGGATACAAAGAATCGCCTTGTTAGGAAAACAATAGCGCAAATGAAAGAATCATTGCATAGAAAACAACTTGTGCATGAGTTAATGAACTTATGTGATAATCGTGTAATGATTAACCATCAACCACCATGTACATTATTTTCTGATGTATATGGAGTATTAAAAGAGATGGATGGGAGTGATATAATGGGAGCACAGGGATGGAAAAATCAGCTTTTAACGGCACAAGTTTATTATTATAATATGTCAGGTTGGAAAACAATGAGAACGTATAGAGATGCATGGATGGAGAATTCATCAGATATTGACGCAAGGTTAGAATGGGATACTGAAGATAAAATCCAGCACGCAATAGATTGTTTGAAAAATGAGTTATGTGAGGCAGAACAGATTTTAATAGCTAATGAAGCTATAGCATATCCTGATGTCCACAAGATAATATTGAATTGTGAAATTGGCATAAAACAAATGCAAGCACTATTGGAAATAAGAAAATTATTAGAAAATAATGATTCTAAACAGATGATGGGTGAAAAGGAAGTATTAAATATATTAGATGAAATATTGAATTCTTTCTGTACAGAAAAGAATCGTGTGAGATGGGATTTTGATGAGATTAAAGTATGTATCAACGCGGTTGAAAAAATGGACAATCCTTCAATTGCCTTACAATCTGTAGAAAAGCTACATGAGATTGTTACATATATTTCCAGATTGAATCCTGAATGGAAGTATATTGCTTTACTTCGAAGCAGGCTGTTTGCATTGCAGAAAAAATTGCAGAAAGAAGTCAAGTAACAAAGAAGAAGGTGATTGGGTGGAAGTAACAGAAGTTATGAATGGAATAGATTCGATTACAGGGTTAACAGAATCAACACCAGCGAAATGGATTGGATATATAGCGAAAGGATATATACAAAATAAAGAAATGATTCAGATATTTGTAAATGCCGGTAAGGATATTGGCAATTATGAATATGATGGCTCAGAGGAAAGTGAACTGCGCAGAATTATATTTTGTGAGGAAAATATGAAAGTTGTTGCGGAATATATGATGAAATGTGACGAATTTTCATGGCTTGATACGCTGCAGCAATGTGTTAGACATCTATTGAGTGGAAATGAAATGGATGCAAAGAACAAAGAAATATGTGAGAAACACTTTTGTCAGATTATTGAGAACGAGATAAAAGAACATTTTCGGTCTATTTGTATGAGTTCATATATGAAACAAACAAGAGATAATACAGAAATTATCTGTGGTGATATTCAGGAAATGGGCGTTCAGATCACCAAGGTTATGGAGGCTGTAATGTTAAATTCTGAAGCATTGCAGAAAATGCGTGAGGAACAGTTACACAGTCGTCAGGAAAAAACATCTCGTAATAGTACATATAAGATAACACAGACAGCTATTTTCGGTTACGAATTCGAACGCAATGCAAAAGAATTGAAGTGGCAGCTTAGCAGATTATGTAGTTTCACAATGAAGACTTCACCGCAGGAACAAATTAAAGATGTGATACGATTAACAGAAGTGTGGGAGAATGAGAGAAAAGCTTATCCAGGCTGGTATATTGCACCATACGGTATTCGACAGACTCTGGAAATGTACAGTAAAACGGGTATGTTATTGACCTGTTTGCAGTCAATGCAGGTGGGGGATGCTTTACGTTTTTGCTATGAATTTATGTGGCGTCTGGAGCAGTGCCAATGTGGGTATGGCTCATATGAAAAGCAAAAGCTTGCAGAGGTATGGTGCAGATATTATCAAGAGATACGGCAAAAGGGACAACAACCATGGATGGAACAATGGTTTTATATTGGACAAGCACTGTTACGGCAATATCGGGAAGACGGCGATTTTGACCAATGGAAAGAAATGTTTGATATCCTAGAACAGTATCGCGAAAATGGAACTGATGGAGAGGCAGAGCTAAAAATAGAGCGTGCAAAGATGGCATATGCGGAACGGAACATTTCAAGGCTGAGAAGAGAATTGGCAAAGTGTCGTTTTACAACAATGTCCTTTGCACCACGCCTACAAAAGGCAGGTCTTTTATCAGAGTGTGGAATGGAAAATGAGGCACTTCACGAAATCGCAGATATGCAGAAAGAATTGTTGCAAGAGATTCGTGGGGATATTGAAATGGCTTATCGTATTTATTTAATGTCATTGTATGCAGCATCTTTGCAATTACAGCTTCTGAGCATGGAAGCTGTTGCGCGTTTGGAACATACATATGAAACGCAGCAGGAAACAATTGATACCGTCATCAGAAGAATCGAAGCGTGTGAGAATCTGTTCCATTGGGAGACTGAAGTCAATATTGTACAACAGGCATTGATGTGTTGGCAGGATAAGAAATTCAGTAAATCGGAACCGTTTGAGTTGAATCGCGTATCATACACATTTATGTGTGGAAGTGATGTATGTGAGGAAGCCTATGTGTTTTATCGTATAATGGATAGACTGGCGTTGCCGCTAAGCAGTGGACTGGTTACAATGGTCAGTTCTATGGAACGGGTATGGTTTCGGGCACTTTTGGATATCAGTTATCATGTGGCACTTACGATGCTTGTACGAGGAACGAGAAGTGAAACGGTAAAATCACTTATATCACACGAACATATAGGAACATTAGATTATGAAACTTGTAACGCATGTGCAATGTACTTGATTCGGGTTTTAGAGACAAATCTTGAGGAATTAGGAGATGATGATGATACTGGACAAAATGCACTTCTCAATGCGATTGTTCAGAATGTTCCGGAGCTTTTATTACGATTTATAAGCCGATGTTCGGATGAGGTGCAGATGCAAGGTCTCCGTATGATTAAAAAGCTGATGGAGATTCCGGTTTTACCACAGTCATTTCCGACAGCAAGACTTCTTGTGGGACTTTTGAAACAGATTTCTGAGAAAAACAAGGCATGCATGCTAGGGGAGCTTTTGACAACAAAAATCTATGAACACCGAAATTTGATGGGACATCAGGATGCAATTGATATTTTTGACTATTATTTCAGCAAAGAGGATACAAGGTCAAAGCTTCCTTATTGCAAGGTAAAGGAAGAAACCATTGCGTACCTGTTATCAGAACCAGATACACTTTACAAATGGAGAACGAAGGTAGCAAGGTTGGAAACACTACAGGGTTTGGGACTTTTAACGGAAGAACAGCAGGCAGCATATGGAAAGCTTTTGTGGAAGTATGTTGATGAAAAAACGAATTTACCGAATCTTCCGAATATGCACCTTTTCTTCTATGAGCAGATGCCGGCAATAGGGGGAAACGAACTACGCAAGTCAGTGAAGGCATTTTTCCTGAATCAGACCTTATCAGAACAGTTTAAAGATGAGGATGGTTGGAGAATTTCTATGGGAAGTATCACATATTTGGATGAACTCAGAAGCTTGTGTATTGCTTTGGAGAACGGATATTGGAGCTTGGAAGAAGCAGAGGTGCTTATTCAAAATATTATCGGATATTGGCCGGTACTGCATGGAAAATTAGATAAGAATGCTACGAGGGAGAAAACGATGTTCAGCAACGCAGGATATCAGGAATTTGAGGTTCGCGCTATAGGGATGATTCGGACTTTATCTGCACTTATAGATAGCTTGACAGTACCTTTGGGGGAGAAATCGAAGGCTGATATTCGTAATATGTGTAATGAAATGAAGGAATATGGAGTTGCAACCAGTGAGTTGGAGCTATATCTTTTAAAAGATGATGAGTTAGAAGCATTTGTGGCAGATATTCGAACCAGTTTAGGTGGGGAAAATGAGAACGCCATTATAGATGCGCTTCGTGCCGCTTCTGTTCTGATGAAAAAATATCCAGAATCCTCTGCAGCAAAGAAATTATTGAAGGAATTGCTGAATCTGTTTCACTATCGCAAGACTACTGGACTTGTGTCTGTAATCTGGATACTTCATAATCTGGTCTATGAACATTCAGGATTAATTACAGCAAAGATAGTTCGAGAGCTGGATGGCAATTTGTTCACATTCTCGCAATTGGAATCTTATAGTAAGGAACAGATTGCAGCACAGAAAGCATGTGCTGCTCTTGCATATCGTTTGAAATTGTGGAAACCGAAATACTGTGGTGCAGGTGTAGATGCATGGGAGAAATTGTGTTCCGGAGAAATCTGGAACGAGGTTAAAAATGAATGGTTAGATAAGTAAATCAGAGAGAAAGAAGTAAACTTATACGTTTAGCAATGTGATAAAAGCAATTACGAGAACACTGTATTATCAAAGATAAGAATTTGAAGAGTGAGGGAGATTAAATTGGCAGGAAAGACAAAGAACGAGCATTACGTTCCTCAATGTTATCTGAAAAGATGGAAAAATGAAAAGGGAAAAATAGTAGTCTATGATAAAGAACTTAACAACACACGATATAATAGCATTGCTGATGTAGCATGTAAAAGGTATTATTACGATATTGATTCAGAGTGCTTATCAACGCTTCAGGCGGACCTGTTAAAGAGAATTGGAATTGATCCAGAGAGTGATTCACAGTTTATTGAACATTTTTTAGGAGGACATGTAGAAAATCTTTTTTCTGAACTACTTAATCAAATTATTTCAAAAGCAGAGCACGCAACGCCATGGTATGAAAAAAATTGTTATTTTATTTCAGAAATGGATAAGGTGAATTTCGCAATTTGTCTTGCCTTTCAATATATAAGGACTGATTCTGTTAGAAAGGCGGTGGCGGATTCATCAGATTGTCTTCATCAAGTGCTTAAGGAAATCGATGTAACTCATGATGTAATAGACAAATATATTATAAAACAAGGCGAAGAAAAAAATATCCATGGTAATATGCTATTAGACGTTGAACAAATTATGGAATTGGCTGAAGGGTTTCATAATTTGATTTGGATTCTAGGAATCAATCGCACAGGGATACCATTTTATACTTCTGATAGTCCAATTGGAACCGTACCTCACGTAAATCACCCTTTTATGTCAATGGCAGGAATCAGAAGTGAAGGTGTGGAGGTGTTCTTTCCACTCTCACCAATGCATGTGTTACTCATGTACGAAGGCTCATATCATAAAAACCTCATATCATATGAGAGAAAATATTTATCCTTGACTCAGAAGGAAAGGATTGAATATTATAATTCAGTCAGCATTTTTGAAAGTGATAGAAATATTTTTTCGTGTAATGGAGATTTCAATATGGTTGAAAATTTGAGACAAGGAAATCCAGAAGCATTTGAATGCCCAAGAGTTCAAATAACTTGGAATGGTAAGGAGTATAGACCTACTAGATACAAAAATTAAATATTGCATACTTTCAGTGGATGATCACAAATGGGACAGATGGAAGTTTCCCTGCTCTCAATGAAAAATAGATAGGGCTTTATATGTTGAGAAGTTGATGGAATTGTCAAATAGTATCTCAAATGAACATAATGATGAGACATCATTTGAAATTAATTATGAATTAGCTAATACCAGGATGTATTGTAGAGATTTGGAGTATAGATTAAAAATATCCAAAATCATGAAGTGGGCATTTTTGATTTTAGGAATGATTCTTGGAATAATAATAAATTTATTAGTATGAAGTTTTGCCGGTTGGGAGTAGTATCTGGACCAGCATGTGAGAGCGAAAATGGATAGATAATGTTAAGAAAATAATTATATGGAGCGATGATGTGAAAAGTAATGAAATTATTTATGAGGAAGTTGATAAAAAAGTAATAGTGAATTTTAAGACTGAGTATATCAGACAAGAAGGTATTTGGGCATTGCATGGTAAAAAGAAAGCAGAGGAAAAGTATTCATGCTTACTAGTTGGTAAGAACAAAGATATAGGTTCGGAAATTATTAATGATTTGGGGCGATTGCATTTTGTTAGTTTTAGAGAAAATGGAACGATTAAGTATAAAAACTATAATAATGTTTATTGTGGATTTTCTTATGCGCCTTGGCAGGTACAAGATTATTTGTACCCATATATAGCAAAGGAATACTGTGCATTGAAATTTGTATGCATTCATGATAAATCAGATTTTCAAAAGGAACAAGAGTATGCTAGAGAAAAGGAAGCTTTTTTCTGGAGAAATGGACGTCCATATGGAACTAAGAATAGAAATTAGCAATATATTTAAGCGTTTGTAAAGTTTAAGCAAAAAATATACATTAATAGAAGGAACTAATACAAAATATACATTTACAAAAAAATTAAATAGGTTGGAGATTTTTTCATGAAATGAAGAATAAATAAAAAGAGAAGGGACATAATAATATATAGTAGGAAATGTTGCTTATAATTTTTAGATGTGGACAAAATGTCGGAATTGATGTATAATATCAAAGCATGAATATGCATTTTCATAGTCGGTAATAAACTTAATATCGTAAATGCAAAAGGGGACGAATTATGGTTAGGATAATTAAAACAGAATTAGAATATTTTAAGAATGTCCAATACGGTGAGATTAAGTACATGAACTATGGCTGTGTTGAAAAGAATGCATCCATTGAGAAAAATGATATTGTGGGTATTTATGGGCAAAATGGTTCTGGCAAAACAGCAATGATAGAAGCACTAGATATTCTCCGTTGCGTTCTAAGTGGTCTCGCAATCGAGTATTCAGAAGTTGAAGGGCTTATTGATGATGATAAAAGAACAAAAATGACAACCACTTTCTTTGTTCAGAAAAATGGGAAAAAATATAAGGTTCAGTATAGCTTTGGTCTAGTAAAATCAGTGTCTGATAAAAGTATTCAGATTGTACATGAAGAATTAGTATATTGGAGAAGAGGCAAAACATGGAAAACACGTAGAGCTTTTTCGTTTGAGAATAAGTATTACAACACAGAAGCAATTTTGTTCGAATCTCCTGCAACATTTGAGTCAGATCATTTAAAAGCATTTCCTAATATGAACTTTTTAAGTCAAGCTAATCAAGCACAAAAATTGGCGATTGTATGTGCACAGAAGAAAACTTCTGTTTTCTTTAATGATTTACTCATTGCGACTATAAAGAATTCAGAAAATGAGTATGAGGAAGAGGAAACAATTTTTTCAGATATTATAAACAGTTTATTTGATTTTGGTAGATTATATTTTCAGGTAGTAAAGGTTAATCAGTTGGGCGCGATAAATAATAATCGTGTTATTCCAGTTAATATCCATAGTGAGACAGGGAATATAATTATGCAAGGTTGTCTTCCAATGTTTATGACCGGTCATGCAGATATTGATGAAGATATGTATAATCAGCTTTGTCATGCAACTGAGGCAATTAATATTGCGTTAAAAGCAATTATACCTAATCTCCAGATTGAAATTCAGAAAACAAGCGATGAAATAAATGATGAAGGAAAAAGAATTATTCAGATTGATGTATATTCTTTGAGAAATGAAAAACGTTTCTTAACGAAATACGAATCAGAGGGTATTAAGAGGATTGTATCGTTATTAAATTATTTGATTGCTTTTTATAACTCACCAGAAATATGTCTTGTGGTGGATGAACTAGATGCAGGAATCTTTGAATACCTATTAGGAGAAATTTTAGGTGTGCTTAACCAGGAGGCAAAAGGACAACTGATTTTTACATCGCATAATTTACGTATATTGGAAAAATTAGATAATACCAATATTGTATGTTCTACCATAAATCCTAATAACAGATATATCCGATTGAAGGGGATTGAAAAGAATAATAACAAGAGAGATTTTTACATAAGATCAATTGTGGTTGGAGGACAGAACGAAGAGTTATATGATGATACAGATCTTCAATCTATAGGATATGCATTTAGAAAAGCCAGCCGAAAAGATGCAAAATCAAAATTGAAGTTTTCATCTCAAATCCAAGAATTGTTGAATAAGCATTCTGAGGATGACTAGAAAGAGGTGATGTTCAATGACTAGAAAGACAGTAATCTTTATTGTTGAAGGCAATACAGATAAAACAGCATTAGAAAATATATTTCGTAAAATATATAAGAATAAAAATATTAACGTAGAAGTTACGCAGGGAGATATTACCAGTGATGCTGCTATTAAAGATGAAGATTTGGAAAATGTTATTTTTTCATTGGTAAAGAATTACATGGATGATAAAAAACTTCGTAAATCAGATATATGGCAGATTGTTCAGGTGTTTGATACGGATGGAACTTATGTACCAGAAACAGCTATTGTTCAGGGAGATACAAAAGAATTCTATTATACAGAAAGTACAATTTCTTGTAAGAATCGGCAGAAGATTATTGACAGAAATGAAATGAAGTCTAGAAGAATGGAATATCTTCTTCAGCTTGATTGCATTAAGGATATACCTTATAAATGTTATTTCATGTCATCAAATTTAGATCATGCTTTGTATGATGAACAAAATTTATCAGATGAAGAAAAGAAAGAGCGTGCTGATGAATTCGCTGGGTTGTTTTTAAATAAGCCAGAAGTGTTTATTGACTACTTGAATCAGTATGTTGTAAATGGTGTTCCAAGCAGTTATCCAAGTTCTTGGCGTTATATAAAGAATGGCTTGAATTCTTTGAACAGACATACCAATCTACATATTTATTTTAAAGATAATCCGTATGGATTTTAGAAAATCCCAGCTATACTGTTACGGTGATGGAATTGTTCAATTCATGATAAGCCTGATACGCTGAGGTAAATGAGAACGGTAAAACCTTATACAAGTTCTCATGTCCTGTGAATGCGGCACAGATGTCAGATACCATCGAGACAAGAATAGTGATTGATAACAATACCAAGGAATAGTATTCCTACAGTGTAAAGGAATGTGCAAGCGAGCTCCTGTCAAAATCAAACGAGTATCCGGCAGAAACAGTTAAGCTGGTGAAGGCGCTCTTAAACTATGGAGCTGCAGCGCAGACCTTCTTTAAATATAACACTGACAAGCCGGCAAATAGTATTTTAAGCGATGCCGATAAGGCTGTAGATGCGGCTGATTTTGATGCATATAAGGCTGTTATTAAAGCGGGTAGTGCAAATGGTCAGAATAATGGACTGTCATATTACGGAAGCTCCCTGATATGTAAGTCTGAGATGACGGTAAGACATTATTTCATTTTAGATAATGGCAGTGATATTAATAATTATAAGTTCAGCTATATAGATACAGATGGCTATAAGGTCAGTCTGACGCCTAAAAAGCCTCAGACGGCGGAGTATACTGTGTAGATATAAGCGGAATAATGGCATGCAGCCTGAATAAGAACTATGCATGCAGGGTTACAGGTATGGACAGCTCACAAATCATAGAGCTTAATTATGGCCCGTTAAGCTATGCATACAGCGTTGCAAACGATAAAGACTCATCAATAGAATTAAAGAATCTGATGAATGCGCTGTATATGTATTCTGAGATGGCAAGGAAGGTAAAAGATAATTAAAAAACTTTTAAATACTTATTTCACACACAAGGACTTAGTAAAGGAGTATTTCGGTAATATTTTATGAATGAACAGATCAATTATGGACTATTCATTTATAAAGAATAAAACTAAGGAGTTTTTGTAATGGAACAAATATTATTGCTAACTAAAGAATATTCAAAAAATCGTCATCTGGAGATGATTCAAAGGGTTTCAAACAATGTAATGGATGAATTGGAGTTATTATATGATACGACATGGGAAATTAATAAGCATATTGCACCGTATGAAATACTTACGCAATTGATGGATTGTTATTATTGTCTGCCATAAAGACCAGATTTGGCATCATTATTTTGCTGGCAAGCCATTAATAATTCATATAACCAATATCTATTGAGCGATGGAAATTTTCTCCGATTAAGCGATACAAAGGGAATTGATGTTTTATTAAAGCATATTCATTTACGGTATGGAAAATATGGTGTATACCTTGACAAATACTATGATAAGATATCTACAAAATCGTATCATTATGCAGCGTCGTATATTTTAAAGGGACACGTTATTAAAAAAGCCGGGTTTGCAGATAAATATGCAAGCAGTTCGTATACTACATTTGTAAAAAAATTCAAAAATCTTTATAATGTCATTGCTGATTCTTATGGGAAAGCATATGAACAAGTAACTGCTCCTGGACTAAATGGAAATTTTGTAAAATTGAATATTTCAAATTGTGATAAGAGTAGAAAAATTATTTACAGTCTTGCGTTGAAATTAAAGAACTTAATGACAGGAATGAGTGTCAATATCACCTTGAAAAATGCTACATCACAGACAAAAGTCACCTGAGCTTCCATTTAGATTCTGTATCAGAGATACAATGGGACTTACTCAGAAGGGGATTGATGCGGCAAGTACGAAAGATGCTTTAGAGGCAGCACTTAACTGTAAAGCGGATACAATTCTCTTCTTACTAAGCCTTGATGAGAGAGATGATACTTTATCAGAATGTTGTAAGGCATTGGTTGAAAAGAAAGATGAACTGATGAAAAAGAGCCATCTTGATACATCCGTTTATGTATTGTTTACAAAGGCTGATAGAAAAGTTGAGAATCTTATTAACAAGAGGAACACTGGCGACTTGTATATTGATGAAAATACTTATAGGGAAAATATACAGAGTGTTTTAGCTGAGTTGGAATCAATGGTTCACTCATATGCTGATATGCTTCCGCAGGAGGAAGTAGGATGGCTTTCAATGAGATATTTGAAAGATAGTTATGTTTTGAAGGCATTAGAGGGTGATGAGCGTAAGCGTAACTTTGAGCCAGAAGGACTTTTTGAAAAGATAGTTGATTATTCGATGAAAACTTTAAGAAGTACATTACCAGCAGGAGTTAAGAATCCATTATTTGTTACAGCTATTGAACCAGATAAACCAGCTATACAGGTAGTGGTTGATCCAGAGAAGATTAAAGCTGAAATTGACAGTATGCAGCATAATCTATGCATTGAAACAGATATTGTAAATGGCTATGTAATTAGTGACAAGACGCCTAGACTTCATGGTAGAAGCGTATACTGCTATATCTTCGTTTTTTAATGAGCAAAGCTCAGAAATTCTCATGCCGGTAGCAAATAACAGTTCGGATACGGCTGCATCGCGCAATGCATTCCTTCTCTGATAATTAGTTTTAGCGTTGTCCCGCTGTGTATAAATCATAGTAAGAAATTTTTCTACTGTATGTAGTGGGATAATTTTGGGTAATATGGTAGGTTCACGAAAGTGCACCTGTATTTTGGTGAAGGGATTTATTGCGAGTAGTTCTTTGTATTCCAGATAATGGAAGAATGCTTTTATTGAGGCTATTTTTCTTTTTACGGTTTTGGGTTTATATTGTTGGTGGAGCCTGGCAATATAATCCTCTAGATCGTTTGTTGTGATTTCAGTTGTTTTTTCAAGAGATGGTTCCTCAGAGAATTGTCGCAAGTCAATCCTATATGCTTTTAAAGTCTTTTCATCAAGACATTTTTGTGTCCTGCAGTATTCCAAATAGTTTTCAGTAAGTGTTTGTAAGTTTTCCATGATGTTCTCCTTTGTTTGGCATTTTTAAAATAAATTGATAAAATTATATCGGAAAAAGTGGTAAAATATAAATTGTTTTTTAAATACAAATCCGCTATACTATAAGCATGGTATAGCGGTTTTTACTGCAATCTGAAGAGTTATTGTGAGGTAGGGATATGAAGCTTGATTCGATAACATTACAAAATTTTAAGGGAATAGACAATCTGGAAATAAAGCTTGATAATAAGACAACGGTTATTTTTGGTGTGAATGGCGTTGGCAAGTCAACAATCCTTCAGGCTATAGATTTATTATATGCTGATATCATTGCAAAGCTGATGGGAACGGTAAGAAGTAAGACAGCCAGATTCAATGAAGATTTTATTAGCTATGGAAAGTCTGCAGCCGGCATAAAGGCAGATTTCGATTTTGGGGATGGCGAAAGCATATATTATGAGCGTACAATTGACAGGGCTAAAGGTGAAAAAAGAAATACAAGTGCTCTTAAAAAACTTACAGATAAGTTTCAATCGTTATATATACAAATGGGTTATGATGATGGCAATGGCAATTGGATAGAGGAATCGGATAATAAGAGTATGCCCATTTTTGTTAATTATGGAGTAAATAGAATTGTGCTTGATGTGCCGGTCAGGGCACCTAAAGAGCAGTTTGTAAAATTGGATGCATTCGACAAAGCTATAGAAAGTACGATAGATTTTAGAAATTTATTTAAATGGTTCAGAAATCAGGAGGATATAGAGAATCAGATAAAGGTTAGAAATGATTCGGATTATGAAGATAAAAGTCTTGCAGCTGTTAAAAAAGCAATGTTAGCTATGCTTGATGGATTTGAGGATATTCGGATAGAGAGAAGACCTTTGGCAATGAAGGTCAATAAAAACGGCAAGTCTTTAAAGATAGATCAGTTATCGGATGGAGAAAAATGCACGATAGCTCTATTTGGAGATTTGGCAAGAAGAATGGCATTGGCAAATCCGGGTAAAGATGTGAATCCTTTGGAAGGCTCAGGTGTTGTGCTCATTGATGAATTGGATTTGCATATGCATACATCGTGGCAACGAAAGGTATTGAATGTTTTAAGAGACACATTCCCCAATATCCAGTTTATTATTACTACACATTCTCCGCAGATTTTGGGTGAGATGGATGATTCTGTCAATTTATTGTATCTGTATAATGAAGATAATGAGATTCTATTTAAGACCTATGAATCCTTTGTGGGATGGGATGCAAATGTTATTTTAGAGGAAGTAATGAATACGTCTTCAGTTAATCAGGACATCAAGAGAATGATTGATGAGATGTATAAGTGTATTGAAGATAAGAAGTATGATGAAGCAGAGAAAATAGTGGATATATTGGATAAGAAAACAAATGGTTATGCTGATGGTATTTCTAAGGCAAGGATACTGATATCAAGGGGTAAAAGACGTGAAGCAAATTAATAAAAGCAGTGCGCCGCAATGGTTTGAACAATGGAAATCTGATTTTGTGGAAGTTAATAATAGGCAACCTCATTATAAAGTTGATTTTGCAGGCAATGATAGCGAAGGAATTGAAAGAAGAAGAATGCTGCGCGAGGCTCTTATCAAGGAGCAGGGCAAAATATGCTGCTATTGTATGAGAAGAATTTACAACAATTCAGCTCATATTGAGCATTTCTTTCCACAGGAGTCCTTTAGAGATATGGATTTAACATATGAAAACATGTTTGCATCATGCAATGGAGAGGCGACAATTATCTTAGATGATGAACATTGTGGGCACAGGAAGAATAACTGGTTTAGAGATGATATGCTCTCACCAACGGATGCTGAAGTAGAAAAGGTATTTAAATATTCAGCAAACGGCAAAATTAGTGCTGTTAGGAATCGTCCATCTTCTAATGTTGCTCAGGATATGATACATAATCTGGGACTTGACAGTTTTCATCTCGAAAGGGACCGTAAGCAGGCTATTCAGGCATCAGAGGTGTTTGATGATGAGGACTATACGGATGATGAGATTCGTAGTTTTATAGAATATTATTCAAATAAGAATAATGGTGAATATGAGCCTTATTGCAAAGCAATTGTTGATTGTTTGGAGGAGATGCTTTGATAGTTTTAAAGTGGTAGTGATAAAAACCAATATTGTGCTAATTTATACAAATATTGTCGATTCCATTTTTAGATACGTCTGTTTAAAATATTATCGTATTTTAAACAGACGTATTTTTATCTATTTTAAGGAGATTTCAAATGAAAAAAGTACTTATAACAGGAATTACAGGACAGGATGGTTCTTATTTAGCTGAGTTCTTATTAGAGAATAACCGTTGACAGGTGCAATTTATCATAATAAAAATAGGGCTGATAAAACAGCATATGCGAAAGTGGTTTTATAGGATAACGAAGTTCTACAGAGAAATGTTGTTACTTTAAAGGAGGGCAGGAATGATTGGAAGACAGTAAATTGCGGTAAGGGTGTGGAAAAATGGCGCGAGATTTGTAAATCATCTGATGAGGCAAATGAGGAACGTAATCAGTGGATATGGTAAAAATCCTAAGCGTAGCTCGCTATGCCTACGCTTTTTTCCGTGCACTCCCCCGCCTAATATGGTGGTGGCAATGCCATTAAGCTAGGTGTTCGAGGTTTTGTTCGAATGAAAAAGTAAATACATTGAATTAGGACGAATGGATATTTCGCCATATGAGTTATTGTCAGGAGCAGAGCATATTGGAACCAGAAGCAGGGATAATCAGACATATGTTTTTGCAAAAGATACTGAACTTGGAATGGTAGTTGAGACGTATCAGCAGTTGGATTATAAGCAGCAAAAGAGACTTTTGGGCTATATGGATGCTTTGAAGATGAACAACTAGAAAAAATATAATTTTGTACCACATGATACGTAAAAACGAAAAAATTCTCATAAGAGAGGATGAAGATTATATATTCAAATGAAGAGTACTGGGTATGGTTGTCCAGATGCAAAAAGAATAATTCATTCTTTATGATTATTTTATTTGATTGAAATACCGATACGTGGTAATATGAATTTGAAAGAGAGGATATAATGGTTAAGGAAAATGTTAATGAACTGGTGGATAAACTTACTCTATTTGATGATGATTTAATGAGTAGAGTTTTCGACAATAATATCGAAGCAACAGAGCTTATGCTTAGAATCATATTGGGAAGGAACATTAATGTAATTAGTGTTATTGGACAAGATGAGATAAAAAGTCATGAAGTAGGTGGAAGAAATATAACATTGGATGTTCATGCGATTGATGTGAACGGTGATGAAATTGATATTGAAGTACAAGAAAATTCGGCAGGGGCACATATCAGACGAGCAAGATATCATAGCAGTATGGTAGATTCTAAAATGTTAGACGAAGGACAGGAGTTCAGGCAACTTAAGGATTCGTATATCATATTTATATATAAACATGATAAATTTAGAAAGGGTTTACCAGTATATCACATAGACCGATATATAAGGGAAACAGAAGAATTATTTGATGATGGTTCCCACATTATATATGTAAATGGTAACTATAAAGGTAATGATGAAATTGGACAGCTAATGAATGATTTTCGTCAGACAGATTCAGATAAGATTCATTATGCTGCATTAGCAAAAGGTGTAAAGCATTTTAAGGATACTGAAAAGGGGCGTGAGCAAATGTGTGAAGCAGTTGAAAAATATGCGAAGGAATATGCAAAAGAATATGCAAAAGAATATGCGGTAAAGGAAAAGATGATTTCTGTGAAAAATCTTATGGAGAATATGAAACTTACAGTGGATCAGGCACTAAATGCTTTGGGAATTCAAGGGGATGAAAGAAAAACCATAATAAATCAATTACAAAACCGAAATTAGGATATTTAAGTAGAGATATATTAAAAAATTTTTAGAACATAAATATAAGATGTTCTAGATTGAAATGCTAAAGAGTGTCATGGCACACCCAAATAGAAGCCCCAGTAGCTGGAACTACTGGGGCTTCTATTTAATTGAGCTGCTACAATTAACAGTGGGGTTAGGCATCATTATATTTCTTACAAAAATACAGAGTTTTATATATAACCTATCTGCCTAAATACATTGAATTAGGATGAAAGACGATATTAAAAAAGAGTGCAAACTGCTTGCAATTAGCAATCAAACGAAATATAATGAAGAAAAAAG
>ULOR01033560.1_pt1 | contig 22611 bp, 16 predicted proteins | sample 1952861 | NCBI WGS metagenome assembly ULOR01 (sample SAMEA4835611, study PRJEB28245) | human gut metagenome | biome: gut microbiome; material: fecal sample | place: Denmark | collected 2008 | reverse complement strand
AGAGTTGTAAATTATTCAGTAAACACTAAATAACACTTGTACCTTTCTCCAACTTTGAAATCTGAGCACGCTGCACACCTATACGCTCACCAAGTTGCTCATGTGTGAGGTTTTGTGCCAATCGTGCCTTGCGTATGGCTTCGCCTACAATATAGGCGTTCACATTAAAATATGTTTTTGGGTACATTTTTGGGAACATCAGCTGGTACGTTCATTGCATATTATCTTATGTTTGCTTTTTCAAAAAGATCGTTCATCCTTACCTCACTATTCACCAATCCGCTATGCATATTCTGCTTCACCCCATAAGTAGTGATGAAGGTATGCAGCAATGCCTTCTTCGTCTTGGTCGCCACAGAGAAGGAAGACATCCTGTCACGCAGCCGCTGCTCATAGCCGGCATCTATCACAAACTCATACTTGGCATATTTCATCTCACAAATATTGATAGCTCCATCAGCACGATCTATCAGCATGTCAATCTGACCTCCTCTCCATTCTGCACCGGTAGCATCCACAAAAGGACGGCAAGACCAGGAATAAACATTCGCCAAAACACCAAATATACCTAAAGCCTTCTTTATCTGTGGAATATGATGCAGGCATACCTGCTCAAAAGCATAACCACTCCAGGCGGTTTTACTTCCCGAATTGCGCATGTTACTCCAGAAGTTCTTATCCTGCCCACTGTTGTTTGCCACAAAACGGGTATAGAACAATGAATATAAGTCTGTTAACTGATAAAGGGCATCCCTTTCACTTTTTCCTATGGTAGAATATTTCCTGATAAAATCGCATTTCTTCAGATTCTCCAGGATTTCAGACAACTGTCCACCACCTTTCAGTTTCAACTCATCCATCAATTCTTTGCGGGTCATACCCTTCATTTTTTCTGAAAGCACCTCTACTATCTTGCGATAATACCTGGAGTCATTAAAGAGGGAACGGAAGAGAAAATCGAATTCTCCACGCAATGGTGAATCCTGCGAGAAAAACAGTCTGTCGATGCACACGTCTAACGGAACACCACGCTCCAGCATATCAAGATAATAAGGAATACCACCCAGTATCATATACACATCCAACACCTGCTGGCGGGTAAGAGCCAGCCCTTTCAATCCGTTTAAAAACTGCTCTGTCTCGCCCAGAGAGAAGGGAGCCAGATAGATCTGCCGGGTTACTCGACCATACAATCCGCCCTTATCGCCTATAAACTTAGCCAACATCCACGTGGTAGAAGAACCACAGACGATAAGTTTCAGCTGAGGGACCATAGAGGCCCATGAATTCCAAAAATAGCTGAAGGCTGCGATGAAATTGCTTTTGGGCGTATCCATCCAAGGCAACTCATCAAAGAAAAGAACTATCGGCTCCTGCTGAGATAACCCCGAAAGATATTCATGTAAAGCGGCAAATGCTTCAAACCAGGTTTTCAATCTCGGCACAGATTTTTTAGCATACTGCGTCAGTGCCATACGAAACTGCTCCAGCTGTACAGCACGGCTCACTTCATACATACCTATAAACGAAAAGGCAAACTGGTCGTTGAACATTTTCCGAACCAGGAAAGTCTTTCCTACACGCCTACGACCATAGACAGCTATCAGTTCTGCCTTGCAGCTATTACAACGTTCCAGAATGAGTTTTTGCTCATATTCACGTCCTATTATTCCGTTTGCATCCATAATTTCTGATTTTATTTCATTTATACTCTATCTTACCGGTGCAAAGATAAACAAAAAAATGAAATCTGCAAGGATACCACCGCCCTAACTACCTATTTTTATATAGTTAGGGCGGACTTGTAAGCGATACTACCGCCCTAACTACCTGTTTTTATATAGTTAGGGCGGCATTATCGCAACATCACCATATAATTCCTGAACAATCAAAAGACAAAATAGGAAAGTTATCGTTGTTTTCAGAGTTAATTTATGTTTTCTCATGCTTTCATTTTGGGGTTTCTTGATTTTGTTGCTCCCGATTTGTTTCTTTCGTCATTTTGCCAATCCAATTAGCGTTGATTATCAATATATTACGGGCAATTAGTAAGATTCAATGAAATACATCCACGATGCGATATTCACCACAGTTTGCTTTATTTCGAAATGGAGAATGAAACAAGAAAAGTTGTGACTATGTTTTCTGCTCATACAAAAAAACTGTAACTTTGCATTTGATATTCAATAAATGTATTAAGTAGGTGTTCAAAATTAATCGCATATATGAATCATATAAAAAGGTTATGCTTTCAAATGCCTTTACGCCATCTTTTAGCCCGTATACCCAGCTCTCATCGGTCGTGTAGCCCGCTACACTCCCTCTTCGGAGCTGAACATACGGGCCAAAATATGGCATAAAATCATTTAAATTAATTTTGAACACCTACTTAAGTAAATAAAACAGGTTTTAAAGATATGATTTCATTTCAAAGCGATTATAATAACGGTATGTTGCCTGAGATATTAGAAGCTCTGGGCAAAACAAACGACGACAAGACGCCGGGCTACGGCTTTGACCCATATACGGCAGCGGCAAAAGAGAAGATACAAAAGGCGGTGGGCAATGACAAGGCTGACGTGTATTTGCTGACGGGCGGAACGCAGACCAACACCACGGTCATCGACTCGGTGCTGCTGGGATGTGAGGGCGTGATATGCGTTGAGACAGGACATATCGAGGTGCATGAGTCGGGTGCCGTGGAGGCGTTCGGACACAAGGTCATCACACTGCCCTCCGACGACAGCAAACTTGCCCCGCAGACGCTATCTGCTTACATGGACACGTTTCTTGCAGACGAGTCGCATCCGCACATGGTGCAGCCTGGCATGGTTTATGTGTCTATGCCGACAGAGTTTGGCATGGTTTACACGAAGAATGAGTTGGAGAATCTTTACGCCACTTGTCAGAAGTACAATCTTCTGCTCTTTATAGACGGAGCACGGTTGGGTTACGGACTGATGTCGGAGGCCTGCGACTACGACCTTCCATTCCTCGCGGCGCACTGTGACGTGTTCTACATCGGTGGCACGAAGGTGGGCGCAATGATGGGCGAAGCGGTCGTTTTCTCTAACATGAAGGCGCCAAAATATTTCTTTACAAACGTGAAGCGCCACGGGGCACTGCTCGCAAAAGGCAGGATGTTGGGCTTACAGTTTGACACGCTATTCACTGACGGGCTGTACTTCAAGGTGGCGCAACATGCCATCAACATGGCAGCACGCATACGCAGCATCTTCACAAAGCATGGCGTCGAAATAGCATACAACTCGCCTACCAACCAACAGTTTGTAATTCTCTCCCCCTCTCTGTATGATGCGCTGTCGAAGGAGGTGGCGTTTGAGATTTGGGAAAGGAAGAGCGAAGAGGAAATAATTTGCCGTTTCGTGACGAGCTGGGCTACCAGAGAGGCTGAACTTGACGAGTTGGACAAGGTGTTGGGAGCATTAGTGAAAGCCTGACGGCAGGCTTTCGACCACGATAACAGGAATCGCACGATGAATAATGAAGTATTGATCAAACTTTTCAATGTTGTTCTTTACTTGACGTTTTTTTAGCTTTATAAATTGTCAACAGGAGCAGAGGCTGTTGACAATTTTTCTTAAAAACTCTGTAATGTCTTTGCAACAAATATATGATAATTTTGCGGCGTCTAAGAGATCTACTTGAAAAAAACAAGCAAGAAGACAAACAGGAAAGCAAGCCAAAAGCGAGCAAATAAGCAAGCCAAAAGCGAGCAAAAGGTAAGCAAAAAGCAAGCATAAAGCAAACAAAAAAGCAAAATTAAATATAAAGTAAGGACAACGAATGAAAAGTTTTGAGACCTCTGGTAGCCGCGTAGCTACCCTCTTGGCAGCTGTCATCATGCTGCTCGGAAGCTTGCAGTTGCAAGCACAGACCCCCAAAGAATGGAAACAGCTGAAAGGCGACGTTACGCTCTACATGGCCAACGACCTTGGACGCAACGGCTATTACGACCAGAAACCCATTGCCGAGCTCATGGGCGAGATGGCAAAGACCACAGGCATGGAGTGTGTGCTCGCTGTTGGCGACATACACCATTTCAACGGTGTGGCATCGGTGAACGACCCGCTGTGGATGACCAATTTTGAGCAGGTCTATTCACATCCGGAACTGATGCTCGACTGGTTCCCCGTGCTTGGCAACCACGAGTATCGCGGCAACACACAGGCTGTGCTCGACTATAGCAAGGTAAGCCGCCGATGGATGATGCCCGCCCGCTATTACACTAAGGTGTTTGAGGACAACGGCACAACCATACGCATAGTGTTCCTCGACACCACACCTCTCATCGACCGTTACCGCGAGAACAGCGCCGTCTATCCCGACGCTTGCAAGCAAGACCGGCAGGCACAGCTCCTCTGGCTCGACAGCACCCTTAAGTCGGCCCGCGAAGACTGGGTCGTGGTCGTTGGCCATCATCCCATCTATGCCTACACCACCAAGGCCGAATATGAGCGCACCGACATGCAGAAGAACGTCATGCCCATTCTGCACAAATATAATAATGTGGCAATCTACGCCTGTGGACACATACATAACTTCCAGCACATACGCATGCCGAACGATGATATCGAATATGTCGTAAACTCGTCTGCCTCGCTGGCTCGCCCCGTCGAGAAGACTCAAGGCACTGTGTTCTGCTCCTCTGCCGATGGCTTCTCCATCATCTCTGCCTCAAAGAAGACACTTAAGATGTCGATGATCGACAAGGATGGAAAAGTGATACACACGATAGAGAAAACGAAGAAATAGAAAAGTTGCCATCCCAATTGGCCCTTTTACAGAAGAAGGAATATGAAAAAGTTTCTAATCAGTGCAGCTCTTGTTGCCTCCTCGGCAATGGTCTCTGCCCATACCGTCGAAGGCATTGTCAAGGACAACCGCACGGGTGAGCCGCTCATCGGTTCTGTGGTAGAGGTGAAGGAGCTGCCCAACATCAAGACAACAACAGGCCTCAACGGCTCGTTCAAACTTAGCGAGCTGCCCGACAAGGGACGCTACACGCTCGTTGTGCGTTACATCTCTTACAAAACACGCGAGGTGCCCATCGAGGTTTCCGACAAGGGTGCCGTCACCATAGCCCTCGACGAAGACCTTCACGAGCTGAGCGAGGTGGTGGTTAAAGGCCATAAGGAATATCATTCCGACCGCAGCGCCATCGACATGGAGAAGACGGCGGGCACCGTGCTCAACGTCATGAGTCAGCAGAGCATACAGCTCTCGCCCGATGTCAACGTGGCGAGTGTGCTGCAACGTGTGTCGGGCGTGACCATGGAGCGCGATGCGTCGGGAGAGGCTTCCTACGCCATACTGCGAGGCATGGACAAACGCTACAATTACACGCTCGTCAACGGCGTCAAGATACCGAGCCCCGACGACAAGAACCGTTACATACCCCTCAACATGTTTCCCTCCGACCTTATGGACCGCCTCGTGGTGTCGAAGTCGTTGACCGCCGACATGGAGGGCGATGCCGCTGGTGGTGTGGTCGACATGGTCATGAAGGATGCGCCTTCTCATTTCCAGATCCAGGCCAACGCCGCCATCGGTGCCAGCGACTATTTCTTGAACGACAGCCGCAACTATCTCTCTTCCAACCGCGGCAGCTACACCCACACCTCGCCCTACGAGGCTCACGGTGCCGACTATAAAGCCACGACAGCCGATTTCAGCAACGGTCCGACACAGATAACCAAGCACTCGCTTCCAGCCCCCAACTTTGTTGGAGGCCTCTCCATCGGCAACCGCTTCTGTAAAGACCGCATCGGCGTGATGCTTGCCGGCAGCGTGCAGAACATTTTCCGCGGTGCCGAGCGCACCTACAACTCGGTGAAGATGGCATCGGGCGAACAAGCCATGTACATCTACTCGCTTCAGCACCGCTACTATTCTATCCATGACCTCACGGCGGGCTTTCACGCCAAGGTCGACTTGCAGCTTGACAACAACAAGCTTGAGTGGTACAACATGTATGTGCGCACCAACTCGAAGGGCGTGCGTTACAACAACTCCATAAACACCGAGTATATAAGCTCCGACACCTATACCCAAGACGACGAGACTCGTTCGCTCTCGCAGACCCAGAGCGTGTTTGCCACACATCTCAAAGGCACACACCACCTCACGCCAAGCTTCACCGTCGACTGGGCCAGCATCTTCTCTCAAGCCAAGGAAGAAGACCCCGACCGCACATACCTCACGCTCACTAACACCGTTGAGGCTCCCGACGGTGTGGACGGCTCCCTGTGGTCTGCCGGCAAGAACATCCTCAAGACCATGCCCAAGGACATGGAGCGCCGCTTCCAGCACAACACCGACAAAGACTGGGCTGGCTACCTCAACCTCTCTTACGACACCCGTTTCTCCCGCGGCATCAACGCCCTGTGGAAAGCCGGCGCACAGTATCGTCGTAAGGAGCGCGGCAACCGCTACTATTCTTACGTCTTCAGTCCCACAGACATCTCGCAGCAGCTCGACGGCAACGGCTTCGACCAGTTCGCATCGATCAACTGGACCTGCAAGACACCCTATTCGCAGGCATCGCAGCTCAACTACGACTCGAAGGAACACATCGGTGCCGCCTACCTCATGACCATCGTGAAGACCCCGTGGGGAGAGCTCAACGCCGGCGTGCGTGCCGAGCACACCAACCAGATTTACACCATGCTTCAGAAATTCCGCAACATGGGACAGGTCGGTGAGCAGAGCTATTGGGATTGGATGCCGTCGGCATCAGTAAAGTGGATACCCACCAAGAAGATGAACGTGCGCCTGTCCTACTATCGCTCCATCAACCGCCCCGGCTTCTATGAGATTGTGCCTTACCAGATCATGGGTGAGGAATATCAGGAGAAGGGTAATCCCGACCTTAAGCGTGCACGCATCGACAACGTGGATCTGCGCTGGGAGTGGTTCCCCTCAGCCACAGAGCAGGTGCTTGCCGGCGTGTTCTACAAATATCTGCAAGACCCTATCGAGCAGGTCTTTGTTTCAGCCGACGGCAAGATTGGCAGCGGCGCCGATGCCTACTACATGCCCGACAACCTCGGCAACGCCAAAAACTATGGCTTCGAGATTGACGTGGTGAAATATATCCGCCACTTCGGCATCAAAGCCAACTATACCTACACCCACTCGTCCATCACCACCACGAAACGCGAGTATAATGTCGGCAGCGCCGAATACAAGAAAGGTGTGACCCAGACACGTCCTCTCGTCAACCAGGCTCCTCACACAGCCAACCTCTCCTTGCTCTATAAGGACACCCGCTATGGCTGGAACGCACAGCTCGCCGCCTCTTTCACAGGCACCAAGCTCGCCCTCGTGTCGCCCTTCAAGGATGCCGACCAGTGGGACAAGGCCATGTTTGGGCTCGACTTCAGCATGGAGAAGAAGTTTCCATGTGGCGTGTCGCTCTTCCTCAAGGCCAACAACCTGCTTGACGCCAAGCGTGAGCGTTTCCTCAAGACCGTCAACGAGAGCAACCTCCAGTATGAGGGCCAGCGTTCTGACAAGACCGTCGTGGGAACATACAAATATGGTAGAACATTCCTTCTCGGTGTGAGAGTGAAACTTTAACAAAAACAACAATTATGAAACTTTCAAACAAAATTGCCTGTCTGCTTTTTGCAGCAACAGCCGTGGTCGCAGCATCATGCGAGAACGACAACATAAACCCTTACGACTATAACAACAATGGCGACAACAACCAGAACCAAGGTTCCACCGAGGTGTTGAAGACCGCCATGGCCGAATATCCCGTTGGCTCACTTGTCTGGACCAAGGACACCACGCTCACAGAGAGCGTGGAGATTCCCGTCGGCACATCGCTCTACATCGAGCCTGGCGTCACCGTGACCTGCAAGTCGGACGTCAAGGTGCCCGTCGAGATTGTGGTTCTCGGCAATCTCTATTGCATGGGAACAGCCGAGAAGCCCGTGACCATTACCTCCGACACCAAGAAGCCCGCCGACTGGGGAGGCATAATCTGCGGTTACAACTCTGAGGAGGTGGTGCTCAACCATGTCGACCTGTCTTATGCCGGAGCAACGCCCACCGAGTCGTCGGTGTCGTTCCAGAACAAGCTCTTCAAGACAACGCTCGATGGCGGTGTGCCTGCTTTCCACTTCTGCAACGTGAACGGCAAGTTTGTCGTGGCCGACTGCTTCTTCCACGATGTCTATAACGACCAGACCTATTTCACCGGTGGACAGGGCGTGATCTACAACACCATCTTCGCCGACAGTGGCAACGCTGCCGATGGCGGCGAGGCAATAAACGTAAAGGCGGGATGCAAGCTCGACATCGCCAACAACGTCATCTACAACGCCTGCACCAACGCTTTCAAGCTCTCCAACGCCGGAAACAGCGAGACCGTTCCTCTCACACGGCTCACAGCCTACAACAACACCATCGTCAACTGCGGATGGCGTCGTGCCAAGAACAAAAAGGGTGGAAGTATATGGCTTGAGAAAGCCATCGCCCCGACCTTCGTCAACAACCTTGTCTACGACTGCCGCTTCGGCATGAAGCAGCCAAAGATGGACGGTGCCGACCTCGCAAACTCTAACATCGCTCCCAACTATTATTTTGCTTCTACCGAGACCGGCGTCAAGCAGATGTCGAAAGATGCCGACCTTATAATCTGGAACGACAACGACATAAAGAGCAGCGTGGCAGGACAGCTTGACCCTCTGTTCAAGAACTTCAAGCGCACCGATGGCATGAACATCAACTGCGAGGTCGACGATGCTGCCAAGGGAGCGCCCATCGCCTTCGACCGATCATGGGATCTCAATCTTCAGCCCACAAGTCCTGCTCTCTCAGGAGGTGCCACCGGTTTCAGTCGTGTCTTCCCCACAGGCCTCGCCTTCTTTGGCATGAAGAGAGTGATGTTCTTCGACAACAGCAACGACCAAAACTATTATTTCACGGCTCCTCTGCCCACCTCACGTTTCGGCGCTGCGATGTAAGCAATGTATCGATAGCAACGCCCACCGTGAGCCATTATGCTATCTTGGCAAAAATTTCGTGAAATGTATAAAAACAAAAAATGAGCTTTCGCAAAAAACCATGCTTGCGAAAGCTCTATCTAAATTTTTTTCATCTAAATTTTTTCATCTAAAGGCTTTTCCAAAAGGCCCGATCCAAAAGCCTGGCCTTAACAAAATGAAAGCCCTAAGCTCTGTGTCATTCACATCACATCTTAGCAGATGATGGCGATGATGGACGGCGTTAAGAGAGAGGTGAAGATGCCGTTGATGGTCAGGCCCAGGCTGGCATAAGCGCCGTGAATGTTGCTCACGTCCATCGATGTGGCCGTGCCGAGAGCGTGCGCCGCCGTGCCCATTGACAGTCCCTGCGCCTTTGCGCTGCGCACACGAGCAAAGCCCATCGTCTTATATCCGCACACGGCACACAGCAAGCCTACACTCACCACCACCGCTGCTGTGAGCGAGGGTATGCCGCCCACCGCCTTCGTCACCTCCATGGCGATAGGCGTGGTCACCGATTTCGATGCCAACGACAAGATAACCTCTTTTGAGGCACCCATCTTCTGCGCAACATACACCACCGAGATGATGCCCACCACGCAGCCCGCCAGCTCGCTCAGCATGATGGGCACAAGGTCTTTCTTTATCTTCTCAAGCTGCATGTACAAAGGCACACCCAGCGCCACCACAGCCGGGCGCAGCCAAAACTCGATCATGTGGCCGCCCGCGTTGTAGGTCTCATAGCTCACGCCCGTGACCTCCAGGAACCCGATGACCACAACGATAGCCACCAAGATGGGGTTCATGACCACCCATCCTGTGCGTCGGCGCAACAGCTTGCCAACGAAGTAAGAACCGAAGGTGAGGGCTATAAGGAAAAACTCGTTGCTGAAATAATCTTTAATCATTGTTCTTCTCCTTCCTTTTCTGCGATTTTCTCATGTTTAACGGTGCGTCCATAGATCTGGTGAACCCATCCCGTGACCGCCAGCACCAAGACGGTGCTCACCACCGACGCGGTGACGATAGGCACAAACTGTGCTTTGATGATGTCAAAATAAAGCATTATGGCCACGCCTGGCGGCACGAAGAAGAACCCGATGTTGGTGACGAGAAAGTCGGAGATGCTACGCACCCACTCCAGACGTATCACCTTTAGCTTAAGCAAGAGCGTAAGCAGCAACATGCCAAGAATGCTTGATGGAAGCGGAATGTGCGTGAGCGTAATAATTAGTTCGCCTAAGGCGAGGCAGCCAAACAAGATGGCCAGTTGTCTAATCATCATAAGCAGAAATACCTTTTCTTTGTTTAAAACCTATCCTTTATATAAAAATTCTGTTCTTTGTCCGTTATCCTTGCAGGGCGCCATCGTCATTCCAAGCCGTTGCGATTGTCCAGTTTTTTTTATGGCGAAAAAGCGTGGTGCAAAGGTATGCTTTTAAGCGCATAGGCCCTTCGCTTTTTTTAAATTTCATGTTTTACAACATGTTTTTTTGATTTAAATTATCTTCGTTCCATTAGCTTGTCTTATGTTATATAACATAAGTAGGGTCTGCTGAATTAATTTCGAGTCACAGATAGAGGGTAGCAGACGTAGACCCTCATAGTGACGATAATGATGAAAAACCGCCAGATTTCGGTCAGGGCAAGACAAAGTTCCCTCAGGAACTTCATCACGTTTTTGACGAATTAGCACATATTCCTTCTCAAGTTCCGTCATAAACTTAAATGTCAGAGAATTATAAATTATTCAGTAAACACTAAGTAGACGTTCAAAATCATTTAAATTAATTTTGGTCACCTTCTTAAAAAATCGCCTTTGGCTCATTTATATTAATGTAATGCGCCGTTCTTAATGAAAAAATAGCTAACTTTGCACAGTTTTTTACGTCCCATAGGACAATTTGTAATCAACCAATATTTTTTTAAGCAACAAAACATCAAACAAAAAGCCGATGAACGCAACATCGCCTCACATCATTGACATCACACATGTGTCGAAAGCTTTCGGCGAGAAGAAAGCCCTCGACGACATTAACCTTTTCGTAAGGAAAGGCGAGTTTATGACCATCCTCGGTCCCTCAGGCTGCGGCAAGACCACGCTGCTCCGACTGCTCGCGGGCTTTGAGACAGCAAGCGAGGGCGAGATAACCCTCAACGGCAAAGACATTACAGACCTGCCGCCGCACCGCCGGCCCGTGAACACGGTGTTTCAGAAATATGCCCTCTTCCCGCATCTTAACGTGTTCGACAACATCGCTTTTGGTCTGAAGCTTAAGAACACCCCCAAGGACACCATCGTGCAGAAGGTGAAGAACGCCCTGCGCATGGTCAACATGAGCGACTACGAGTATCGTGATGTCAACTCGCTGTCGGGCGGACAGCAGCAGCGCATAGCCATAGCACGCGCCATCGTCAACGAGCCGGAGCTTCTGCTCCTCGACGAGCCGTTGGCTGCCCTCGACCTGAAGATGCGCAAGGACATGCAGCTGGAGCTTAAGCAGATGCACGACCGTCTCGGCATAACCTTCGTCTATGTTACCCATGACCAGGAGGAGGCGCTGACGCTCAGCGACACCGTCGTGGTGATGAGCAACGGACGCATTCAGCAGACAGGAACACCCACCGACATCTACAACGAGCCGGCCAACGCCTTCGTTGCCGACTTCATCGGCGAGAGCAACATCCTCGACGGCGTGATGCTCCACGACTGTCTGGTGAGCGTGGCGGGCAGCGACATAACATGTGTCGACAAAGGCTTTGCCAAGGACGAGCAGGTCGACGTGGTCATTCGTCCCGAGGACATCGAGGTGAGCACCGACACGGAGCATGCCCAGTTTGTGGCCCGCGTAACATCGAGCATCTTCAAGGGTGTCCACTATGAGATGCTTGCCGAGAGCAAGGACGGCTACGAGTTTCTCATGCAAAACTACAAACACTTTGAGGTGGGACAGACCGTGGGCCTGACCGTGGCACCCGACAACATTCACATCATGCGCAAGGAGCGCACAGCCAACGTGCTCACGGCTTCGCTCAAGGGCGACACGTTGCAGGTGCTCGGCGTAGAGTATAAGTTATCAGACCTCACAGCCCTCAACACGCTGCCCGAGATCCAGGCGCTCGCCGCCGACGGCACCGGTCATGACCTTGAGGTGAGCATCAGCTTCGATGGCGTGCAGCTCTTCGACAACGAGCAGGAAGGCACGTTCACGGGCGATGTCGACTTCATTCTCTACAAGGGCAACCACTATCACCTCACCGTCAACACCGACTGGGGCGACACCCTCTATGTCAACACCCAGGACCAGTGGGACCTCGGCGACCATGTCGCCATAACCGTTCCGCCCGACAACATAACGTTAAACAAACCCATCACCACCGTCTGAGACGACGGCTCTGAACGAACAACAAGAAATGACATTACTGATACGTCTCTTCTCTTCACGCAAGAGCTGGACCATTCCTTACGCCATCTTTGCCGCCGTGTTTGTGGTTCTGCCTCTGCTGCTCATCGTGGTCTTTGCCTTCACCGATGAGAACGGCGCCTTCACGCTCGACAACTTCTCCAAGTTTATGAGCCACCCCGAGGCCATAAACACCTTTGTCTATTCTATAGGCATAGCCTTCGCCAACACCCTGTTGTGCGTGCTCTTGGGCTACCCCGCAGCCTGGATCCTGTCGCAGACGCACATGCGCAACGCCTCTACCGTCGTGATGCTCTTCGTGCTACCCATGTGGGTTAACATCCTTGTGCGCACGCTTGCCACCGTGGCTCTGTTCGACTTTGCTGACATTCCGCTCGGCGAGGGAGCCTTGCTCTTCGGCATGGTCTACAACTTCCTGCCGTTCATGATCTACCCCATCTACAACACGCTCCAGAAGCTCGACCGCAGCTACATAGAGGCAGCCGAAGACCTGGGCGCCACGCCCGTGCAACAGTTTTTAAAGGTCGTGCTGCCCCTATCCATGCCTGGCGTGGCGAGTGGCATCCTGATGGTGTTCATGCCAACCATCTCAACCTTTGCCATCTCCGAGCTGCTCACGATGAACAACATCAAGCTGTTCGGCACGACCATCCAGGAGAACGTCAACAACTCGATGTGGAACTATGGCGCGGCCCTGTCGCTCATCATGCTGTTCCTCATCGGCGCGTCCATGCTCTTTGCTTCTGACGACAACCAGACAGAGAAAGGAGGCATCCGATGACCAAGAGTGTGCTCAAACAGACGTTCTGCCAGGGCTATCTCTGGCTCCTGCTCCTCCTGCTCTATTCGCCGATAATCATCATCATGGTGTTCTCGTTTACCGAGGCCAAGGTCATGGGCAACTGGACGGGCTTCTCGCTGAGGCTCTACCGTAACCTCTTTGCCGAGGGTACGCACCACTCGCTCACCGCCGCCCTCGTCAACACCATAACCATAGCGCTCATCACCGCCACGGTGTCAACAATCTTCGGCACCATTACAGCCATAGGCATCCATAACCTGCGGTCGCGCTCACGACGAGCCATCTCGTTTGTCAACAACATACCCATCCTTAACGGCGACGTGATCATCGGCATCTCGCTCTTCCTGTTGTTCATAACGCTTGGCATACCGCAAGGCTATGTCACGGTGGTGCTCTCTCACATAACCTTCTGTCTGCCCTATGTCATCCTGAGCGTCATGCCCCGACTGAAGCAGATGAACCCTAACCTCTATGAGGCGGCGCTCGACCTCGGTGCCTCGCCCATGCAGGCGCTGAGGAAGATTATCATCCCCGAGATCCTGCCCGGCATGGTGTCAGGTTTCATGCTCGCCGTCACGATGTCGATCGACGACTTCGCCGTTACCATCTTCACCATCGGCAACGAGGGCCTGGAGACGCTCTCCACCTACATCTACGCCGATGCCCGCAAGGGCGGCCTGACGCCTGAGCTCCGACCGCTGTCAACAATCATCTTTGTTGTCGTGCTGGTGCTGCTGGTGGCGATCAACAGGAGAAAGGCGAAAGCCTTTTAAAGGGAAAAGTGAAGAACTTATTAAGTGAAGAGTGAAGAACGAAGAGTGAAGAATTCAATAGCCCTGGCCATTCACTCCCCTCCCTAAGGGGAGGGGTTAGCCGCGAAGCGGTGCGGGGGTGGGGCTTTCAATAACCCAAGCCATTCACTCCCCTCCCTAAGGGGAGGGGTTAGCCGCGAAGCGGTGCGGGGGTGGGGCTTTAAATTTTTTTAGAAAGTGAACAAAAAACGATTCGGAGCGTTGGCGGCTGTTTTGGCTGCTGCTCTTGTGCTTCTGTGTTCATGCACCTCAAGTGAGCCGAGGACACAGATACTGAAGGTCTATAACTGGGCCGACTATATTGATGAGGATGTACTTGCCAACTTCCCCAAATGGTACGAACAACAGACGGGGGAGAAGGTGCGCGTCATCTACCAGACGTTCGACATCAATGAGATCATGCTCACGAAGATCGAACGCGGACATGAAGACTATGACGTGGTCTGCCCGTCAGAGTATATCATCGAGCGCATGCTGCGCAAGGACCTGCTGCTACCCATCGACACGGCCTTCGGACGCACACCTAATTTTATCAAGAACGTGTCGCCTTATATCACACGACAGATCGATGCCACAAGCAGCAACGGTCGTGTGGCGCACCGCTATGCCGTGGGCTACATGTGGGGAACGTGCGGCATTCTCTACAACAAGAAGCATGTGCCACTCGCTGACGCACAGACGTGGGGCACGCTCTGGAACAGGAAATATCGGGGTAAGCTGCTCATGAAAGACTCCTACCGCGACTCTTACGGCACGGCTCTCATCTGGGCGCACCGCCACGACCTGGCGGCGGGCAAGGTGACGGTACCGCAGCTCATGAACGACTACTCGCCACAGGCCATCGCCACCGTGGAGCGCTGGCTCAAAGCCTTGAAGCCAAACATCGAGGGGTGGGAGGCCGACTTCGGCAAGGAGACGATGACCAAGGGCAAGGCTTATCTCAATATGACCTGGAGCGGTGATGCCGTGTGGGCTATCGACGAGGCTGAGCATGTGGGCGTGAGTCTGGGCTATGAGGTGCCGCGCGAAGGCAGCAACGTGTGGTTCGACGGATGGGTCATACCCAAATATTCGCGCAACCCGAAGGCGGCCTCTTTCTTTATCAACTATCTGTGTCAGAGCCATGTGGCGCTGGCAAACATGGAGACAACGGGCTATGTGAGCAGCGTGGCCACGCCCGAGGTGCTGGAGCAGGCTAGCGACAGCAAGGCGTATCCTGCCACGCAGAACCTCGCCTATTTCTTCGGACCCGTTGGACGCAACGCTCATCTCAACCCCATAATGTATCCTGACAGCAGCATCGTGGCGCGGTGCGCCATGATCCATGACGCCGGTGACCACACGCCCGACGTGCTCGACATGTGGTCGAAGGTGAAGGGCGATAACCTCGGCGGCGGACTGGTAATCTTCCTCCTTAGCATCGTGGTGCTTCTCGTCATCGTCGTGGGCTACAAGAAATATATCGGCTATCGCCACCGCCGCCTGTCTCGTCGCCACCGCCGCCGCCATGTGGTTACTTACTGATTCCCTTTTCGCCTCTCGCTTGCGTTTTGTTTAACGACAATAGAGACAATAGAGACAATTTTTTTTAAAGATTTTTTTAAGAAACGAAAGATAAAAGGGACAATTTTTTATGTGCTGGTCTTGTTTCCCCTAACACATAAAAAATTGTCCCTATTGTCTCTATTGTCGTTTGAAACCACGCTATGGCTTAAAACGTCCCTCAATGAGGGAAACAATCGGCCGCATGTTTAATAGTTCAACCCGAAGCACCACAGCGGAATGATGTTGCCGAAGCCTGTTTCTATATCGTCCTTCACGATAAAGGCATTGTCCAGGCCTTCTATCTGCTGTTTGCCCTTCTTGCGACCGCCAATCTCGAAGGTGTATTTGCCAATGACGAAATCGGACTGACGTGAGGCTGTCACAGCATTGCGCACACGCATCTGATTGTAGAAGAATGTCTCGCGCAGATTGCCTATGTTTGGCGTGCCACCGGCAAGAACCGTCATCAGACTTGGATTGTCGATATATACTTTCTCTATCTTTCCAAGATTGCGTATGCCAGAAGTGTCGTCGCGAAGCAGTCCTATCATACCCGACTTCTCAAGATAAGCCAGATAATCGGGTATGCTGTTCTTGCTTGCGCCTATCTCCGACGCCAGACTGTCTGCTACGGGCTTATATGGGGCAAGATGCGAGAGGATGGCAAGCAGCTGCTTCAGTTTGCGGGCTGTTGAGGCTTTCATGTCGGCATACTGAGGTATGTCCACTTCTATAGTCTGCATCACCACTTGCTCCATACGCATCGGGAAATCGCCCTGGACGGAGAAGGGATAATAGCCACGACTCATATAGTCGCGGAAGAGAGGCAACGGATGTTCTACGGCATCAAGCACAGCGCGGTTGCTGAGGATGTCGTCGAGGGCGTAAACCGGGCTGTCTATGCCATGGAAGAAAGACAGATACTCTCTGAACGACAAGCCATACATGAAATAGAGCAAGGCACGACGACTGAGGTCGGACTCGCCACGATATATGTCGAGCACCGAAGAACCTGTAAAGACGATGTGTAACGAAGGGTGCATGTCGTACATAAGTTTCAGTTCTCTGCTCCAACCGCTATACTTGTGCACCTCATCAATATAAAGATGCGTTCCGCCCTCCTTCACAAACTTGTCGGCAAGGTCGAAGAGCTTATGGTCGGCAAAGTAGATGTTGTCGGCTGTGATGTAGAGGCTATGGTTTTCGGGCGTGTTCTTTATGCGCTGCAATATCATTGTCGACTTGCCGATGCCTCGCGGGCCAAGTATTCCCACCAAACGACTATCCCAACTAATCTCGTTATACTTATAACGCACGAATGTGGTGGGCGTCTGCTTAAGCAATTCGCGCATGTATTCATAAAGTTTCATTTCTATCATAGCTTGTAGACGTTTGATTAATGATGCAAAGATACGAAAAATCCCTCAATGAGGGAAACTTTCGGTAGATTTGTCCCTCTTAGAGGGAGATTTTCAGCGGATTTATCCTTCTTAGAGGGAAATAATCGGCAGTTTTGTCCCTCATTGAGGGATTTTTATATAATTGATTATTCTGTATTGGTCTGTTTTTTCACACCTTTTACGCTATCTACGGGTTACAATAGAGGCTTTTTCTATTGTCACCTAAAGTCTCGTCATTCAATGCATAAATATACGTTTTAGGCCGTATATTTATTCAGTTTCCCATTAAGCCCATTTGACAAAATGAAAGTGCCCATTTGACGTTGTCAAAGAGGCTCTTTGACAGCCTCATTAAGCCTCTTTGACGACCTCAAAGAGGCTTAATGACAAAACAAGGGTGTATTTAAGAACCGTTAACAATTCGTGATTGAAAATTAACTATAATTTTGTACATTTTGACAGAATAAGGCCTTGTTTGCTATCTTTCTGCCATTCTGTATATTTATGCAAAACCGCGGTAAAAATGCTCCCATTTTAACATTTTTGCATCCTTTGCAAAGCATGCTTGTAAGCCAAAACCACGTCACTTGAAGATTGTAAACGGGTTCTTATGTGTTTTCTTTATTTGTAAAAGCGCATGACATCGTTCACGATGCTTGACGGCACCTTGGCGCTTATGTCGCGCCCCGCCCTCACATCCTCTCTCACCTCGGTGCTGCTGATGTTGTAAAGCGGCGTGTCGACGAGGCGCACGGTGGGGGGCAGGGTGGAGCTGTCGACGGTGCTGCCCTGTCGCGGATAGATCACGATGGGGTAGTGGGCAATGATGTCGGCGGCATGATACCAGCGGTCGAAGCACGCCCAGTTGTCGGCGCCGATGATGAGCGTGAACTCGCGGTCGGGGTAGCGGGCAGAGAGGCTTTGCAGCGTGTGCCACATATATGAGGGGCGGGGCAGGGCAAACTCGTAGTTGCTTGCCACCAGCTCGGGATATGGCTCAAGCGCACGGCGCGTCATGTCGAGGCGCTTCCGGTCGTCGAGCAACGACGCTTGTGTCTTCAACGGGTTCTGTGGCGACACCACAAACCAGATCTCGTCGAGCCCCGCCAGCTGTCGCAGCTCGTGCGCCAGAGCTATGTGGCCATTGTGGACGGGGTTGAACGACCCGCCGTAAATGCCGGTCTTTATCATCGCTCTTTTGTTATTGAACTTTTGCAAAGATTAATTTTTACATTGCGCTTCGTGCTCGTTTTTTTACATTCTTGCGCTCTGTATGGGTTCAGGCGCTTCGCGCGGTTTTAAACATTAATTATCATTAATGACCCATTAATTATCATTAATACGCGCTTCGCGCGGATATTTATGGATTATTAATTTAAAATTAATACGCGCGTAGCGCGAAATATTAATGTTCATTAATGTTCAATTAATGGCCATTAATGTTTTTTAAAACCGCGCGAAGCGCCTGAGCACCTAAGGCGCGCAAGAATGTTTAAAAAAGCCATGAGCGCGAAGCGCAATGTGAAAAACAATTAAGCTTAAAAATATTGTTACTTTCCTAAAAGAAACTCCTTGACGATGGCGAGCGTATCCTCCTTGGCCTTCTCCAGGTCGTCGTTCACCACGATGCGGTCAAACTTGGGAGCGAAGGTCAGCTCATAGGCGGCGCGTGCTATGCGGTCGTTGATGACCTCAGGCGTGTCGGTGGCGCGACCCTCAAGACGGCGGCGCAGCTCCTCTATAGACGGCGGCTGGATGAAGATGCTCAGGGCGCGGTCGCCATAAAACTGCTTGATGTTGCAGCCGCCCTTCACGTCGAGGTCGAACACCACGTTCTCGCCCTTGGCGAGCTGGTTCTCAACCTGCTGCTTCAGCGTGCCGTAGAAACGGTCCTTGTAGACCTCCTCATACTCAAGAAACTCGTCGTTGGCAATGCGCTGGCGAAACTCCTCGGCCGAGAGGAAGAAATATTCGACCCCGTTCTGCTCCGTGCCGCGAGGCGCACGGCTGGTGCAAGAGATAGAGAACGCCAGGTGCAGCTCCTCGTGCTGCATCAGCCAGTTTATGATGGTGCTCTTTCCGCTTCCGCTGGGAGCCGAAAAGATAAGAAGTTTTTTGTCCATTGTGAATGTTGTTAAAGTGCGTTGAGTACCTGTTCCTTAATCTGCTCCAGCTCGTCCTTCATCTTGACCACGATGTTCTGCATCTCGGCCTGGTTGCTCTTTGAGCCAGTGGTGTTGATCTCGCGGCCCATCTCCTGGGCGATGAATCCGAGCTTCTTGCCCTGACCTGCCGGCTCGTTCATGGTCTCGCGGAAATAGCGCAGGTGGTTGGCGAGGCGCTGCTTCTCCTCGTTGATGTCGAGCTTCTCGATATAATAGATCAGCTCCTGCTCCAGGCGGTTCTTGTCATACTCTACATCGGGTATCGACTTGAGACCGTCCACTATGCGTGAGCGGATCTTCTCCACGCGAGCCTTCTCCCACGGCTCTATGCTGTGGAGGAGCTGCTCAATGTTGTCGATCTTCTCGCCAAACTTCTTCTGAAGGGCAGCACCCTCCTGTGTCCTGAACTCTACGAGCTTGTCGACCGCCTCGTTCACGGCTTGGCGTGCCACGTCCCACTCTTCGTCGTCGAGCACCTCTGTCTCTGTACGTGTGGTCACGTCGGGCATGCGGAGAAGCAGCGTGAACCAGTCGGTGGGTGCGGGTATGCCCGTATTCTCTGCTATCTCGCTGATCTGGCGGTAGTAGTTGGCGACGAGGGCTGCGTTCACGGGTGCAGCGTCTACCGATGCGTCTTTCTCTACCCAGATGGCAAAGTCGACCTTGCCTCTCACCACCTTCTTGGTGATGATCTGTCGAATCTCCATCTCCTTCTCGCGGTAGATGGGCGCGATGCGTGTTGAGAGGTCGAGCGCCTTGCTGTTCAGCGACTTCACCTCAACGTTGATTTTCTTTCCTTTGTAGGCCACGACCGTCTTGCCATAGCCCGTCATCGACTGTATCATAACTTTTTGTTGATTTTTATGGGTTTCTCGCCCGTTGTTAAGATTACGGTCTGCAAACCTACAGCTTGTTGGCATTCTAATGCTGCGGGAGGTTTGAAGACTTGGTGGTGCAAAAGTACACTTTTATTATGAAAAAAACAAACGGTGACACAAAAATTGTTTGTGCCACCGTTAGTTATCGATGTGTGCTCTGATTATAGAGCGGAAGAATATTCTTTTGAAACGGGCGCGGAGCGCGACGTGAAAAATAAAAACGTTTTGGCGTGTCGTTACAGCAGGTCGGGGAGCTGGAACAGTTTTGTGGAGTTGCTGCCCTTCACAAGGATTGTTCTGCCCACGGGCTGGTCTTCAGCGATGGCGGCCTTCACCTCGTTCACATCGTGGAACGTGCGGAACGGAGGGTTCACGGCTTCAAACTCGCTGCCCACGAGCCATACCTCCTCAAAGCCCGCGGCCTCAAGGAATCTCACCACCCTCTGGTGCTCCTCACGGCTGACGTCGCCCAGCTCACCCATCATGCCGATGATGCACATCTTGTGGTCGGCACGCATGTCGCGGAAGTTTTCGAGCGCCGCCTTCATGCTTGTGGGGTTGGCGTTGTAGGCATCGACGATGAGGCGGTTATGGGCTGTCACCACCAGCTCCGAGCGGTTGTTGCTCGGCACATAAGAGGTGAGGGCATGGCACACCTGCTCCTCGCTCACGCCAAACCACAGGCCTATGGTTGCTGCTGCCAACATGTTGTAGATGTTATAAGAGCCTATGAGGTGGGTGTGGACGGTGTGCATGGGGCCGTCGAGGTGACGCCACTCGAAGTTGAGGAACGGCGCACACTCTGTGACCTGTCCGTATACGTAGAGGTCGGGCGAGGCTTTGCAGCCGTAGCGCACGAGCTTGAGGTCGTGGGCGATGCCGAGCAGATGGTCGTTGTCGTTGTGTATGAACACCACGCTGTCGGGGCGTGTGCGCAAGAAGTCGTAGAGCTCGCCCTTGGTCTTTACCACCCCTTCGAAGGAGCCGAAGCCCTGAAGGTGAGCACGTCCCACGTTGGTGATGATGCCACAGTCGGGTTCCACGATGTCGACAAGAGTCTTGATGTCGCCGGTATGGCTTGCGCCCATCTCCACGACAGCGATCTCATGGTCCTTGGTGAGGCGCAGCAAGGTCTTGGGCACGCCGATGTCGTTGTTGAAGTTGCCTTGCGTGAAGAGCACGTTGTAACGCTCGCCCAGGACGGCAGCAAGCAGCTCCTTGGTTGTGGTCTTGCCGTTGGTGCCTGTGACGCCTATGATCTTTGTGCCGAGGGTGCGGCGGTGATGCAAGGCAAGCTGCTGCAAGGTGTGCAGACAGTTGTCGGTGAGGATGAAGCGCGGGTCGCCCTCAACGGCATATTCGGCCTCGTCGACCACGGCGTAGGCGCAGCCCTTGTCAAGAGCTGCTGCTGCAAACTTGTTGCCGTCGAACGATTCGCCCTTGAGCGCGAAGAAGATGCTTCCTTCGGGACAGTCGCGACTGTCGGTTGTGACAACGGGGTGTTGCTGGAAAATTTTGTAAAGCTCTGTTATGTCCATTGCTTTTCTGTTTTTTTGTTTCGTTCTTTCTCTGTTTCGTTCTTTCTCTGTTTTTGCTCTGTCTACGCTTCGTCTGTTGTTGCGCGTTTTGGCTTAACTGCTGCAAAGTTAAGCTAAAGTTGCGAAACTGATTATAATTAAACTCCGTTTTTTTGATAAAATCAAAATAATATGCTTATTTTTGCACCGCAATAATTTTTTTTGAGCTAAACAACAGGAAAGAAAATGAATCATAACACGATAAACGTCCGAGGACGACTCATAGACCTCTCAACGCCCAAGGTGATGGGCATTCTTAACGCCACACCCGACTCGTTCTACAGCGGCAGCCGTAAACAGACGGAGCGTGAGATTGCTGACCGTGCCAACCAGATCATGGATGAAGGTGGCACCTTTATTGACGTGGGGGCGTTCTCTACACGTCCAGGTGCCGTGGAGGTGAGCGAGGAGGAGGAGACGGAACGTCTGAAACGTGCCATCGCCATCGTGCGCCGTGAACAGCCCGATGCCCCGATCTCCGTAGATACCTACCGCCCGCTGGTGGCGCGCCGCTGCATTGAGGAGTTTGGCGCTGACATCATCAACGATGTGTCGGAGGGCGGCATCACGGGCATCGTAGACACGCCCATCCACGAGCAGGGCAACATGTTCAAGACGGTGGGTGAGCTGAAGGTGCCTTACATCCTCATGTCGGTGAAGAGCAACATGCACGACATGCTCAAAGCCTTTGCCGAAGAGGTGCAGACGCTGCGCGACTATGGCGCCAAGGACATTATCCTCGACCCCGGCTATGGCTTCGGCAAGACGCTCGACGAAAACTATGCTATCCTGTCGGAGGCTGAACGTCTGCTCACCCTTGAGCTGCCTGTGCTCGTGGGCGTGTCGCGCAAGAGTATGATCTTCAAGCTGATAGGCGGAGACCCCACAACATCGCTCAACGGCACAACGGTGCTCAACACCATTTCGCTGATGAAGGGGGCGGCGATATTGAGGGTGCATGATGTGAGGGAGGCGTGGGAGTGTGTGAAG
>ULOR01048138.1_pt1 | contig 24259 bp, 17 predicted proteins | sample 1952861 | NCBI WGS metagenome assembly ULOR01 (sample SAMEA4835611, study PRJEB28245) | human gut metagenome | biome: gut microbiome; material: fecal sample | place: Denmark | collected 2008 | reverse complement strand
TGCTCTTCCCCATCTATATGATCATTGGCATGGCCGCCGCCGCCTTCCTGTCTGTGACGTCGATTCCCGAGGACGAGGAAACGGGCAAGGCTTCGTCGCTCGCCGACAGTGTTAAGTTGCTTGGCAAGCCCATCGTGCTGCTTTCGTTCATCGGCATCATGTGCCACGTGGGTGTCGACGTAGGCACCAACACCACGGCTCCGAAGATTCTGATGGAGCGTTTGGGCTGGACGCTCAACGACGCCGCCTTTGCCACATCGCTCTATTTCATCTTCCGTACGGTGGGATGCCTCACGGGCTCGTTCTTCCTTCGTGTCATGAAGGCCCGCACCTTCTTCATCATCAGCGTGTCGATGATGGCTCTGAGCATGGTGGGCATGTTCGTCGGAACCAACCAGACGTTGCTTTACGCTGCCATCGCCCTTGTGGGTTACGGCAACTCCAACGTGTTCTCCATCGTGTTCTCGCAGGTCCTGCTGTCAATGCCCGAAAGCAAGAATGAGGTGAGCGGCCTGATGATCATGGGCCTGTTTGGTGGCACGGTGTTCCCCTTGCTCATGGGTTTCGCCAGCGACGCCGTCGGTCAGGTGGGCGCTGTTGCCGTGATGGCTGTCGGTGTGGCATACCTGTTCACGTATGTCAATAAGGTAAAGCAATAAGATAGCATAATCCATCATCAACTAATATAACTAAAAATCATAACGTCATGAAAGATAAATATGTAGTGGGACTGGGCGAAGCACTGTGGGACGTGCTTCCCGATGGTAGAAAACTGGGCGGCGCCCCAGCCAATTTCGCCTATCATGCCGGCCAGTTTGGGCTGAACGCCATTGCCGTGAGTGCGCTGGGTGAGGACAAGCTCGCCGATGAGACCATCGCCCAACTTGAGGAGAAAGGCCTGCATTATTGCATGCCTCGGGTGCCTTACCCCACGGGGACGGTGCAAGTGGAACTCGACGACGAAGGTGTTCCCACCTACGACATCAAGGAGAATGTGGCTTGGGACAACATTCCCTTCACCCCCGAGTTGCAAGCCATCGCAGAGAACACGCGTGCCGTGTGCTGGGGATCGTTGGCGCAGCGCAATGTGGTGAGCCGTCAGACAATCTATAAGTTCCTCGATGCCACGCCCAAGGATTGCATGAAGATCTTCGACATCAACCTCCGTCAGACGTTCTACACGAAGGAGGTGATCTGCGAGTCGATGAAACGTTGCAACGTGATGAAGATCAACGATGAGGAGCTCATCGTCATTGGCCGCATGTTTGGCTATCCTGGCCTCGACATTGAGAACAAGTGCTGGCTCATCCTGGGCAAGTACGACCTCGATATGTTGGTGCTCACATGTGGTGTGAACGGCAGTTATGTGTTCACCCCGGGACGCGTCTCGTTCCAGAAGACCCCCGTGGTGGAAGTGGCCGACACCGTTGGCGCCGGCGACTCGTTTACCGGTTCGTTCTGCGCCTCTATTCTTGAGGGCAAAAGCGTGGCCGAGGCCCATAAGCTCGCCGTGGAAGTGAGCGCCTTTGTCTGCACCCAGCCAGGCGCCATGCCCGATGTGAAGGCATATTTCAACTTGTAGTATTTATAATGGTCTCTGAACATCCTCCTGCCTCCTCATCTATCCATGAGTGGGCGGGGGGATGTTTGTTGATGGGCCCTAACGACGAAGGAGGTGTGGCAAACCGTTCAACCGCTGGGTTGAAGGGTTTGCCACACCTCCTTGTGTATGCGGCGTTGGCCTTGCGGCGGCCGCCTGTCGATGCCGCCTAAGCGGTGTTAGAGTTTCACTACGAGGTACTTGCTGACGCTCCAGAACAACTGCGTGTCCTTGATGCGCAGTGTGGTGGTGCCGTCGTCGTTGTCTTTGAGCTCATACGATCCACCCGGCATCTGCGTCATGATCTTCGGATCGTCAGAGTTGAGACGGATGTTGTTGTAGTTGCGGATGTCCACGCGTGTGAAGTTGCTGGTGTTGAGGTCAGCCACGTTCACCTTCTTCTTGGCGAGGAATCCACCCTTGATGATGCCCTTGGCCTTGAGGTCCTTGGAACTGCCAATAGCCACGAATCCCGTGTGGAGCGAAGCATCTTGCTCGGCGATGGTGGTCTTCTGTGCCTCCATGGTCTTCGTCTGTGTCTCCACGGTGCCCTTGAGCTGTGTGTTGGTGCTTGTCAGGCTGTTCACATCCTCTGTGAGCTTGGCGATGTTGGTGTTCTTCTCGTTGAGCTGCGCCTCCAGGTCGGCGATCTTCTTGTCCTTCTCATCGAGTTGGGCCTTGTAATAGGCGATGAGCTTGTTGATGCGTTGGCCGTAAGCCGACTTATTGTCCTTCACCGAAGCCTCGAGCTGTGCGATGCGCTCGCGCTGGCGCTTCAGGGTCTGCGCAAGGTCGAGCAGTTGGCTCTTCATCTTGTTCTTGTCGATGGCGCCGCCTTCCTTGTTGCCCATCTGCTGCAACATGCCCTCCTGTGCGGAGATGCTGTCGAGGCCAGCCGACATGACATTCACAAACTCAGCCATCTGGCGGATATCCTCCTGGTGGAGGCTGTCACTCATACTCAGGGAGTCGAGCTGTGATTGCAGAGCATCCGTTTTACCATTGCCGCAGCTGCTGACAGTTGCGGTTAGGGCAAGGCCGAAGAGGCCCGCGAGAATCATTTTCTTCATTTTCATAATTGTTGCCTTATGTAGTTTAACGTTGCAAAAATATGAATTAATCGCGCTATTGGTACTATTATCGCGTTTATTTATCGTTTTTTATGATTTATCCGTATTTTGTAACGAAAAAATGGCGTTTTTCCATCATATTTCTCCAATAATCGTTTGGCTAATCGAACAAACGCCCTTAATTTTGCAGTTGTAACGCTCCGTATGCGCTACCTTGGTGCCACAGCGCAGGCGTAGTCTGTGTATCGCTGCTCCAAAATCCATCCTTATGCCCATGAACGAGAACATTTTGCTGTCGGTTGTCATTCCCATTTATAATGTGGAGCGCACGCTTGCCCGCTGTGTGGAGAGCGTGTTGGGCCAGCATGTGGAGGGCATGGAGCTCATCCTGGTTGACGATGGCTCCACCGACCGCTCGGCGCTTGTGGCCAACCGCTACCAAAACCGGCCCCATGTGACCCTCATCCACAAGGCCAATGGCGGACTGTCTGACGCTCGCAACGAGGGATTGTACTACGCCAAGGGCCGTTATGTGACGTTTGTCGACTCCGACGACTACCTCTTGCCCGACACCTACGCGCCCCTGATGGCCATGCTCGAGGCCCATCCGGAGTACGACATCCTCGAATATTCGTTTGTGAGAGAAACCTCGTGCGGTTGGAAGACCATCAAACTTCCTGAGCGCGAATACACCCATATTGGCGATTATTGGTTGGGTTGCCGTGGCTATGAGCATACCTACGCATGGAACAAGATTTACCGTCGTTCGCTGTTCGACGGCACACCATGGGCAAAGGGTCGCCTGTTTGAGGACGTTTATGCCATGGGCGGCCTGTTGCCGAAGGTCCACACGCTTCGCACCACGAGCCGCGGCACTTACCGCTATACCTATAATCCATCGGGCATCACCGTCAAGGCCGACGCGCGTGGGTGGCGCGATCTGTTGCAAGGCCATCTGCGCATGTTGCACAACTATGACTTTCGGGGTCACGCAGACTTCGCACGTTATTATGCCACGCTGCTCAATATCCAACTGACGACCTTCGAACTCTCGGGTGACGAGCATGATATTGTGCTGCCCAGCCTGCCTTATCGTCACACGTGGAAGCTCTGCATGCTGCATCTCTTGGGCATGCGACGTCTGTGCCTGCTCCATCGCCAAGCCAAGCGCTGCCTGCAAGTGGTAAGCAGAGCAATCCATGAGGTCAACTAACGGCATCGTCCCTCATGGGCCATTGGCCACGAGGCTCGGCGAAGCCTAACCCAATGTGAGGAGGAGACATCGAAATCATAAATAGAAAAACGATTCAGCTATTCCAACTTGAATGGCTGAATCGTTTTGCATTATCCCAAATCGGTCATTAGATTTTAATTCTTGTTAGCGTTTGTTTCGAGCAGGTTGCGACAGGCGCGGTGAAGCCATAGCGGGCTATGGCGAAACGCGACTGGAAGCAAGATGCCGAAAGAAACGCTGACAAGAGTTGAAAAGAATCCATAAGATCCTAACCATTCGCCTTTTTCGGTCTAATGACCGATTTGGGATTATGCTTAGTTGTGGGGCGCTGTAGGCTGAAGAGGCTATTGTTGTGGTGCGTCGGCCATTTTCTCTTGTAGCTCCTTCAGGTTGATCTTTCGGTGCGCCTTCACGCGATCGAAGCCCTGGCCGTACACACCGATGACAGCCGACTGCGCCACGAAGGCGTTGGGATCGATCTCGTCGATGAGATCGAAGATGAAGCTCGACTCGCTTTTCTTGGCGATGCAGTAAATAACCTTGATGTCTTTCTTGGTGAAGAAGCCGTTGCCATTGAGCGTGGAGCAACCACGGTCGGCTATCTTGTTGATGGCCAAGCCAATCTCCTCATACTTATCGGATATGATAAAGAACTGCACGCTTCGGCGCAGCGAGTTGACGAGGTGGTCGACCACAAACGAGATGACGAACAGCAGCACGTAGCCGTAGAGCACCTTCTCCCAATCGCGCAGCACCACGTAGGATGAGGTGATGATCGTGAGGTCGCAGAACAGGATGATGTGGCCGAGCGACACGTCGCGGTATTTGTGGACCATGGCGGCGATGACGTCCGACCCGCCGGTCGACCCGCCGGCCGACAGTCCCAGACCCACGCTGGATCCGAGGAACACGGCTCCCACCATGCACGCCATGAATTTCTGGTCGGCCAGCAGATGGAGGTCGGGCGGTATGACGCTTTGCAGCACCGCCGATGCCACGGTGAACACCACCACGCCATAGATGGTCTTGGCGCAGAATCGCCAGCCCAGCACCTTCAGCGCCACGATGAGCAGCACGGCGTTAAGCGCGAAGAAGGTGTCTTGCACAGGGATGCCCGTGCCCCAATAGACGATTGAGGCCACACCGATGATGCCGCCTGTGGTGATCTCGTTGGGCAACAGAAACAGGTTCAGGCCAATGACGCCAAGCAACATGGCGATGGTAATGACACCATAGTCGCGCAGCTGGCGCAACAACTTACCTTTATTTCTTCTTGATTCCATAAACGGTAGTATCTTTAGATGATGGTTCTAAGGTGTTGCAGTGGCGTGTTGTGTTGTTACATGCTTATATGGCGGTTATTGGTTCTCGGCCTTGCTCAGGCGCACCGTGCGGCGCGAGGCGTAGCAGTAGGCGTCTACCAGGCCGTTGGTGTAATGGTCTTCGTAGCCCTGCTCCAGCAGTCGAAACCCGCTGTTCTTCACTTGCTCCACGAGGTTTTCGTATGCCTTGATGTTGAACACACCGATCGTGACGTCTTTCGTCACGGCCACGTAGCTCGACGTGCCCTTGCGCTGCGGCTGCGGCGTGTCGGTGTAGACGCCCTGTCCCACCTTCTTGGCGGGCAGGCAATTCTTATAGAGCATGGTGTCGTAGCTGTCGAGGCGATACACGGCGTAGCCCACGAGCGTCTTGTAGCCATACTTGCTGGCCAGGGCCTTGAGGTCGGTGCGGCCCAGCACCACGTCGGCGGCGTCTTTCACGCTGGCAAACTCCTTGTTGGCGTTGGGGTAGGCGGGTACCTCGGTGGGCAGTTCGGTGACCACGGGGCGCGCCTCGTCGAACGAGGGCAGGGTGGCCACGGGGTGCTTTGTGCCGCAACTGCCGAGTAGCATCACTGCCACAGAGGCCACGGCCAGGATGAGGGTTTTCTTCATGGTTTCGCTGATGGGGTGTTGGGTATTAAGTGGGTATCTCATATTCTATGTCGTTGCACAAGCTTTGTGTAGGCATGTTTTCTGTATGCAAAGATAATAAGAATAACCAAATGCGACAAGCAATAGCGCTTCCTATTTCGCCATTCGCCCCCATTATTTTTCTGGCGGCGCCATGCAGAAGGGGCGGCGCGGTGGGGGCGTAGGCTCTGAAACGTGGGTGGTTTGGGCCATCGAAGGCAATGCGTTCGTTGGCTCGCGTGCTCCAGTTGTTCATCGACATTGGGTCATGATGGTGGCATTTTTTTCATGGTTTGTTCACATTTTCATGGTTTTGTAATCTCCATCTCATATAAAAGCCGTACCTTTGCCGTTGACCATTGAAACGCAGCTATCGTCATCTTAGCTACACGACCTTCGGCGAGCCCTGGCGCTGCCGCCACATCGTATCCATCTTACGCATAGCAGACAACGCATCGATTCTACAATATCTATAACAATAAACAATTAACTTAATTTCTGCTTATGGAAAAACAATTACTTAACTTTAAGACGCTCCTCCTCGTCTGCCTCATGACGATGTTAGGGGGGGTGAATTCGTTTGCGGCTGAGGTGACTTTTGGCCCAGATTGGAATGGATTGTTTGGGTCAAGTTATTCCGGTTCATTTAACCCAAAAGCTAATGACCTTGAGTTGAATGGAGCATCCAATGGCGTTTCTATTAAGGTCACTAATGGAACCTCTACAAACGGCTATGTGAAGACTGGCGATTTTCGTGCTTACAAAGGTTATACAATAGTATTAACAGCTTCAGATAATTCTGCTATCACGAAAATAACGTCTGAGAAAGGCGGAAAGACATTTACTAATGGAGTCAAAGCTGACCAAGGCACTCTGGTTATTAAGAATAATGCAATTAATTGGACGGGATCGAGCAATGTTGTTAAGTTGACCATTTCAGGAACGGTTTCTTTTAAAGACATTGTTGTTACCTGTGAAAATGGTAAGACTCTCACATCTCTTTCTATTTCAGGCGAGCCCACGAAGAAAGTCTATAATGCGGGTGAAGCCCTTGATCCCACAGGTCTCGTTGTAACAGGTACTTACGACGATGCAACTACAGCTAAAATTTCTTCGGGCATCACTTGGACGATGAACCCCGAAACCCTTTCGGCAGACAATACCACTTGCACTGTAACTGCCACGGTTGGTGGCGTAACAAGTGGGTCGTATGAGGTAACTGGTCTTACTGTAAAGCCCAAAGAGGTAGTTGGTGAGAACAGATGGGTTAAGACAACTCTGAGCGATTTGCTTCCCACCGACCAGGTGGTTATCGTTGATGTCACGTCTAAGTGCGCTATGAGTAACGATAAGGGCACAAGCGATGCCCCTACGACTGTGTCTGTCACTTTGGACGGAGATGCCCTCACGGGTACAGTGGCTGACAATTGTATATGGAATGTAACCAAGAACAGTGATAACACCTATACGTTCTTCCCCAATGGTACAACCGAAAAATGGTTGTACACCATAAAAGATAATAATGGTGTGAGAGTAGGAACAAGCGAAAACAATTGTTTTGAGGAATACTCGGAAGGCTCTTACAACGGTTTGCAGAACACTGTGACGAAGCGATATGTGGGTGTTTACAATAAGCAGGATTGGCGTTGCTATACATCAGTAAATCAAAACATCGAAAATACCTCAATTGCTTACTACAAGTATGCAAGTAACAAGACCGCAACAAAAATCGTCTTTGAGAAGGGCGACGCCACGTACGATCAAGGCACGGAAAATCCTCTCTACGAGAATGCCGCTAAGGTGACCACTGCCGATGGAACAGAAGTGGCTGGTGCTACGGTAACTTATGCGTCAAGCGATGATATTCATGCTGTGGTTGACGAGAAGGGTGCAGTCCTTGTTGATGCCACTGTCCCAGGCACCTACACCATCACGGCCTCTTTCGCTGGCGACGACACTTATGCGTCAGCAAAGGCTACTTATACCATTACTGTTAATAAGGTGTTGCAGCTCACAGGCGAGGGTACCTTAGAGAAGCCTTATACTGTAGCCGACGTGATTGCAATTGTCAATGATGGCGCGCAGACAAAGAATCCTGTTTACGTCAAGGGTATTGTTAGCAAAGTGGTATCAAGTGCTAACAACATTGAGCAATATAAGAATTGTGATTATTTCATTGTTGACGAAGAAGGTTCATCTGCTTCTATTGAGGCATTCCGTGGAAAGTATCTCGGCAACACAGACTTTACGTCTCTCGCCCAAATCGCCGCAGGCGACAAGGTTATTCTTTGTGGTGTGATGACTAAATATAATGACATCGTCGAGTTGGATAAAGGCAACTACATCGCAAAGTTCTGGGATATAGAAGAATTGGTGCTTGACGAAAAAGCAGACAACAACACCATTGAAGCCAAGCGTCACGCTACTGTGTATATGGATCGCACCTTCAACGCCAACGCTTGGAACACCTTGGTTCTTCCGTTTGACATGACAGCCGAGCAGGTCGCTGCAACCTTCGGCGCCGATACCAAACTGGCTAACTACATGGGCACTACCATGAATGAGGACGGCACATATACCCTGAATTTCCGAACCACAGACGTTATCACGGCCAATACTCCGGTGTTTGTTTATGGTGCCAAGAACGTTGATACCCAAACCATTGAGGATGTCAACGTGGTGGAGGGTGAGCCCGTTGCCACTCCTGCCAACGCAGCGTTCGCCTTCCAAGGCAGCTACGGCAAGATGCAGGTCAACGCAGACGACTGGTTTATCTCGGGCGACAACAATTTCTATCGCGCCAAGGGTACAGAGAGCATGAAGGCCACTCGCGCCCTGTTCCGTGCCACAACCGCCGAGGCTGCCGCCAAGGGCTTGACCATCAGCATCGACGGTGAGGCAACTGCCATCCAAGGCATAGTGACTGATAAGGCCGACAGCGACGCTCCCGCCTACAACTTGGCTGGTCAGCGTGTGGCCGACAACTACCGTGGTATTATCATCAAGGGTGGCAAGAAATACCTCAATAAGTAAAAACATCAATTATCTTCTTTGGTCGCATGCCGCTTCGAATAGAAGAAGCGGCATGGACCAAAACCGAATATTCACCATTTATAAATAGCGTAATTATGGAAAAGAAATATGTAAAACCAGCTATCAACGTTAAGGAGATCGAAATGGAAAACTTCATTGCCGCTTCGTTTGGAGGTAATCCGACTACGGGTTTGCCTGAGGGAACTACTCCAGGCAATGGTGGTTATAGTGATGGTTCGCAAGAAGTTAGTGCCAAGCCCAACACCTTCACTTCCGTTTGGGACGACTAATCCCCTTGCTGCCTGAGCACGACGAGGTTCTGCTCAGGGGGCGGAAAGCCAACAGAAACCCAAATCTGATGACCGATTTGGAATAAAAAAGAGCCCCACCAGTTTTTTTGACGCTGGTGGGGCTTTATCGTGGGGGATTCTTATATTTTTGTGGTATGCGCTTTGTGCCCTCATGGGCTTTCCGCGCCTGTCTTGCCTTGTGTGACTTGGCCTTTACGCCAGCTTCAGTTGGAGCTGCATGTCGTAGTCGCGGGCCATGCGTCGCATGTTGATAAGGGCGTAGCGCATGCGTCCCAATGCGGTGTTGATGCTCACATTGGTGGTGTCGGCAATCTCCTTGAATGATAGCTGCTGGTAATAGCGCATGTAAACCACTTCGCGCTGGCTGGGTGGCAGATGGTTCATCATCTTGCGCACGTCGCATAGCACTTGGTCGTTGAGCATGTGGTCTTCTATGTTGGCTACCATGACGCTCTCTTGGCCGAGGTTCGACAGGTCGTTGTCCTCGGTCGGCTCCACGATGCGCTCAGAGCGCTGGTCGCGATACCAGTCCATGATGACGTTGTGAGCAATGCGCATGCACCATGCGCCGAACTTTCCGGTCGGTGCATATTTGCCGTGTTGCAGCTTCACGATGATTTTGACGAACGTCTCTTGGAAGATGTCGTTGGCCATGTCCTCGTCGCGTACGACGAACATGATATATGCGAAGATTTTCGATTGATTGCGTGACAACAGTTCATCGAAAGCCTCGTTGTTACCATCCACATAGCATAATGCCAACTGTTCGTCGGTCATTTCTGCAAGTTTCTTCATTTCTTAGTAAGTGTTTAGTTATGAAGTAAAGATGTGTCGATAGGCTATCGTTTTTTAATAAATGTTGAACTATTGTGGGGTTTCATTTGCAAATTTATGGAATTATTTCTTTTTTACCAAACATTTGCGGAAAAAAAAGAGCGCACGCCGCAAAAGCCTGTGCGCTGCATTGCCGCCACTCCGATGTAGTTGGTCTCAGCCGAGCGCCCGCATTTGTGCGTTAAATCTGGGAGAAAAACGTGTGGTGAGAAACCCTTTGCCGCGCTTCTCTGTGTGTAGTGCAATGTGTCTTGTCCGATATTTTGGTGCAAAAGTTGTGCGGCGTTTTTTGTTGAATGAGCCACCGAATCCATCGTTTTTCTGCCATCGCCACGCCAAATTTGCGGCATGCGCTCACCGTTAGGCATCTTTCGTGTTGCGATACCTACCTAACCGCACCACGGAAGGCCATGTTTCGCACCACGAAAGACCATCTGTCGCCCCTTGGTTAGGCATGTATCGCAGCGTGGAATGTTAAACGTTGGCGGCAAAAATTATCCTTGTTGCGATAACGCTTTGGTTATCAGAGAGTTATGTTGTTGTGCCGAGAATGGCGTATTTCGGCCAAAATCTTTCGTCGTCGCCACCAACGCTGTAGATTTCAATATAGATTGTTGCCATAATTCGCATGCCGCCCATCCCTCCATTCTTCGTTTCACCCGCCCACAGGCTCGGGGATGGGCACCATTGCATGATTCCTCATGATTAGGCCGATAAGCATAAAGGGCATGACAGACCCGATGGGCGTCTTGCCCCATAAGTCTATCATGCCCATAAAAATTTTTGCCTATAAAGCCAAGCTCATGGCGGCCCTTGGGGGCGTTGCCCCGGCTTTCGGTCCTTGGCTTGGTTTTTATCGCTTGCTGTACATTTCCTCGTAGTAGCGCTGGTAGTTGCCCGAGGTAACGTTGTCGAGCCAGTCTTGGTTGTCGAGATACCAGCGAATGGTCTTCTCGATGCCCTCCTCAAACTGCAGGCTGGGCTCCCATCCGAGCTCACGCTGGAGCTTGCGGCTGTCGATGGCGTAGCGCATGTCGTGGCCCTTGCGGTCGGTGACGTGCGTGATGAGGTTCATGTCCTCGCCCTCGGCGCGCCCGAGCAGGCGGTCGGTGGTGTTGATGAGCACCTTCACGATGTCGATGTTCTTCCACTCGTTGAAACCACCGATATTGTAGGTGTCGGCCACCTTGCCCTCATGGAAGATGAGGTCGATGGCGCGTGCGTGGTCTACCACATAGAGCCAGTCGCGCACGTTGAGGCCCTCGCCATAGACGGGCAACGGCTTGCGGTGGCGTATGTTGTTGATAAAGAGCGGAATGAGCTTCTCGGGGAACTGGTAAGGACCATAGTTGTTCGAGCAGTTGGTAACGATGGTCGGCATGCCGTAGGTGTCGTGGAAGGCGCGCACAAAATGGTCGCTCGAAGCCTTCGAGGCCGAGTAGGGGCTATGGGGCTGATACTTCAGGTCCTCCGTGAAGAACTTGCTTCCGTAGGCGTGGTGGTGCTCCGATGACGCCTTTGTGGTGAACGGGCTCTCGATGCCCTCGGGGTCGGTGAGCTCCAAGGCGCCATACACCTCGTCGGTCGATATGTGGTAGAAGCGCTTGCCCTCGTAACCTTCAGGCAACGCCTCCCAAGTGGTCTTGGCGGCCTGCAGGAGCGACAAGGTGCCCATCACGTTGGTGTGAGCGAAGGTAAAGGGGTCGCGGATGGAACGGTCCACGTGGCTCTCGGCGGCGAGGTGGATGATGCCGTCGATGTGGTGCTGCTCCATGAGCTGACGCATGGTGTCGAAGTCGCAGATGTCGGCCTTCACGAAGGTGTAGTTGGGTTGGTTCTCAATGTCCTTCAGGTTGGCGAGGTTGCCAGCGTAAGTCAACTTGTCGACGTTGATGATGTGGTAGTCGGGGTATTTGTTGACGAAGAGGCGCACTACGTGTGAGCCGATGAATCCGGCGCCGCCGGTAATCATGATGTTGCGCTTAAACTGTTGTTCCATGTCGTTGTGTCATTATGGATGAATAAATGTGCCGCTCCTAATGGCCTTGTTGTCGCTTGGATCGCTTCGTGCCCATAGGGTCGACGGTGCAAAGGTATGAATTATTTATGAGATAAAGAGTTACAAAGCCTATACTTTTCGTTAAAGTGGCGAAAATGGTGCCTGTTCGTGGCCTTAAAATTTGTGGGAGTGCGAAAAATACCCGAAATTTGCAGGTCGAAAGGCAGCATGGCTGTGCCTTTCGGTCGAGAAAATGACCCTGTAACACATAGAAAACAATGGATAAGAAAGACTTAAGAATCATCTTCATGGGTACCCCCGAGTTTGCCGTGGGCACTCTGAACCGCCTGGTGGAAGGCGGCTATAACGTGGTGGCTGTGGTTACGCAGCCCGACAAACCCGTAGGTCGTCACCAAGACCATCTGCAGCCCAGCGAGGTGAAGCAGTATGCCCAGGCCCACAACCTGCCCGTGTTGCAGCCCGTGAAGATGAAAGACCCCGACTTCCTGGCCGAGCTCGAGAGCTATCACGCCGATTTGCAGGTGGTTGTGGCGTTCCGCATGTTGCCCGAGGTGGTGTGGTCGATGCCCCGCTTTGGCACGTTCAACGTGCATGCCGCCCTGCTGCCCCAGTATCGTGGTGCCGCCCCCATCAACTGGGCCGTCATCAACGGTGAGACCGAGACCGGCGTAACCACCTTCTTCCTGGACAAGGACATCGACACCGGTCGCATCATTCTCAGCAAGACGTTTGCCATCCCCGACGACGCCAACGTGGAGTATGTTTACGATGGGCTGATGGCCCTGGGCGCCGATGCCGCCGTTGAAACCGTCGACGCCATGCTCCAGGGCAATGGTGAGGTGCCGTCGATGGACCAGGCGCCGTTGGCCGAGGGCACGGAGCTGAAGCCCGCCCCTAAGATCTTTAAGGAGACCTGCCAGATAGCGTGGAACCAGCCCGCCAAGCGCGTCTACGATTTTGTGCGCGGCCTCTCGCCCTATCCCGGCTCATGGACCACGCTCGCTCCCAGTGACGCGGTGCTCAAGGTGTATGGCGCCGCCAAGACTGGCGAGGCCACCCAGGAGGCGCCCGGCACCATCAGCGTGAGCGGCCACCGCTTGCTTGTGGCCACTGCCGACGAGTGGTTGGAGCTCAAGGAGGTGCAGATGGCTGGCAAGAAACGCATGCCCGCCAACGCCTTCCTCAATGGCAACAGGGCCATCGAGGAGAGCGTGTGCCAGTAAGAAATGCGCTGAATACACAGTAGTAAGCTAAAACGCCCCCGCGAACACGGTTGTTCGCGGGGGCGTTTTCTTAGTTATTGGCGAGCGGAAAGCCGCTCGCCGTATATTGGTCGTTTTGTTTTTACTTCACCATATACTTCTTGCCGTTCATGATGTAGAGGCCATGAGCGGGCTTGCTGATCTGGCGGCCGCTGAGGTCGTAGATCTTGCCGTCGTTCTTGGCGTTCACCTTGATGCTGTTCACGCCTGTGGTGTAAGCGTCGGGTGTCATGAAGGTGATGTTGACAACATAGAGCTTGGTTTGCTCGTTCTCGTCGGTCACCTTGAAGCCGATGGTGGCGGGGATAGAGAAGTTCTCGCCCAGTTCCTCGTAGTTGTTGGCGTAGGTGATGAACTTCGTGTAGTCCTCAGAGATGTTGAGGCCGAATATGCCACCCTCATTGTTGCATGCGCCGCTCTTGTCGAACATCAGACCTGCGTTGACAGGATCCACACCGTTGCTGTAGATGCCGCTGGCTGTCATGCCCACGAGCGGATAGTTGGCGAACAGCGTGTTGACGTCGGTGCCAAGAGCCTCGGCCACAGGGGCGAAGTCGAAATCGACCTCCTGGTCAATGTCGCCTACAGGCAGCATGATGTCGGTGGTGCCAACCACTGTGATGTTCTCGATCTTGCTCACAACCTGATAGTTGAGCGTAACGGTCACCATCTTGCCATTCTCCTCATTGACGAGGAAGAACTGACCAGAGTAAGCTGTTCCGGCGGGATCGGCGGCAAACTGCATGGCGTAGAACTTCACCTTGTTGTTCTCGGTCTTGATATACATACCCCAAGGCGACTGCTCGTCAGAGATCCAACCGCGCGACTTACCGTCCTTGTCGACCCAGAAGCCCGGTGCGGGGGTCATGTTGTAGATCTTGGTGTAGACCATGCTCTCGGGATAGTTGTCGGGCTGAGCCTTGCGCAATGTGTCGGAGATGAGTGCGTAGAGCGTGGGATCGGTGGTGCCGATGGCAGCGTTGATGTCGTCGACAGAGATACCGCAATCGACGGTAGACCACTCATAGTTGCCGGGCAGGGCCTGGATGTTCAGTGTTCTGTTGAGCACGCTCTCGAAGCCTTGTTGGTCCACCTCCTTGCTCTTGTTGATGGCCAGGATCACGGTCAGGCGGTAATACTTCTCGCCAGCTACGAAATAAAGGTTGGTGCGGGCGGTGTCCTCGCTATGTGTAGCGTTGGGATACTGACCCACGTGGATGTCGCTGAAGTTGTTTTGAGTGGCAGGCTCAACAAACCAGTAAGCGCCAGTACCCCAACCGGTGATGGTACCGCCCTGTGTGAGCCAGAAGCCACCGTTGTTGGCTGTAGCGTTGGATGAGAGGCTGTTATTGCTGTCCATGGCCTGCATGCTGATGTTACTGGCGTCGACGCCAAGCGCAGCAGCGATGACCTCCATGTTCGGATGGATGCTGGTGTATGAGTAGTCGGTTTTGATGTCCTGGTTGACGGTGATTGTAGAGTAGCCCACCATGGTCATGTCCTCGATGCCGTTGTAGGGAGCCTCAACGATGTTCACCGTGTAAGTCACCTTGTATGCCTTGCTGCCATACACGAGATAGATGTCTACGTAAGGCTTGTCGCCTGCCTTCAAGACGTTGGGATACTGGCCAATGGTGCAGCTCAGCGTGTCGTTGTCAGCATTGTAGGCCAGTTTCTGCAGATAGAGGTTGTCGGTGTTTTCGTAACCGTTGTTACCGCAAGCCCAAAGGGGGTCGCCTGTGGAGCTAAGTGCGCGCTTCATCCATCCGTCGTTGGTGGTGTAAACCACCAATGAGTCGGTCATGATGCCGTAGGTGGCATCGAGGCGCGGCATGTGGGCAATCTTGTTTATGATGAAAGGAAGTTCATCCTTGTCGCAGCCCAACTTGTTGGCTACGTCGTTGAGTTTCACATACACGTTGTCGGTGTCGTAGCCTGTGCGCGGATACTGCTCGATGCTAACGCTCGACTCGCCCACGATCTGAAGCTTCGAGATAGCCAGCTCGGGAGCGGGAACCTCGGGCACATACACGCAGTATGCGATGTCGAAGGTAACGGTCTTTTCGCCCACTACGAGCGCGGCCTTCACGTTCAGGTCGGTGGTAACCGTAAACAGGCTGGGCTTTTGGCCTACATAAACGTTGAAGATGTTGTTCTCCTCGTCGAAGTTCTGGCCAACGAACCAGGCACCATCGGCGAAGGCGCAAACCTGACCCGTCTGGGTGAGCCAGAACTCACCTGTGTTACCAGTGTAACCGTTGACGGTTCCGGTAGAGTCGATAACAGCAAACACCTTGGTATTTGCCATGTCTGACAGTTGGGCCACGAGGGTGGCGGTGTCGGTGCCGAGAGCCTCGGCCACGTCTGTCAACTTAAACTGAGCGCCGACGTTCGACCAATCGGTCGTCGGGCCTTGCTTCAGCGAAGCCGAGAACTGTGCGCTGGCGTTGAGGCCAAAGAGGCACATCACGACTAAAAGAAGCTGTCTGATAGAAGTAGACATTTTCATAAGCAGTGCTTTTTTTAAGTGATAGTTATTAAATTGTTTAGTTTTGCTTTTTTAGGATATTTGGGTTTTAGTCTCTGGTTTTCACCTTGTAGTTTTTGCTGTCGCTCATGGCGCTTCTTGGGCGCCGGCCATCATTGGTTGGCCAATCGACACCGCAAATGTAGTGAAAATCGTGGCGGATAACAAGCAAATACATCGAAAAAACTGGTAAAACGACTATATTTGCATCCTTTGGACGATTTTTGCAGACGTTTTCAGGTCGAAACAAAGTTTAAGTGTTAAAAGACCATTTTTTATTAAAATTCACTTGGTGGAATCATCCTTTTAATATATCTTTGCAATTGAACTAAAGCCATTTTTGTGGCATCTACGCTTAAAACCGCATCTACGAATAAAACAAATTCCTAAAATATCTACAATGAAACATCTAAAATCCACGCGCAAGGCACTAACGGCCGCCACAGCCCTGTTGATGGCGGCTGGAGCCACGATGTTGCAGTCGTGCGACAAGGATGTCCTCACCGGGCAGCCGTCATGGTTGGGCAACTCCATCTATGACCAACTCAAGGAAGAGGGCAACTACTCGTACACGTTGCGACTCATCGACGACCTCGGACAGGCCGCCGTGCTCAGCCAAACTGGTAGTAAGACCCTGTTTGCTGCCGACGACGATGCCTTCAACCAATGGTTCCAAACCAACAGTTGGGGAGTGAAGAAGTATGAGGACCTCACGCAGGCCCAGAAGAAGCTTATCTTCAACTCCTCGATGGTCAACAACGCCTACCTCATCGAGTTGTTGAGCAACGTTAGCGGCAACCCACCCGAGGAGGGCATGTGCATGCGCCGTGAGTCGGCCGTGTCGGTGTTCGACTCGGTGGCACGCATCTATCCCGACCAGATGCCCAACACCGCCTACTGGCAGAAGTACAAGGATCACAAGAACGGCATCGTGCTGCTTCGCGACAACACGTCGAAGCCCATGATCCACTTCCTGCCCGCCTACATGAAGCACAACAAGATTACCGACAGCGACCTGGCCACACTCACCAATGGCGAGTCGAACTCTGTCAGCGACGCGTGGGTGAACGGAAAGAAAATCGTGGATCGCGACATCACCTGCAAGAACGGTTATATACATAAGGTGGAAGGCGTGATGACCTCTGCCGACAACATGGCCGACATTGTGGCCTCGCACGCCAACATGAAGACCTTCAACTACCTGTTGGGGCGCTTCTCGGCACCTTATTATGACGATGCCGCCACCAAGGAGTACAACCGTTTGTATAACAACACCGACTCCGTGTTTGTGTTGCGCCACTTCGCATCGACCGCCAACACAGGCAACTACGGTGCGGCAACCTCGGGCGAACTGGCACATGATCCCGATGGACAGGCCGTCGACGCCAAGTTGCTCTACGACCCCACATGGAACCAATACATCTACAGCAACACCTCGGGCTACGACCTCCACTATGACGCTGGAGCCATGCTCGTGCCTTCCGACAAGGCCTTCAACACCTGGTGGAACGCTGATGGCAAGGTGCTGCAGGATATGTATGGCTCATGGGACAAGGTGCCTATGAACGTGCTCGTGAAGCTCATGAACATCAACATGATCAACACGTTCTCGGAGACCGTGCCCTCGAAGTTCAAGAATATCGTGGACAACACCACCAAGGTGAGCCTTGGCCTGACCACAGCCGATGTGGACAGTTGCTTCATGGGCTGTAACGGTGTGGTCTATTTATTAAATAAGGTGTATACGCCTGCCGATTATCGCTCGGTGAGCTTCCCCGCACTGATCAACTCCAATGGAGCCGACGGCATCATGAGCGTCATCTACTGGGGTATCGACAACCTCAACTTTGAGCCCTACCTCAACTCCATGGACTCATACTACAGCCTCATTATCCCCACCAACAAGGCCATGCTGACCTATGTGGACCCGTGCTCATACGGAACGAACCGCACCAAGCTCTATCGTTTCACCTACAACAACCAGCGCAAGACCGTGGTGGCCAACCGCTACGACTATGACCTGGCGACAGGAGTCGTCGACGAGGCGTCGAAAGACTCGGTGACCAACGCAGACCAGGTGAAGGACCGTTTGGAGGACCTTATCGACAACCTCATCGTTGTGGGCAATGTGGAGGACGGCCACACCTATTATAAGACAAAGGGTGGTTCGCCCATCATCGTGCGCCACGCCGGCAAGGTTGGTCAGATGACCGTCAACGGTGCCCTCCAGCAGGAGACCGGTACCCATGTGGTGGTGTCGCAGATCTACGACCAGAGTGCCGCCGGTAACGGTAAGGCATACGTCGTGGAGAACGCAATGCCCCTCTCCAGCCAGCGCAGCACGTTCAGCATCCTCAACGACTACGACAACTTCAGCGTGTTCACCTCGCTGCTCCGTGGTTCGTCGCTCCTCGCCACACGTACGCTCGGACAATATGACGCCGTGACCGGTGAGCGCAACATCAACGTGTTCGACAACTACAACTACACCGTCTACGTGCCTGCCAATGCTACCGTGCAGAAACTCATCGACGAGGGTTACATGCCCACATGGGAAGATGTGGACGCCCTGACGGCCGACGATTTCGGCGGCGACCGCAAGGCCCTGCAGACAGCGCAGACCACACTGACCAACATCATCAACAACTTCCTGCGCTACCACATCCAGGACAACAGCGTCTTCATTGGTGGAACACCGCAGAACAACGTGCGTTACGAGTCGTCGAAGATCAATCCCGCCAACAAGCGCTACTTCTCCATCACTGTCAACGCCAACGACGACAAGATGACCGTCGAGGACCAGTTGGGCAACAAGCGCAACGTGCTGAAGACCGACGGACTCTACAACATCATCGGACGCGAGTACTGGCTGCAGAACCGCGACAGGGTAACGACCAACCAGATCTACCAGGCCTCAGACGTTGTGGTGCACCAGATCGACGGACCGCTCTTCTACGATCACGACCAGCTCAAGCCCTGGCGTGAGGTTATCGGACTGACAACCACCGCAGCCAAACGACACAACCACGCTAAAGCAAGGAGGAGATAAGCCATGAAACACTACTTAAAATATATCATGCTGACACTGCTCTGCATTGTTTCCATGCAGGCATCAGCCCAGCAGATCACATCGGTACACGGTTCCGTCCTTGATGAGTTTGGACCGGTCATGGGTGCCGCCGTCTGCGAAATCGACGCCACAGGGCGTATCATCGAGTCGACGACGACCGATGTCAACGGAAACTACTCCATGAAGGTGAGCAACCCCACCAAGAACAAGTTGCGCATCAGCTTCGTGGGAACATTGGCACAGACGCTGCCTTTCACCAGCGACGAGATCAACGTAACGCTGAAGAACCAGAACACCTTGAAGGAGGTGACCGTCGTGGCCAAGAAACGCCTCTCGGGAGGTGGACTCGCCATCCCGGAGCGAGAAATATCTTATTCTACACAGACCATCTCGACCAAGGAGTTTGAGGGACTTGGCATGAACACCATCGACGAGGCCCTGCAGGGACGTATCGCCGGACTCGACATCGTGTCGGTAAGCGGTAACCTCGGCGCAGGAACCACCATGCGCCTGCGTGGTGCGTCGACCGTGTCGTCGCTCACCTCATCAAACCCCCTCATCGTGGTCAACGGAAACACGTGGAACGTTGACATGAGCAACTTCGATGTCAACTCGGCCAACGACGAGCAGTTTGCACAGCTTCTCAACATCAACCCCGAGGATATTGAGTCGATCACCGTATTGAAAGACGCCGCCGCAACAGCCATCTATGGTTCGCAGGGTGCCAACGGTGTGATTCAGCTCGTCACCAAACGTGGTAGCAAGGGTAAGCCCCGCGTGAGCTACTCGCTCCGCCTCACAGGAACCTATCAGCCAAAGGGTTACAAGCTCCTCAGCGGTGACGACTACACCATGCTGCTCAAGGAGGCATACTTCAACCCGCAGCAGAACGACGGTACGGCCAACATCCGTGAGCTCAACTACGACCCCACGTTCTCGGAGTATGAGCAGTATAACAACAACACCGACTGGCGCGACGCCGTCACGCAGATCGGTTTGCGTCAGAACCACTTCCTCTCCATCACCGGTGGTGGTGAGAAGGCTACGTTCCGTATCTCTGGCGGTTTCGACAATGAGACCGGTTCGGTCATACAGCAGAAGCTCAACCGCTTCTCTACACGTGTGGCTCTCGACTACTATGTGAGCGATCGCATCAAGATTGCCACCAACTTCTCGCTGACCTACACCAAGAACAAGCGCAACTACGACGACCTCCTCTCTATCGCCAACCGCAAGATGCCTAACATGAGCATCTATGAGCAGGATGCCTATGGACGCAACACAAGCACCTATTATGAGATGCTGCAGAGCGCCTCGTCGGTGTTCAACGACGACCAGAAGAAACTCGTCAACCCTGTGGCCTCGGCCAACCTGGCCAAGAACGACCAGCGCACCTACGACATCACACCTGAGTTCCAGATGGACTACAAGCTCCTCGGTCTCGACGATGAGAGCTGGCGCCTCGATTACCAAGGCCGCGTCTACATGAACATCTTCAACGACTATGTGGATAAGTTCTATCCCCAGGAGCTGGTCACCGTGGCTTGGAACAGCGGTGTGAACGCTGCCTATACAGGCTCAAGAAAGAGTGTGGCCTTCAACACCAAGCACACGTTGACCCTCATTCCCCATTTCACCAACAAGGATCACTCGTTGATGATGATGGGCCGCTTTGAGCTTACCTCTGGTAGCTCTAACAACCAGGGAACCGATTCTAACATGTTGCCCTCGGGCGGCATAACCTCGCCCGACGCAGGTGGTGTGACGCGCGGTCTTACCTCAGGCTACAGCCAGTGGCGCTCGATGTACTACACGTTCTCTACCCACTATGCTTACAAGGGCCGTTACATGGCCGACTTCTCTCTCCGTATGGACGGTACCACTAAGTTTGGTCCCGATCGTCGATGGGGCTACTTCCCCGCTGTTTCACTCCGTTGGAACATCATCGACGAGCCTTGGATGGAAAACGCACGCAAGTGGCTCTCTATGCTCAGCATCCGTCCCAGCTGGGGACGCGTGGGTAACCAGCCCGGCAGCGACTACCTCTATAAGAGTCGCTATGGCACCACAAGCGGCTACATTGGCAACAGCGCCATGACTCCGCTCAACATCCGTCTGACCGACCTGCGCTGGGAGACCGTTTCTACCTACGACGTGGGTATGGACGTCCACTTCTTTAACGACAAGTTGAACCTCATGCTCGACTGGTATCAGTCGACCACAAAGGATATGTTGATGTCGAACATCCGCATCCCCTCTAACTCAGGTTACGCCACATTGGCCACAGGTAACGTTGGCTCAATGCGCAACACGGGTTGGGAGTTTAACATCGACACCAACCGCCTCATTGAGGCCGGCAAGTTCTATATGGACATCAACGCCTCATTCGGTAACAACCGCAACGAGATCCTTACCATGGACGAGTCGGTGCTGAAGTCGCTCAACAGCGAGTTCAACTACGCCAACCGTGAGGTGCTGCAGCGCGTGCAGATCGGTAACCCCTTCGGCGCCATCTACGGCTTCCGTTACAAGGGCGTATACGAGTATCAGTATGAGACCTATAAGAATATGTCGGCTGAGGAGCGCCAGGCATTCGACGCCGCCGGTCACACCGCACCTGTGGCACGCAACGCCGAGGGTAAGGTGATTCTCGACGACGCCGGCGACCCCATCCAGATGGTTTACAACTATTCGAACCTGGCTTCGGGCAATCCCTATAAGTTCAAGGGTGGCGACGCCATGTATGAGGATGTGAACAACGATGGTAACATCAATGCGCTCGATATCGTTTACCTCGGTTCATCACTGCCGAAGTTGACTGGTGGATTTGGCTTCACCTTCAATTACAATGGTTGGAAGCTCAACACGCAGTTCACCTATCGTGTGGGCAACAAAATCTTGAACCTCGCACGTCTCGACGCTGAGGCCATGACCAACAACAACAACCAGAGCGAGGCCGTGAACTACCGTTGGCGTAAGGAAGGCGACGTTACCACCATCCCGCGCGCCATGTATGGTGCCACCTCTAACTATAATACGCTTATCAGCGACCGCTTTGTGGAGTCGGGATCATTCCTCCGTCTCAACTACCTGCAGTTGTCGTACGGTTTCAAGAAGAAGATGCTCCAGACGCTCGGACTCAAGGGCTTGCGCTTCTACGTCAGCGCCAACAATCTCTTCATCCTGACCAAGTACACGGGTGTCGACCCAGAGATTGGCTATGGAAGCTATGGCGCAGCCACCGACAGCGGACAGACACCGCGCTCGCGTTCGTACACGCTCGGTATCACCGTCGACTTCTAATCAGTGCAGGCGACAAAACAAAGATTTACGATCAAACAAAGGTTAATGATCCAAACAATCAATCTTATGAATAAAACATTTCATCATATATGGAGCAAGGCTTGGGTAGCCATTCTTGCCCTCGCCATGACATCCTGTTCCGACTTCCTTGAGGTGGATCCGCTCAACGATATCACCCTGGAGAAGTTTTGGAACGAGAAGAACGACGTAGACAACGTCGTCAACGGATGCTACAGCGCCCTGCAGTCGCAGGCTTGCATCTCGCGTCTGATGTGTTGGGGTGAGTTCCGTTCCGACAACATCCAGGGCGGTACCAACATCGACAACAACCAGGACCTCTCTAACATCCTGAAGGAGAACATCAACGCCTCTAACGGATTCACCGATTGGACCTGTATCTACAAGGTTATCAACGACTGTAACACGGTTATCTATTACGCACCGACCGTGGCCAAGAAAGACCCCAACTACACGCAGAGCGAATTGCGCGCCACAGTGGCTGAGATGTCGGCCCTGCGCGATCTCTGCTACTTCTACCTCATCCGTACGTTCCGCAACGTGCCATTCACGAAGCAGCCGTACCTCGACGACACGCAGAAGATGGATCTTCCTGCCACACCGTTCAACGATGTGCTCGATTCGCTCATCGTCGATTTGGAGAGTGTGAAGGGCAATGCGGTGCGCAAGTATCCGCAGACCAACCGCTATTCTCAGCGCGGTCGCATCACACAGAACGCCATTTATGCCATGCTGAGCGAGATGTATCTCTGGAAGAAAGACTATCAGAACGCAGTGGCCTACGCCGACAAGGTGATCAACGCCATGACACAAGACTACCAGAACGAGCTCGATAAGAAGGGCGGCTCGGTGAGCGAGGACGAACAGATGCAAGATGGCTATCCGCTCATATCCGATCGTCTGGGCTCTACTTACGGAATGGCATTCAACTCGATCTTCGGCGACGGTAACAGCCGTGAGAGCATCTTTGAACTTATCTACATGAACGACAATAGCCAGTTGGCCAATGGTGCCGTGAGCAGCAACTACGGCAACAGCGAGACCTTCCCCGGTCTTGTAAAGCCTTCCGACTATCTTGGCGACGACTTCACCAAGGACAATCCCACGGTGTTCCTCACCAAGTACGACACACGTTACTACACGAGCCTTGAGGCACTTGGTGCTACCTCTTATGGTATTGGCAAGTACACCCAGGGAACAGGTATGGTCATGGTTACTCCTCCCACAAGCGCTACGTCGAAGGGAACAGTCAGCTATGGCTCACACTGGGCACCCAACTACTGCCACGCCAATTGGATTCTCTATCGTCTGACCGATGTTATGCTCATGAAGGCTGAGGCCCTCGTGCAACTGGTGAACAACGATGACACCACCGCCGCAGGCAAGACCGTCAACGACTCGTTGCTCCATGAGGCTTACAACATCGTGAACGTTATTAACAAGCGTTCAAACTGCTCAACCACGAAGACCGACATCAACTACGCTTCGTATGCCAGCAAGAGCCTTATGGCCGACCTCGTCATGGACGAGCGTCATCGCGAGCTTCTCTTCGAGGGCAAGCGTTGGTACGACCTCGTGCGTCGCTCACTTCGCGATGGCAACACCAGCTACCTCACCTCACAGGCTTCGAAGAAGTCGACGGGTAGCGCCGGATCGGCCTCACAGAACAAGCTGAAGCGTATCGATGCCATCTTCTGGCCGTATAACAAGAACGAGTTGCAGGTCAACAAGAACCTCCAGCAGAATCCCGCCTTCGGCAACGGTGAGAACTCAAGTTACGAAACCACCAAATAAATCATATCCATTATGAAAGCCAAGACATATAATATAATAAGGTATGGCGCAAAGACGTTGGCTGTGCTGCCGCTCTTCATTGTCGCCTTCCTCTTCACGGCTTGTTCCGACGAGCCCGACACCTCGAACTATTACACGTTCAAGGGTGAAATGATGAGCACGTACCTCAAGACCCACGAGCAGTTTAGCGACTATGCCGCTATCGTTGACCGCGCCGGTTTGATGGAC
>ULOR01026065.1_pt1 | contig 25507 bp, 16 predicted proteins | sample 1952861 | NCBI WGS metagenome assembly ULOR01 (sample SAMEA4835611, study PRJEB28245) | human gut metagenome | biome: gut microbiome; material: fecal sample | place: Denmark | collected 2008 | reverse complement strand
ACTTCAAATCACTCCAAATGTCGGATGAGCCTTAATTGTTATGAGGCGCAGAGCTGATGTACCTCATCTTCTAATGGAGACTGTGAGAAGTACCCTTGTAATGTAGATGCAGTAACCAGTCCACGCAGTACGCGCGAACTGTTATCACTGTCCTTTCATTACAATAGAAGTTTCTCACATTTCCATTAGCAAGTCGAGCATAACGCTTCGTTTTTTATCCTATATGTCTTGTGCCTCTTTCGAGAATACGGTGCTATATATGAAAAAGTTGGCATATTCGGTGTCCTTATAGCAAATTCTTGATGGAAATCTTGCATAATTTAGGAAAAAGCATTAAATTCGCACCCGAAATGAAGAGAGATTTTCGGATAAGTCAATCCGAATCAAACGATAACAGAACCCGTCGGCATCCCGTAGATCTGCCGGCGGGTCACTTTTTTTATAGACAGCAATGAGCAATCAGAAGCCACGTACGATAGAGGAACAAATCAGACTACTCCGTTCAAGAGGAATGCAGTTCAACAACGAGGAGTATGCGAAGGAATGTCTTGCGCATATCAGCTACTTCCGTCTCAAATACTATTGGACGGATATGATTGATGAACATTGACCAGCAAATCAAAGCAGAATGCAGAATTGAGAATGGTCTCTTATTCGCAACCCGATTTTTATCCTATTTTACGAAATAAAGCCCATCAAGCCCTTGTGCCAAAGAGGCATAGCGGGCTTGATGGGCTTTATGAACGGAGCCTATTGGGGGCGGCATTCTAATAGGCCATTCTCACATTATCTATCCACAGCGTGTTGCCCACCGATCCGATGTAGGCGCCGCCGTGGCTCGAGTCGAACTGCAAGATGAGGTGCGTGGGGGTGTCGTCGGCATGGGCCCATCCCACCTCCTTCACCGGAACCATCTTGCCCTTGGAGTTCTTGGCCCACTTGGTGTCGTCGCCGCTGAGCAGTGCCATGTAGGGCTTGTAGAACGGTTGGTGGCTGATGTCGCCATAGTGGATGGGGAACGAGGCGTTCTCCACCCATCCGTTGGTGGTCTTGGCAAAGCGCACCACCATGGTGCCCACACGCTTGGCGTAGAGGTTGCCCTTGGCGTCCTCCCACCGTTTCTGCAAGAGGCAGATGCAGTCGCACATGTCGATGCCGGCCACCGTCTTCACCTTGCTGAAGCCGGTCTCCTTGATGCGGTTGGGGTGGCCCGAGAGCTTCACCTTATAGTCGAACACCAGCGCCTTGGGCCTGCCCGTGAAGCGCATGCCCACATTGAGCTTGGCCATGGGGTTGGAGGTGGAGGTGATGGGCTCGAGCATCTGTCCGAGATAGATGCTTCCGGCGGCCAGCACCTTGATGTTGACGATGCCCAGCACCTTGCACGTCTCGACATGGGTTACGAGCTTGGCGCAATAGCCGTGGCCCGGGTGGGTGTCGCGGTAGACCGACTGGTTGGTCTTGGTGATGCCCGACACGCGCGCCATGACGTTCGACGTGCCCCAGGGCGACCCGCCCCAGTTCACATAGGGCGCGTTTTGTTTCCACGTCTTCGTGGGCGCTATCTCATGGAGCGTCTTCAGCTGTCCGCCGATGATGGCGCTCTCCTTCACCTGGCGGGTCACCCATTGGTTCATGTCGCCATACTTGATAAGTAGGGTCTTCGAATGTTGCGTCTCGTCGGGCGCCACTTGGCAGACGCCCTTGTCGCAGCGACTGCTGGCCTCAGCCAACACGGCCATGCCCATCATGAGGGTGGCCAAGAGAATTGTTTTCCTCATATTCTGTTTTCCTTTAGCTTTCATAAAAAATCCGTTATCGGTCATTCCTTCGTCCGCATCTTCTCCATGTCGATGGGCTGTAGGCAGGCGTCGTAGGTTCGCGGCTGGTTGTGGTCGTCCACGAAGAGCCGGGGATGGTTGGCGTAGGCCCGGCTGGCCAGCGAGAGCGCGTCGTTGCGGTAGCGGGTGGCCACACCGCCCAGGGTGAGCAGGGTGTGGAACACGCTGTTGCTCTCGGCCGCCCGATGGCGATTGGCCTCAAGGGTCGCCACGAGGTCGGCGTGGCGCTGGCGGTAGGCGTCGGAGGTCCACACCACGAGCGGCACATGGAGCTGCCAGTAGGATGGGAACGGCGAGGCGTGGAGGAAGAGGTGGCGGCGGTCGTCGAAGATATCCTCGCCATGGTCGGACGTGTAGATCATGGCCGCGCTGCCCCCTTGGCCCTCGAGCGCCGCCAGCACACGGCTGAGCAAGAGGTCGGTGTGGCGAATGGTGTTGTCGTAGGCGTTGATGAGCTGCGGGCGGTAGGCGCGCTTCGCCCCTTCGTAATGGTCGGGCGCAAAGGCGCGGGCGGCCTGCGGGTAACGGTCAACGTAGCTGAAATGGGAGCCGTAGGTGTGGACCACCACAAACAGGCGCTCGCCACGGTGGGCTGCCAGGCGCTCCTGCAGGGGCGCCAGCAGGGCGGTGTCGTCGATGGGGTCGGGGTGGCGGTCGCGCAGGAAGAGGCAGTCGTTGGCCTGCTCACCGAGGTAGTCGATGAACGAGTGGTTGCGCTGTTGGTTGGAGAGGAACACGGTGTGGTAGCCGGCCTCGCGAAACGCCTGCATGATGCCCTTCGTGCGGTAGAGTATGTCGTAGTTGTCGGCCTCGGCCAGCGAGAGCAGGATGGGCACACTCTTGTGTGTGGTGTTGCTCTGACTCATGTAGTTGGTAAACACGGTGAGGCCCTTCGCCTTCGAGAGCAGTGGGTTGGTGGGGCGGCGGTAGCCGTAGAGCTGCCAGTTGTCGGCCCGGCTGGTCTCGCCAATGACGAGCACCACCGTCTCGGGCTCGCGGTCGGCGAAGGTGCAATGGGCGTCGTAGCGGAAGGCGCTCGACGCCTGCTTGTAGTTGGCGGAGGCTTGCTGTCGGCCAAGGGCCAGCACGAAGTTACACACGGCATTGAGCGGAAACAGGTCGGCCGTGGGCGCATAAGGGGTGAAGAGCGCGAGGGCGGCGGTGAGCAGCGCCATGGCAGCAGTGGCCGCAAGGGCCGGACGGCGTTGGCGGTGCAGGAACGTGGCGTCGGCCCACCTTCGGCGGCGCCACAGCACGGCGGCCAGCGTGAGGGTGGGAATGTAGATCACCACCACCCACACGATGGCGGGCAACAGCTGCGACAGCAGTTCGCCCACCTCGCCCGAATTGGTGGTGACGAGGTTGAGCCACATGTCGACGGCGATGGGGCCGCGCCCATAAAGATAGATGAGCACCATCTGGAAGGCGCCCAAGAACAACAGGGGGAACAGCAGGATGACCGTTCGCCCCACCTTGCGCGAGAGGGTCAGCACGAGCCAGTAGGCGGCCAGCGGCGCCACAACGCCCACCAGGCGCCCGACCCACGACAGCGACTCGGTGAAGGCCAGCACGAGGTTGGGCAGGATGAGCACCAGGAGGAAGAACAAATAGGTTGCCTTTTTCATGACGAATGGGTTTGATGGGGAACGGTGGGCCAACGGCCTTAGAACGCCTCATTGATGTTGAAGATGAAGCCCGTGCCGTTGCGGCTGAAGCCGTAGTCGAGGCGCACGTTCACACCTTTCTTAAACTGCCAGCGATAGCCTATGCCAGCGTTGGGCAGGATGCGACGGAAGCGCAGGCTGCCATAATTGGGGAATACCTCGGCGGCGCCCAGCCACACCACCAGGCCGTTGCGGTGCCAGATGTGTTGGCGCAGCTCCACCTGAGCGTCGACAACGTTCTTGTCGCGGTAGCGTCCCTCGTAGTAGCCGCGCATGCGGTTGCTGGATCCCACATCGGAGAGCATGGGCCACGGCACGCTGCCCACCGACTGCCGCGTGTGGAGCTCGCCGGCAAGGATGGCGCCACGCCAGGCGCGGCGGTAGGTGGCCACTTGCAGTTCGCCCGACCAGTAGGTGTCGTTGTTGCCCAGGAACGTGGGGTTGGCGGTGAGGTCGGCCTGCACAAACCAGCCACGGGAGGCGTTGAGCATGAAGTCGCGTGTGTCGAACGTATAGCTCACGCCCACCGACACGTCGCTCACCGTGAGCGGGCGGCCACCCAACAGCGCGGGCGCATGGTCCTTGAGCTTGTAGGCGTGCACATATTGGTAACGGGCTATGGGTCCGAGGTAACTGTAGCGGTTGAGCGGCAGCAGGAATCGCGCCATCACCTCAAACTTGGTGCGACTGTATTTGCTCTTGTTGTCGTCGTTGTCGCTCTCGGGATAGCTGAAGCCCCAGAGGTACGACGGGAAGGTGTAGACATACAGGCGGTAATCGAGCCGATAGTGCTTGCGCGGCAGGAACGTGTTGCCGCGAAGGCCGATCATGAGGAAGCCCTTGGTGGTGACATCGCTGTAGAGCGAGGCGTTGGAGAGCTCGAGCGTGCTGTCGGAACGGTCGGTGGAATAGAGGGCCGACGCCACCAGGCCCAGGCCCACACCGGTGTCGGAGGCGTAATGGGGACCGCCAATGATGCCAAAATCGATCTTCTTGTTGGGTTTGGGCTTGTCCGACTCGGCAAAATATTGCAACACACGGGCCACCAAGCCGCGCTTGGGCTTCAGCGCCAAGGTGTCGAAGGGGACCGGAGCGACCGATGGCGGGGCGGCCGATGGGGTGGAGACGGATGACCCAGCCTCCTGCCCGTGGCGCGCAAGCGGTTGCTGCGCCCACAACGGTGTATGGGCGGCCAACAGTAAGCCTATGATTATCAACGCTTTCATACGAATCGGTTATATGCGTCAAGCGGTAGCGATGAGTTGTTGCTTAGGTAGGTTGATCGGCCTCATGACCAAATGGCGCATCGAGAATACAATAGCAATAGAAAACTCGGGCAAAGATAATAGTTTTTTGCGTAATACCATTGCAATATGTGGAAAATCGCTCCAAGAGGTCATTTATTTGTCGCACAAACCACGGATTATTGCAGTCTTTTTACTAAATTTGCGGAAAGTATGGCCTTGGCCGCCCACAACCGTGGCGCAAGCGCCCCACCCTGTCGATTCACCCATAACAAAATCTAATATGAGACTTAACCGTTCTTTCTTAACCCTCGGCTTGGCCGCTGCCCTGTTGCAGGCGCCAGCCCCCGCGTCGGCCCAGTCAGCGGGTCGGCAGAACCCGTTGTTGCAGAAGAGTAGCCTGCCCTTTGGAGCGCCCGACTTCAACAAGATTCAGGAGTCCGACTACCTGCCGGCCATCGAGGAGGCCATCAAGATACAACGCGCCAACATCCAGAAGATCGTGGACAACAAGAAGAAACCCACCTTCGCCAACACCATCCTCGCCTATGAGGAGAGTGGCGTGGTGCTCGACCGCGTAACGAGCGTGTTCTTCGGTCTGACCAGCGCCCACAAGACGCCCGTCATCGCCGAGACGGAGAAGAAGGTGTCGCCCATGATGACCGACCTGAGCAACGAGATTTCGTTCAACAAGAAGCTCTTCGAGCGTGTGAAATATGTGTACGAAAACGAGTATGCGAAACTCAAGGGCGAGGACAAACGACTCACGGAGATCGTCTACAAGGGATTCGTGCGCTCGGGAGCACTGTTGCCCGCCGATAAGATGGAGCGCATGAAGCAGATCAACTCGCGCATCTCCGACCTGCAACAGCAATGGGGCGACCTGCTGCCCGACGCCACCAACAACGCCGTGGTGTGGGTAAAAAGCAAGGAGGAACTGGCCGGACTGAGCGAAGCCGACATTGCGCAGTGTAAGAACGACGCGCAGAGCCGTGGGGCCAAGGCGCCCTACTGCATCGTGATCATCAACACCACGCAGCAGCCCATTCTCGCCAACCTGGCCAACCGCGACTTGCGACGCAGGGTGTATGAGGCCAGCATTCATCGCGCCGATGGCACCAACCCGAAATTCAACACGTTCCCCATCGTGGTGGAGATAGCGAAACTGCGCGCCGAGAAGGCGAAGATCATGGGCTACGACACCTACGCCGATTTCGCATTGGAGCGCACCACGGCGAAGAATGTGAAGAACGTGGACCATTTCCTCACACAACTCATCAGCGAGTATGCGCCCAAGGCCGACGCCGAGACGCGCGCCATTGAGCAATACGCGCAGCGCACCGAGGGCAAGGATTTCCGCCTGCAGCCCTACGACCGCTTCTACTACTCGGCAAAGATGAAGAAGGAAATGCTCAACATCACCGACGATGAGGTGAAGCCTTACTTCAATGTCGACAGTGTGCAGATCAATGGCGTGTTCTACGCCGCCAACCGCGCCTACGGCCTGACATTCAAGCAGCGCAAGGACATCCCCACCTATCATCCCGACATGAAGGTGTTTGAAGTGTTCGACCGCAACGGAAAGGCCATCGCCCTGTTCTACAGCGACTTCTTCCGCAGGCCCACAAAGCGGGGCGGCGCATGGATGAGCAGCTTCGCCAAGCAGAGCCGACAGCGCCACCAGTTGCCCGTCATCTATAACGTGTGCAACAACGCCAAGGCGCCCGAGGGACAGCCGTCGCTCCTCACATGGGACGAGGTGTGCACCATGTTCCATGAGTTTGGACACGCCTTGCATGGCATACTCTCCAACTGCCAGTACGACGCGCTGTCGGGAACGGCTGTGCCACGCGACTTCGTGGAGATGCCGTCGCAGTTCAACGAGTCGTTCGCCCAGATTCCTGAGGTGTTCGACCATTTCGCGCGCCACGCCGTGACCGGACAGCCCATGCCCGCCGCACTGAAGGAGCGCATGCTGAAGAGCATCAACTTCCAAACGGCCTACGCCTTGGGCGAGAACCTCGCAGCCACCTGCCTCGACCTCGCTTGGCATAAGATCAGCGCCGAGGAGGTACCGTCGGTCTACATGGCTGGCGCCTTCGAGAAGGAGCAACTGCACAACGTGGGATTGCTCAACACGCAGATCCCGCCGCGTTACATCACATCCTATTTCAATCATGTGTGGGGTGGCGGCTACGCTGCCGGCTACTACAGCTACCTCTGGACAGAGGTGCTGGCCGTGAACATCGCCGACTACTTCGCCAAGCATGGCGCCCTCGACCCTGCCGTGGGCCAAGCCTTCCGCGATAAGATCATCAGCCGTGGCAACACCAAAGACCCCATGGAGATGTTCACCGACTTCACGGGAATGAAGCAGCCCGACGCCTCCACCTTCCTGAAGGCAAGAGGCTTGTAACCGATAAGCTTGGGCAGGGCGGGGCTGGCGGCCCAGCCCCGCCCAAGCTTCGCAGCAGCCCAGCACCCGCTTGCTCGCCCGTCACTGGCCCTGCCCAGGCTTCGCACCAACCCTGCACCCGCAGCTCGCCTGTCACTGGCCCAGCACCCGCTTGCGAAAAGAATTTCGGGCGCATATTTGCGCCCGCTTCTTCCCATCATCAACCCTCAAACCCATCTTTATGATTAACCGTCTTCTTTCTTTCCTTGACACCTCGCCCGTAAATTTCCTGGCCGTCAAGAACATTGCCGACAGCCTGGAGGCTGCTGGCTTCCGCCACCTCGACGCCCGCCAACCGCTTGGCGAGGTGAAGGCCGGCGACTGCCTCTTCGCCACCAAGAACGCCTCATCGGTCTACGCCTTCCGCATAGGGCGCCAGCCGCTCTCCGAAGCGGGCTTCCACATGATTTGCGCCCATAGCGACTCGCCCACCTTCCGCATCAAGCCCAACGCGGAGATGCTCACCGAGGGTGGCCTGGTGAAGCTCAACACCGAGGTGTATGGCGGCCCCATCATGTCGACCTGGTTCGACCGGCCGCTGACGCTCGCCGGCCGTGTCATCGTGCGCAGCAACGACGTGATGCACCCCATCACAATGCTCATGCATGTGCGCCGCCCGTTGCTGCAGATCAGCAACCTCGCCATCCATTTCAACCGCCAGGTGAACGACGGCGTGAAACTGAGCCGACAAAAAGATGTATTGCCGCTGCTCGGACAGGTGACCAGCCAACTGGAGGAGGGCAACCTCCTGATGAACATCATCGTGGAAGAGCTCAACAAGCAACGCCCCGTGAAGCGCGAGGACATCCTCGATTTCGACCTCTACCTGGCCGACGCGTCGCCTGCCTGCACCTTCGGCGCACACAACGAGTTCATCTCGTCGGGCCGTCTCGACGACCTCTCGATGTGCTACGCCGGCCTGGAGGCGCTGCTGGCCGCCGACACCACCGACACCACGCAGGTGCTCGCCATCTTCGACAACGAAGAGACGGGATCGCAGACCAAGCAGGGTGCGGCCAGTCCGTTCCTGGCCTACCTGTTGCAGCGCATCGCCCTGGCCCAGAGCCACACCGAGGAGGCCTACTACCAGGCTGTGGAGCGCGCCTTCATGATCTCGGCCGACAACGCCCATGCCTGGCATCCCAACTACGCTGAGAAGTACGACCCGACAAACCATCCCATGCTGGGCGGCGGACCGGTCATCAAGTTCAACGCCGCACAGAAATATGCGAGCGACGCAGCCTCGGCAGCCATCTTCGCATCGCTCTGCGAGAAGGCCGGCGTGCCCTGCCAGCACTTCGTGAACCACAGCGACGTGGCGGGCGGCAGCACCCTCGGCAACATCCTCGCCTCCTCGATTCCCCTGCAGGGCGTCGACATGGGCAACGCCATCCTCGCCATGCACAGCATACGCGAGACCGGCAGCGTCCAAGACCACCTCTACACCGTAAAGGTCTTCACCGAGTTTTATAAGCAATAAAGGTAAAGCAGAATAAAGGCCAAGCCCGAAAAGCTTAAACCCTAAAGGCTTAGCCCCCAAGCAGAGCTTACCGACGAAGCCAACCCACACCAGGGGGGCGACACAACAAGCCCAGCAAGCGCACCGTGCCCGTTTGCCCGATACGCCTTGCTGGGCTCTCTCTTACTTGATAATTCCACTTGATTGGGCTATCTCTCTTGGGTCAGAGATATCCACGCAGTGCCATTTCGCTTACTTCAACACCTTGCGAACCTGGTTGCCCTGGCGCTCAATGACGAGGCCCTTCTGGGCGCGGTTAGCGTCGATCTGGCGGCCCGCAGCGTCGTAGACGCGTGTGGGAGCAGCCTCATTGGCCTCAGCATTGATGTCGCGAATGTCCGTAACCGGCACAAGGTCGTACTTCACAGGTCCCTGCTCGGGGCGGTGAACCACCACCATGTCGAAGCTATAGCTGTATTGCTCATGATAGGTGCCGATGATGCAATCCATGGCATCGAGACGGAAGTAACCGTCGCCACGGCCACTGTAACCCCAGTTCACACCCACGTTGCCATTGGCGTCGTAGCCGTCGAGCACGAAGCAGTGGAAAGCAGCGGTGCCATTATACTTGGAGCCACCGGCGTACAGCACGGGGTTGCCGGCGCTGATCTCGCGATACACCACCTCACACCACTTGGCGTTGTCGTAGTTGTTGGGCTCAGGATAATCCTTGTAGCCATAATACTGCGCATAATAGCCGAAGTTGTCAACCAGTCCGTCGGCAGCGTCGTACAGATAAGCGCCACTGACATCGATGCCGTATGTCATGTGGGCTGCCACGCCACAATGGTACATGAGCGTAGCGATGGCACGCTTCTGCGTCACGTTGAAACCATTGGAATAGTCGGGCAGCAGGTCGTCGAAATTGTAAGTGGCCTGCGAATAATCGACCGTGTACTTCTTGTTCTCAAAGAACGTAAAGTTGGTACCCTTACCTGTGGTGGGATACTTATGGTAATAGAGAATCTGCGCCATGGCGGTGGCCACACATCCCGTTACACAGTTTCTACCACTCGAATTCTTCGGGCAAAGCGAATTGTAGGGCTTCCCCTGGTCCCACTTAGACTCCACGAGGTGGCTCACCGACGTCTTGCAACCGCTGGGCACACGCACCGCACGATGCGGCGCAGCCATGGCGCGATCGTTGAGCTTCTGCTCGGCCATCGAGAGGTACCACGACAGTGCGGGGTTGTCGGTGGCAAACAGGTTGTCGGCCGAATAGCCCACCACCGGCGTGTTGGCGTCGTCGTTGGCGATGATGGCGAAGCCGCCGTCGTCGTAGCCCATGACGGTATACGCCCTGGTGGCAGAAAGCTTCTTCAGTTCGGGCGTCACCTTGCCGGCAGCCATTGAGCGCTTCACGGCGGCAGGCGCAATGAGGCGCTTGGCGATGCGGGCGATGTCCTGGGGCGAACGCTCCTTAGCGGTGGCAGGAACGAAGGTGGCCGAGAGCGCTAAGGCAAGAAATAGGAGAAGGGTAGCGTACTTTTTCATAAATCGATGCAATGTTGTTGATTCTTGTTCAGGGGGAGCCCCATAAGCTCATGCGACCTGAAGGGCTGCGTATCATGACCGATGAGCCTATCGAGGCTGGCCCTTGATGGTACAGTAGACTCGATAGGCTCAGTAGGCTTGTGGCCTTACGGCCTTGGGCTATGATACTTATTTACGTTTCATGACGCAATTGGTATAGATGAACGCATTGCCACCATACCATGCGGTGAAGTTTTCGAAGGCGATGTTGAAATCATCGTCGTAATGGGCAATGACCGGCTCCGTCTCCGAGTTGGCGGAAGCGAAGGTGTAATAGGTGCCCCATGTAGCCGGCTTGAAGGTGATGGTTCTTGAAAGCTTGTCGACCTCACCGATGTTCTCATCGTTCCAACCGTAGAAGTTGATGAGCTTGATGTGTGTGTCGTCGATCTGGCGAACGAGCACCTCATCTGTGCGGTTCACGTCCTGCTTGGTGTATTCCTCACCAAAGTAGTCGTAACCCTTGCAGGTGGCGGTGTAAGTGCCCACGAGGTCGTTGGCCTCGCCATTCTCTTCCCAACCCCACTCAAACTCGTCGTAAGCGCCGGCGCCAACCTGGCCGTTGGCATCGTAAAGGATGGCCCAGAACCAGAGGTTACCCTTCGAACCTGTTTCGTCGGCGTAGAAGAATGAGTGACCATCGCCGCAGAACATGTCGAGCTCCAATACAGAGGTGACATTCACGATATTGAAGCCAGACTCCAACGGGTAGCCATAAGGACGCATCTCATACTCGTTCTTGTCGTTCATCTCGATCATGAAGTTGATGCTGTAACCCACAGCGCCATAAGGATTCTCGATGGAGTAAGTGCCGTCGTCGTAAGCCACGATCTCGGCCTCGAACTTGTTTTCGCCATCGGGCAGGTTCTTCATGGTATAGGTACCGGTGTGGCGCCAAAGAACGTTTCTAACGCGCTCGAACGTGAACTGGAAGGGCTCAGAGTCGCTATAGGTGTCGTCGTCGCTGTAAGCCACGATGGTGATGGTGCGCTGACCCAGCTCCAAGCCAATGAGCGTAACGCTATTGGTGGTGGTGGTGCCACTGACACCTGTGTCGAGGCTATACCTGTAACCAGAAGCGTGCTCCACGGCGGGCCACGTTACGGTCACACCGCCATTGCCGTTGGCCGTAGTGGCCGACGATACCGACACGAGCGGAACCTGCTGACTGGTGGTAGCCTTGAGCACAGCGATGGGCGACGTGGTCTTGTCGCTGTTGAGGGCGGTGAATGCCCACACCTTCAGCGTGTACTCGGTGTTGGCCTTCAGACCGGTGGCCACAAGCGACGTGGTCTGCGTAACGTCGGCGGTGATGACGTGGTCGAACGCGTCGACAAGCTCGTAGGCATACTGCGTGGCGTCGGCTACGGGATCCCAATGGAAGGCCAACGAGCTAACGGTCTGACCATCCTGTGAAATGGTGGGCATCTGCAACGGAGTCTTCTCGTCGTCGTCGCTGCACGAGGTGAACGACACCAAGGCGAAGAGGGCGACAGCCAGCATCGTGCCTAATCTGGAAATGATTGACTTATCGTATTTCATATACAGTATTCATAAATAGTTAAACATTGAGTGATAAAACACTGCCGCTGCCCATTAGCCAATGGGGTCCCAGTATCCATAAAGATCGGTGTAGCCCGAATCGGTTTCGTCGGTGTAATAGACAAACGGGATGAGCTTGAAGCAAGGCTCTGTGGCTGAGCCGCGCATATCAACGTTGCCCCACCACTCGTCGGAGGTGTCGTACCAGAAGTTGACGAAGTCGATACCTACGAACTCCTCACCGTCGGGATACCACTGAGCGTAAATGCCATTGTCGGCGTCTTGCATGAGGAACCAGCAAGTCTTACCGGCCGGGTCGGCTGCCCAATGGTTGTAAGGCGAAGGAATGCCATGCCATGTAGAACGGTCGTTGGGGTTGAAGTTGGCCGCGTCGTGCATCGAAGCGTCCATCGGATCGGCTGCCAGGATAGAGAACTCCCAGTTGATGCCTGAGTTGAGGAAGTTGTTGATGCGGAAGCGGTTCTTACCCTCGAGCCAATAGATCTCAGAACGGGTGTCGGCAAACTCGCCCTGGTTCCACTTGAAGACGCCCTCGGTGAGCTTCACCCAACGGATCAGAGAAGCCTCATACTTGAACGAAGCCATACCGTCGGTGGCCACATACGGGTTGGTGTAAGCCTCATCCACGTGGATGATGAGGGTGTAGGTGTGGAGCATCTCCATGCCGGGATACTTAATCTCGAGGGTTGTTTCGTTCGCGCCGTCCTGGAAAGTGGCGGTGGCGGGAATTGTGAACACCTTGTCGGCCTTGTCGACAATGATGGGCACGGTGAGCTCGCCCTTGTTGTTGAGACGCTTCAGGGTAAGCGTGAACGACTGGCTCTGGGCATACTCCTCAGGTGTGAGCGTAGCCGTGGCCTCGTTAGACGATGCGAAATAGACGCCAGGGTTGTCGGGCGACACCTTCTTGGGCCACTCGAAATTGTCGTCGTCGGAGCATGCCGTGAAGGCGGCCGCTACGAAAACAGCGACGAACATGTATAGGATATTAGTTAATTTTCTCATTGTAGTCGGTGTTAATAGTGTGTTAAGAGTACGTTTATACCATTTTGCCATTGGCTTGGATTAAGGTGTGATGGCACCCGACGTGTTCGGACCAATGACAACGGCTGCGTTGTGGTTGCGCTCATACTCGGAGATGATGTAGTTCATCCAAGGAGCCACGTAGCCAGCGTAAGAGTTGAGCTGCATGGTTGAAGCGTAGTTGCTGCCGGCATACTTGCGGATGACGGGCAGGTTGAGGCGCTTGTAGTCGAAGAACACGAGGCCCTCGCCCCAGAGCTCTATGCGGCGCTGAACCATCAGGGCGTCGATGAAGTCGTTCATGTTGGTGGCGGTGCACTTGTATGAGCCATCCTTGTAACGGTACTGGTTGACCCACTTCTCGAGCTCCTGTGCGGCGGCTGCCACGCCCTGTGTGTGGGCGATGCACTCGAAGTAGTCGAAATACATCTCCTCCACGCGCATGATGGGCAGAGAGGCAATCAGACCCACGGTGAGGTCGGTGAGGTTGCCGCTACCTGAGCGGAACTTCAGGTTGGCGTATGCGGGCAGTGTAGACCACTTCTCGCCTGTGACCTTCGTCTTGTAGCCAGCGGGCACGGTAGTCTTTCCTGCGTCGCCAGGATTGATCCATGAGGGACGGCGCCAGTCGCCTGTGCCGATCTTGTCGTAGAGACCCTTGCTGATGCAACGGTAAGCCCTGTAGGTGGGAGTGCACATACCCCAGTCGGCCTCCGAGGCCATGTAGCCGAGGAACGTGTACCAGAAGAGCTCGTTGATTTGCTCCTTCGAGTTGATGAGTGTACCCAGCATCCAAGAGTTGTTGGCGGTGTTGAAGCCTTGGTCGGGATCGCTCCACTGCTCCTCCGTGAGCGGTGTGTAGTTGCCCGCACCGATGGCCTGCTGTGCATAGTAGGCAGCCTTCTGGTAGCACTCGAGGGCTGAGGAGATGCCGAGGTTGTCGTAGCCGTCGTCGGCGTTCTCAGCCTCGATCTGCTTCTGCAGGTCGGCGGGGTTCTTCTCGAAGCGTGTTGCCATGTCGAGCCACAGACGTGTCTTCAGACCGTAGATGACGCTCTGGTCCATGAAGGCCTTGTGCTCGCGGTTGTAGCCTGCGAGGTTCTCCTCGGCGCGGTTGAGGTCGGTCATGATGAAGCGGTTCATCGTGTAGAACGGCGCGCACGGATTGTTCTTGAGCTCCACCTTCGTGGTCTTGTCGGTCACGATAGGAATGGTGATGCCCATGCATCCGATCGAGTCGGCCTGCTTGTCGAGGTAGCTCACACCCGTCTTCTTATACTCGAAGAGGCGCTCCATGTCGAGGTAAAGCATGGCGCGGTAGCCGTATCCCTGTCCGAGATACTTCTTGGCGGCCTCATTGCCACCGTCGACGGCATCCTTACCCACGCTGATAACACCATTGGCGTTCTTGATAAACACATAGTAATAATAGAATGTGTAATAGTAAGCGTAGCGCAGCGATGATCCATCCTCTATGTAGTCCCAATAGTTGAAGCTATTGTCGCTCTGCGGGAAGTCGGCGCAAAGCAGGTCGCGCATGTACATCTGGCAGGGATAACCCCAGTCCTGCGTGTAGTCGCCCGAATTGTAGGTGTTCCATGTGGTGAGGAACGAGGGCAACGAGTTGGCTAAGTATGACAACGACTTACTGTCGGTCTTGATGGTCGCGGGCGTGGCCTCGTCAGTGGGCACGGTCTCGTCAATACATGCTGATAGGCCGCATAGCGTCATGACGGCGGCGCTAGCGAGAAGCATGTTCTTTATGTATCTTTTCATGATAGTATTCTTTTAGAAAGGTTATACGTTTGTTGGTTCACCTCGTTGCGTTAGAACGTTACGGTCAGACCACCTGTGAATGTGCGCACCTGTGAGTAGGACGACTCAGATGATGATCCCCAGAAGCTTCCGCGCGGGTCGAAGCCCTTGCGCTTGCTGAGGTAGAAGAGGTTCTCGCCCGATGCGTAGACGCGCACGCCACTCAGGCCAATCTTGCTCACGATTCGCTTCGGCAGTGTGTAGCCGATGTTAACGTTCTGCAGGGTGAGCGTAGAGGCGTCGGTGAGGAAGCGGTCGGACGTGGCTGCCGAGCGCGTGTCGATGTCCTTAACAGCATACTGGAAGCGAGGAATCTGGCTGCTGGTGTTGGTCTCCGACCAAGCGTTGAACAGGTCCTTGTGCAAAGAGAAGCCGGTGTAGACGGTGCTCGGGTTGCCCATAAGCGACTGGTAACCCCAGTCCATGGCCTTGCCGCCGAGCGAGTAGCTCATCGACACTGAGAGGTCGAAGCCGTAGAGGCTCAGCTGTGTGCTCAGACCACCATAGAGCTTCGGGTCGGGAGAGCCGCAGTTGAAGTAAGAGGCCTGGTTGAAGGCTGTGGTGGCTGAGAGCTCGCCTGTCTCGGGATTCTCCACGTACCATGTTGACTCGCCATTCTCGTTGACGCCAGCGAATTTCTTCAGGCGGAAGGTGTGGTAAGGAAGGCCCTCACCCACGTAGTAGTTGCCGTCGGTGTAACCGGGATGGCCGTCGAGCATGGCGCCTCTGTTGTCGGCGCTCAGCATGGTCACCTCGTTCTTGAAGTGTGTGGCGTTGAAGTTGATCATCCAGTTGACGTCCTTCGTGCGGATGGGGTTGAAGTGGAAGTCGAACTCGACACCACGGTTCACCATGTCACCCACGTTGTCGTAAGATCCAGCGTAACCGCCCGACTGGGGCACGTACACGTAGAAGAGCATGTCGGTGGTCTTGCGGCTGAAGTACTCCACGCTACCGGTGATGCGTCGGTCTAAGAGCTCAAACTCTACACCGAGGTTGAAGTTGGAGTTGGTCTCCCATGTGATGTTGGGGTTGCCCACGGTTCCCTGCTTGAACGCCACCTCGCCGTTGAAGTTGTCGAGGTAGTAAGTGTCGGTGTATCTGAAATAGCCGATGGCGTCGTTACCCTGCTGACCCCAAGAGGTCTTCAGCTTGAGCATGTTGACCCAGTCCACATCGAACCAGTTTTCCTTCGAGATGATCCACGCGCCACCGAGCGAGTAGAAGTTACCCCAGCGATGGTCGGGATGGAAGTTAGAGGAAGCGTCGCGACGGAACGAAGCCGATGCGAAGTAGCGACCGTCGTAGTCGTACATGGCGCGCGAGAAGAAGCCCTCGGTGTTGTAGTGTGTGCTGTTACCGCCGTTGTGCAACTCCTTCACGGCAGCGTCGAGCTCCTGTGCGCCGAAGTAAGAGAACATCTTTGTGCGTGAGGCCCAAAGGCTGTTGCCCTTGTATCTGTAGTTCTCATGACCAACCATCAACGAGGCGTTGTGCTTGCCAAATGAGCGCGTATAGTTCACGATCTGCTGGAAGTTGAGCGCGTAGCTCTGTCCGTTTGACTTCTGCACGAATCCACCGGGATACAAGTCGGCGGTGTTGCCATAGAATGGCTGCATGGTAGAGGTGCTCTTCGACTCGTTGTTGGTAACGGTACCGTTGAGCGTAATCTTGAGGCCCTCGATCGGTGTGATGTCGGCGAAGCCGGCCAGCGTCATCACGTTGATCACATCAAGATCGGTGTTGAGCTCATTGGCCTGCAGGAAGTTGCGTGCGGGGTCGGTAGGACGCAGCATGCCGCCGTTGGCGCCTGCACCGTAATCGTACATCTTACCGTGCTCGTCCATCATGATGTTACCGTTGCCGTCGCGCATATAAACGGGATAGATGGGGGCGTAACGCGTGGTGACATCGAAGACCGACAGTCCACCTGATCCCACGTTGTTCTGCTTGGTATGGGTGAAGTTCATGTTGGTTCCCACCTTCAGCCACTTCTTGGCCTGGTAGTCTGATTTCAGGCGTGCGGTGTAACGGTCGAAGTCGGAATGGCGCACCACACCCTCGTTCTTCAGGTAACCGAGCGATGCGTAGTACGACATCTTCTGGGTTCCACCCGAGATATTGAGGTTGTACTCCTGGCGGAGGCTGGTGCGGAAAGCCTCATCCACCCAATTGTCTGGAGCGAGGGTGAAGAACTGCCCGTCGTAGTACACGCGGTTTCCGAGCGTGGCGTTGGGGTTGATGCGTCCGTTGGAACCGATGAGGTACTCGCCCTTAGGCACATTATAAACCACGTAGCCCAAACCACCATCCTGGCCATTCATGCCGATGGTGTTGTTGGCCGCTACGTGTGCGTCGTAAGCCGACATGCCCTTATCGCGCACGTTATAGTTGTACAGGGCCTTGTAATAGAGCTCGTAGTACTGTGCGGGATCGGTGATGCGGTCGTAATCGACCGTGGCGCGGCTGTTGGCGCCCCACTTGGCGTCGAGCGTGATGGAAGCCTTCTCGGCGGAGCCCTTCTTGGTGGTGATCATGATCACACCATTGGCACCACGGGCACCGTACAGGGCGTTAGAGGCAGCGTCCTTGAGCACGGTGATGCTTTCCACATCGTTCGGGTTGAGGTTGTTCCAGCCACCGTCGTAGGGAGCACCGTCGACGATGATGAGCGGCTGCGAGTTGGCGTTGATTGAACCAAAGCCGCGGATGGCGAACGAGGGTGTTGAAGTAGGCGAGCCACTGGTGTTGGTCATCTGCACGCCGGCGACCTCACCCTTCAAACCGCTGAGTACGTTTGTGAGCTGCTTCTTGTTGAGCACGTCGGCCTTCACCACACCAGCCGAACCGGTGAATGATGATTTCTTCTGCTGACCGAAAGCCACCACGAGGAACTCGTCGAGCTGTTCCTGCGAAGGAACCAGTTCCACACGCATGCTCGACATGGCCCGAACGCTCTGCGGCTGCATACCTACGTAGGTAACGATCACCTCAGTGCCACGTTTCACGCCCTTGGGGAGCGTGAACTTGCCCTGGGCATCTGTCACAGTGCCTTGGCGTTCGCCTTTGACCTTCACTTGGGCTCCGACCAACGGTTCTCCGTTCTCGTCGCAAACGGTACCGCCGAAAGTACCCGTCGACTGCGCGATGGCCTGGGTTGATAGGGCCAGTAACGCGCTTGCTAACAAAACTCGTACTCTCATAAGATTGTTTTTCATTAATATCCGCGGCATAATTTCATGCCATACAATAGGTTTCGGTTTGCAAATTATAAAAAATGTATGAAACTTGCAAGTGTTTCGTTAAATATTTCTTAAAAATATTACGATATATAGGTATTTAACCGTTTTTCGTTAACAAACGTATGTAATCGAGGTATTTTACTCACAATGTGAAATTGTGTTCGTAAACATCTATTATTATGCAACCTGTGTTCGCTTACACGTTACACCCGCGTCTTGCCTTTTGCAAGAATGTAGCAAAAAGAAAGCCACGTAAGGTCCCAAACGCCCATTTGGGGCGTGTTTTAAGAGGGGAGTCAAAAGTCAATTATACGGGCTGAAAGCCCAATAAGCTCATAGCCCAGGGCATCCGCCCTGGGTGTACGAATTGACAAAAGCAAGACGCCCTGCAAGGGCAAAAGCATTGATTATTAACGCTTTTGCCCTTGCAGGGCGTTTGGCTGTTTGGGAACTTTTACCCAGGGCGGGGTGCCCTGGGCTATGTGCTTCTGCCCCGTCGGGGCGTGCTTAAACTTTTGACACACTCTCATTACCATAGCGCCCCGTCGGGCAGGCGTGGGTTATCCGCCCAGTTGGCCTTTGCTGCGCAGAAAGGTGCGGTGGCCGTAGATGGCTATCACCACGAAGCAGACGAAGGGCAAGATGAACGACACGTTGACGGCGGGCATGCCCAACAGTTCCACCTGGTCGATGATGGCGGCCTGGAACGGGGGCAGCACGCTACCACCGAGGATGGCCATGATGAGACCGGCGGCTCCAAACTTGGCGTCGTCGCCCAAGCCGGTGAGGGCTATGCCGTAAATGGTGGGGAACATGAGCGACATGCAAGCGCTTACACCCACAAGGCAATAGAGGCCGTAGATGTTTTGCAGGCCTATGACACCCACCACGAGCAACCCGCCCACGATGGCCAGCACCGTGAGCAAACGCCCTGTGTTGACGTAGCGCAGCAGGAAGGTGCAAATGAAGCGCGAGCAGCAGAAGATAATCATCGCCAGGATGTTGTATTGTTGCGACGTGACCTCGGCGGCCTGCTCAGCCATGCCATCGGCCATGAGCACCCGTGTGCCATACTGGATGATGAAGGTCCAGCACATGATCTGCACGCCCACGTAGAAAAACTGCGCGATGACGCCCTCACGGTAGTGGGGCATGGCGAAGATGCGGCGCAGCGTGGGCACGAAGTCGATGTTATGGTTTTTGTCGCCGTTCTTCGGCATGCGCCAGAACAGGATGAGCACGAACATGGCCAGGATGACGAGGCCGATGGCGAGGTAGGGGCCGATGAGCACCGAGAGGTCATACTCCTTCACGGCCTCAAACTCGGCAGGCGTGAGGTCGGCGCGCGAGGCGGTGTCGAGCGGGTTGAGCTTGGCCTGTATGAAGTTCATGGCCACATACATGCCCAGCAGCGATCCCATGGGGTTGAACGACTGCGCGAGGTTGAGCCGTCGCGTGGCCGTTTCCTCCGTTCCCATCGAGAGGATATAGGGGTTGCTCGACGTCTCGAGGAACGACAGTCCGCAAGTCAGGATGAAATAAGCGATGAGGAACGGATAGTATTCGCCCGTCATCTTGGCCGGATAGAACATGAATGCGCCCAGGGCGTAGAGCCCCAGTCCGACGAGCACGCCCGCCTTGTAACTGTATCGGCGGATAAACATGGCGGCAGGAAACGCCATGGCGAAATAGCCGCCATAGAAAGCCACCTGCACCAGTGCGCCGTCGGTGGCCGACATGCGGAATATCTTCGAGAACGCCTTCACCATGGGATTGGTGATGTCGTTGGCAAATCCCCACAGCGCGAAGCAGGAGGTGATGAGAATGAAAGGCACGACGTAGCTCACGCCGTCTTTCGATAGGATTGACTGTTTCATAGATTAAACGATTGCGATGCTTCTCATTTCGTGGATGTCGGCCACCTCGCCCTTGGCCAGCGCCTGCGTGAGGATGTTGCCGATGGCGGTGGCCTCCACGGGTCCGGCCTCCACGGGGATGCCGAGCGCCTGTTGGGTGAGGCGGTTGAGAAGTTTGTTTTGTGAGCCTCCACCAATGATGTGGAGCTTCTTGATGGGCTCGGGCAGCATGGCATTGAGCGCCTGCGTGGCCTCCGCGTATTTGGCAGCGAGCGATTGCAGCACTACGCGTGTGAGGTCGGCCTTGGTCTGCGGCACGTCGAGCGCCTGTAGCTCACAATAGCCGCGTATGGCTTGCTGCATCGACTTGGGGTTCTGAAACTCGGGCGCGTCGACCGGTATGACGGTCTGTATCTCAGCGCGCTCGGCGGCAGCGAGCAAGGGTTCGTATTGCTGCTCGTCGCCCTCGTCGGCCCATTCGGCCATGAGTCGTTGCAGGAACCACAGTCCGGTGATGTTTTGCAGGAACGTTATCTTGCCGCCTATGCCACCCTCGTTGGTGAACTGTGCGCGTCGGGCCTCCTCGGTGAGGATGGGCGCGTCGAGCTCCACCCCCAGCAGCGACCATGTGCCCGAGCTGATGAACGCCACGGGGCGCTCGTCGGCCTTGGCCGGCACGGCAGCCACGGCACTGGCGGTGTCGTGCGATCCCACGGCAATGACATCCACCCGTCCCAGTCCGGTCTCCTCGGCGATGTCGGCGCGCAGTTGTCCACGCACCGTTCCCGGCATGACGATGGGGCAGAACAGGTGGCGCGGCAGTCCGATGCGGTCGATGAGCGGCCAGTCCCATGTGCGCGTGGTGGCGTTGAGCATCTCCGACGTCGATGCGATGGTGTACTCGGTGTTGGCCTCGCCCGTGAGGAAAAACGAGAAGAGGTCGGGGGTGAAGAGCAGTCGGTCGGCTATCTGCAGCTGCGGCGACTGGGTCCGCTTCATGCTGAGGAGCTGGAACAGGGTGTTGATCTCCATCACCTGGGTGCCGTTCACGGCATAGTGGTCGGTGCGGTCGGTGTGGCTGAAGAAGTGGTCGGCCATGCCCTGCGTGCGTGCGTCGCGGTAGCACACCGGGTTGCCCACGAGGTTGCCCTGGCGGTCGATGAGCCCAAAGTCGACACCCCATGTGTCGACGGCGATGCCCGCCACTTTGAGCCCCATCTGCGCCGCCTTGCGCAGCCCGGCCTTCATGTCCTCGAAGAGGGCTGGGAAATCCCAATACACATGGTCGCCCAGCCTCACCTGTCGGTTCTGAAAGCGGTGCACAAGTTGCATGTGGAGCTGCTTGCGCCCGCCCTCGGTCGTGATGGTTCCGGCAACGACACGGCCTGAGCCGCCGCCGAAGTCGATAGCTAAATAGGTCATTTGTTAGTTGGTTTACACACCCCGTCTTACGCCTTCTTTCCCAGCACGTAGGTCTCCAGGTCGTCGATCTCCTCGGGTGTGAGCGTGTTATACTTGCCGCCGCTGAGCACGATGATGCGGCATGCCATCTCGAAGAACATGGCGCGCTCAAACACCTCGTCGAACGTCTTTCCGCACACCACCTGGCCGTGCTTGAGCATCAGTGCCGAGTTGTGGTTCTTCAGGGCTTCCTTCACGCCCTCCGCCAGCTCGGGCGATCCCGGACGGAAATAGGGTATGACGGGAATCTCGCGGCCCACGTGGCAGGGCACCTCGGCCGTTACGTTGAAATCCTTGGGTGTAGCGCTCATGCACGACACCACCGTGGCATATTTCGACTGGAAATGGAGCACCACGTCGCAATCGGGGCGTTCGCGCAGCACGCCCAGGTGGAAGCCGCTCTCCATCGAGGGCTTCACACCATTGAGCACCTCGCCCGTGGCCACGCGGCAGATCGCCACCTTCTCCTTGGGCAGCGTGGGAACCCACGAGCCTGTGCCCGACACGAGCGCCTCGTCGCCGATGCGCCATGAGATGTTGCCACTTGAGCAAAGCGTCAGCCCTGCGTCGCCCACGCGGTGGGCCTGGCGCAGAAACTCCTGTATCTGATAATCTTGTATCATGGTTGTTCTGGTAGTTTGCCTCGCCGGCCGTGAGGGGCGCGGAAGGCAGATGGTTGTGATGGTTTGGGGGTTGATGGAACAAGGCCCTCTCCCCTCCCCCTCTTGCGGAGGACGGGAGCGGGCGCTTAACCCCAATGGGCCTGGAGGCCGAAGCCGGTGGACGGCTTGTCCACCCTGCTTGGGGTTAAGGGTAGCTGAGGGTTGTTACTTGTAGATGGGACCGTAGTTTTGGCAAGCGCGGAAGTCGGCTCCCTCCTTGTCCATGCCGAAGGCGTTCCATGCGGCGGGACGGAAGATGCGTTCGTCCTCCACGTTGTGCATGCATACGGGTATGCGCAGCATTGAGCACAGGGTGATGAGGTCGGCTCCGATGTGGCCGTAAGAGATGGCGCCGTGGTTGGCACCCCAGTTGTTCATCACCGAGTAGACATCCTTGAACGGCGCCTTGCCGCACAAGCGTGGCACAAACCATGTGGTGGGCCATGTGGGGTCGGTGCGCTTGTCGAGGATGGCGTTGATCTCGGGGTCGATCTCCACGGTCCATCCCTCCGCCAGCTGCAGCACCGGGCCGAGCCCCTTCACGAGGTTCAGGCGCACCATGGTGACGGGCATGCCGCCCTTCGAGAGGAAGTTGGATGAGAATCCGCCGCCACGGAAATAGTCGCGGTTGGCGGGATACCATGTGGTGGCCTTCAGGCAGGCGTCGATGTCTTGGTCGGTGAGCTCCCAGAAGTGCTTCATCACGGGGTTGCCCTCGGCGTCGGTGGCTGCGCCCGATCCGTCGAGCGTGGTGGCGCCCGAGTTGATGAGGTGGATGATGCCGCCCGCTGCCCGTCCGGTGAGCTCCTTGCCTGTTACGCGCTTCACGGCCTCGGGGCTCCAATAGGTGCGCACGTCGGAGAAGATCTGGGCGCGCCCTGTGAGCAGGTGGTTGAAGAGCATGGCCACACCGTTGCCGGCGTCGTTCTCGGTGGCCAGCGTGATGGGCTCGCGCGGTCCGTTCCAGTCGAACGAGGTGTTCATCAGCGCCTCAGGATAGTCGCCATTGGGATAGAAGTCGGTCCACTGGCGCTGTCCCTGGAAGCCGCCGGCGATGGCGTTGTGGCCGATGGCCTCCTCCTTGAACCCTATCTCCTCGAGGCGTGGGTTGCCGTGCATGAGGTCCTTCATGATGATCATCATCTTCACGATAAACTCCCAGTCGGCGTCTTTCTGCTCGCGTGTCTTGGCTTTTCCCTGGCGGTTGGCAATATCGTCGCCCTCGTTGCACATGCAGTGGTCGCGTGTCCATGCCATGGCCTTCTCAAACTCCTCGGGGTCGTAGATGCCCTCTGTCATGCGGCGTATGATCTCCGTGAGGTCGACGCTCTCGTTGCGCATGCCGAGATACTCCTGGAAGAAGTCGGGGTTGACAATGCTGCCGGCGATGCCCATGCAGGCCGATCCCATCGAGAGGTACGACTTGCCGCGCATGGTGGCCACGGCCTGCGCTGCGCGTGCGAAGCGCAGAATCTTCTCTGCCACATCGGCGGGGATGGAGTCGTCTTCGAGGTCCTGCACATCGTGGCCGTAGATGCCGAAGGCGGGCAGGCCCTTCTGTGCGTGGGCGGCGAGCACGGCGGCCAGGTACACGGCACCGGGGCGCTCCGTGCCGTTGAAGCCCCACACAGCCTTCGGCCAATGGGGGTTCATGTCCATCGTCTCGGCGCCGTAGCACCAGCACGACGTAACGGTGATGGTGGAGCCCACGCCCTCGCGCTCGAACTTCTCGGCACAGGCGGCGCTCTCGCCAACGCGTCCAATGGTGGTATCGGATATGACACACTCGACGGGCGATCCGTCGCCGTTGCGCAGGTTCTCGCTGATCAGTTTGGCTACCGATTTGGCGAGGTTCATCGTCTTTTCCTCAAGACTCTCGCGCACGCCGCCCTGACGACCGTCGATGGTGGGGCGAATTCCAATCTTTGGATAATTGCTCATAGTTGGTTGCTTTATTATTAGGTATTGTTTAGGTATTGGTTGATATGTAAAATCGCGGTTTAGGTTTGTTAGTCCATGCCTCGCTGTTTTCGCAACAGCAGGGCCAGCCCCCTCTTTGAAACATGCCAAAGAAGGATTGTGCAAAGTTAGCGCAAATCGAAGGCAGAATATCAAGCTCCGCTTGAATATTATGCTGAGATGCAGCCTATCTTATGCAAAGTTAGCGCATTTATTTCAAAGCGCCACTATGTTGGGTTCCTAAAATAACATTTTTTATTCTGCGAACATCATAGGGCTCACCGCAAGCGTGGGGGCATAGAAACAATAACTGTTTGGTGCCTCCAAGGCACGCAAAGCAATATCTCTGGAACTGGAGCTTTTGCATTATCCACTTTCAGTAATTGTCCACCAGCCTGGTGGACAAATTCGGTTTGGCTTGAATAGAATGCGAACCACCGTTTGATGTCATATAAGTTAGTTCTGCACACTATGTTCCTCACTAAACGCCTTTATCTCATCAGCAAGGACTTTCTGTAATTTCTCTTTCGGTACTATCAACTGATAATCCGCCACTCCGATAGGTTTTCCCATATCTTCATGTGCGAGTTCCACCTAAACTCTATTCAACCTTCTTTGGCAATTTACTTGAAGTCTTTTCTATTTTCTTCTCGTTGCTTGCCACTCTGCGTTCTACTTTTTTTATGTCCTCAGCAGGAGGAAGTTTTTCGGGCTTTATGCCTCGTTGCCCCAGCATCTGCCTACGCTTACATTGTTCTGAATGTGTTCGGCAGTAATGCTCGGTTCGCCATAAAGGTCTTTCTGCTCCACATTGTAGTTTGTCATTTCTGTTGCGAGGTTCTTTGCAGCAATGGTCAGCGTAGGAAGAAAATCTGCCAACGGGCGTGTTGACTTGATGCCGAGGCGAAGTTTCATGTCTTCGGTGGTATGTCCGCCAAACAAAGCCGTGTCGCCTTTTGAACGTATACGACCAAATCCACGGTCATCAACACCACGCTCATAAATATTGCGAGACAATTGTTTTTCTGAAGCACGCAACCGATCGCGTGTTTCCAGACGTGAAACTTGCTGCAAATGCTCGGCTATAAGTTCTGCTCGCCTTGTCTGTAATGCAAAATAACCTTGTGCAAAGGCTATTTCTTCTTTCTTTGGATCACCATTCTGAGCTATGAGATAACAGGCAAAACGAGTGAGCATATAGTCCTTGACTTCACGCTTAGCACCTTTTGCCAAACTTATCATTTTCGTGACCTCACGAAAATGATCATCCACGTTGATATTCTGCGACTTACATGATTCCACGGCTCTGCCTATAGCTATAGTGAAATTCTCCCAACGTGCATAGCCAAGAACCGCCTGAAGCTCGCGTGCAAACCAGACTTCAACCTTTTCTTTGCCATTATCGCTCTCAATGTAATGCGTTATCTCGTTGAAAGCGGATGTATGCAGATTTATTCTTTGAATGTCCATGTTATAATATTTCTTTGTTTTCTTTCTCCTCACTAAACGCCTTGATCTCGTCAGCAAGGGCATTTGCTATCAGCAGATACAGTTTTCTCAGAGAAGGTCTGCAGCTTTACGCTTCAAGCAGCTTTGCAAGATATCATTAGATAGGATAATTGGGTACAAAGATAAATATTGGAGTTTCTGATTTAGGGAAGACGGGCTGA
>ULOR01016340.1_pt1 | contig 41884 bp, 38 predicted proteins | sample 1952861 | NCBI WGS metagenome assembly ULOR01 (sample SAMEA4835611, study PRJEB28245) | human gut metagenome | biome: gut microbiome; material: fecal sample | place: Denmark | collected 2008 | reverse complement strand
TACAGATGATCCATTTTTCAAGTAAGATGGATGCTTATGGAGTTTGGAGTGTCGAGAAAATATGGCACTCCTTTCTTCTGCAGGCATAAGTATTGCTTTCAATATACAGCGATAGCAGGTATAATAGAAAGTGATATTTGAGGGTACAAAAAAATTAAATTTTTTTTGGTCTAGGGTTGACACGAGCAGGCAAAGCGAAGCCTAACCTTAACGCAATGAAAAATATAAAGGAGTTCTGCCTTAAACATGATGTTGATTATACAGGCGTTGAAGAGGCATGGCTTGATTTTAAAGTGGAGAAATAATAAATGAGAAATAGAACAGAAATAGAAAAGCGAATTGATATCATTGAAGACGATATTTCTGATATTAATCCAGACCTACTGAAACTTCTGTTAAAGGATAAAACGACACGTGAAAACATAATGTGGTGTACTAAAGATTATGAATCTAAGGGGTCTCAATATAATGAACACGCTCAGATTCAGGTTGAACTTATTACTGGGCGTTATTCAAATATCATACAGCCACGTGCTGCGAAATCAAAAGCAGTTCAAGAGAAGAGAATTAAAAAGAGAGCTGAAGTATTTACTCCTTCTTGGATTTGCAATGAACAGAATAATCAGGTCGATGAAGCTTGGTTTGGAAGACCTAATGTTTTTAATACACCTGATGGTACAAGCTGGATTACTAACAAAGATATATCATTTGTTTATTGATATGGGCATGGCCTTGAGTGATAAAGGCACATTCATCCATCCGGGACGTTTTTTGTTTAATGCCGGTAAGACACCAAAAGAATGGAATAATAAAATGCTTAATAATCAACATTACAAAGTTGTTGATTATGAGGCAGATAGTACAAAAATTTTTCCTTCCGTTGATGTCAAAGGTGGAATTGCCATCACTTATTGGGATAACAATGCAGAATTTGACATAATAGGTTTCTTCTCGCCATACAAAGAACTTAAATCAATAGTGAATAAAGTAATTCAACGAGAAGATTTCTTGTCATTTGCGACCTTAGTATATCCGAGAGATTTATATAAGCTTACTGATGAGTTATACAATGAGAATGAATGGGCAATAACTCGTCCAAGCAAAGGGCATAAATATGATGTTGGGACGAATGTATTTGATACTTTTCCAGAATTATTTTTTGACGAATGTCCTACAGATGGTGCGGATTATATACAAATTTACGGAAGAAAAGAAAATACCCGTTGTTCTAAATGGATTAAGAGGAGTTATGTAAAACTTCCGGATAATATAGATTATTACAAAGTATTTATTCCTAAATCAAATGGTTCCGGTGCAATTGGTGAAGTATTATCAACGCCTGTGGTCGGTCAACCTGTGGTCGGTCATACTGTTACTTTTTTAAGTATTGGTAAATATGAAACCGTTTATGAAGCAGAAGCAACATTAAAATATATCAAGTCCAAATTTTCACGAACACTTTTAGGAGCACTAAAAGTTACACAAGACAACCCTCGCGAAACTTGGAAATATGTTCCAATGCAAGATTTCACAGATAATTCTGATATTGACTGGACTAAGTCTGTTCACGATATAGACTTGCAACTTTATAAAAAGTATGGGCTTTCAGATGAAGAAATTGCTTTTATAGAAAGCAAGGTTAAGCCGATGGACGGGACTTCATATTATGAATCAATGCTGAAAATGAGTTATCAAGATATTGTTTCTGCATTGCTCAAAAAATACGGTTCTGCAAAACACAACTACTTCAAAGATACTGCTTGCAAAATAAAAAATCCTTTGGTTACTCGAACCAATGAAGGACTGTTCTGTCATCATATTGATGAAGACAAGGCAATAATGCTTTGTAACGATAAATTTGCAGCTAATAATCCTTTTGAGTATCAAAAAGCGGACAGGCTTGTTTACTGTAATTTGCTTGAGCATTTACTGCTTCATGTAAAAATTGCTGAAAATCCAAACCCTGATGCTAATGAAAATGAACTTCCGGGAATTGGTGGAGCAATAAACTTTATCTGTAAGGAGTTAAACGACATTTATTCAGGCAAGGAGTTTGCAGATGAGTGGCGTAAGAATGTAGCAAATAAAGTCAAAGATAACTTTGATGATTATATTGCTATTCTTCGTTACTTATGGAATGTGATTGAAAAGAATCCAATCTATATGGCTATTATCACAAAGGAAATGCTTTGTGTTGACTGGGATGGTAAAATTGTCAAAGAAGTAATGAACGCTCTGAACGAGGCTGAGTAAAGGAGCGTGGATATTCTATGGAAATCAAACATGATCTCCTTCCAAAGCAAAAGACTCGAAAGCATAATTTAAGGGTAGAGATTGACCTCTACCCTTATGCAACAGAGTTATATCAAGAACTGGATAGTATAGGGATAATAGATCGAATAAAAGAAATACCACAACTTGGTGTTATAAAAGTTAAGAAGAAACTTGCAAAGACAAGATTTGACTATGTTATGCTTCAACTATATTTACACAAGCTAATTAAGTCAAACTTGCAAGGAGATTTACGCTTTACTTACAATAACTACATTAATGCAAAGGAATTTAGACAAGATTATAGTTATACCGATAAGAAGAATAAACCATCAATGGGAGATATTTTTCAGCTACTAACCATTGTCTATAATATCGGCCATTTTTATAATACATTTACTGCATCTCGTGCTATTACAATGTTATCAGAAGAAGACAATACTTTTTATGATTTAGTGACAAATGCTTGTTCGGATGACCGATATCAAAACGCTGCAAAAGAAATTTTAAATAACAAGAATTATCAGAGGCTCCATCTTTTAAATTCAATTCTGATTTTAGAACAATGCGACAAATCAAAACAATCTATTTCGGTGGCTTTGGAAATTTTGTATTCCTACATTAATGAGCAAAGTCTGCCAGAAGAAAGTAAACTAAAGTATGCATTTACAGTATTTAGAAGTGTAAGAACTGTATCTTATATGGCATATGATTTACAAATAGCTGAAACACCACTAACAATTGATTTATGTAATGAGAAAGCAATGCTGTTGCTATTAAAGGAGTTATTGTCTGAGTATAATGATAATCAATCATCAAATCATTTAGTTAGTTCTGTTACAAAGCTTCTTGACGATACAGTGTATAACGAAAACTCAAATGCAATTTGTTATTATAAGATATCTAGAAAAATGGTGTCTCTAATAACAAGAAAGCCTTCTTATGTCGCATTGGATTATTATAATGATTTGTTTATCAAAAAGGACAGTATACTAAATTGTAATCACACTCACAAAAGAGATTATGTTCAATCACAAATTCTAAAGCTGACATTTACAGCAGATGAAAGATGGGTATCTGAGGAACTGTTATCAGATTTAGAGAAAATCAATAATACTCGTGTAGGTTATTATGATAGGCATTCTGGTGAGCAGACTATTCTTGTTTCTATAAAGAACACTTGTGATTCAGCTACCAAAAGGTATGCTGCATATAAAACACTGAAATGTGCGATTAATTATTTTCGCAGAATTTCTAATATAGATTCATGTGATCCAAGATTTCTTTTGGTAGCAAAGTTCTTCTTGTTTTATTTATTTGATGAAAATCCGGTCGTAATAAAACCTACAATAAGTAGAGAAACTTGTGTTATTTGTACACGTGGAAAAAACACACGAATAAGAGCAATACATAATTTGCTGAAGTCATCAATCGGAAATGAAGATGAGAATCACGAAGTCGAATTTTTACTAAGTCAAATTTCAGATGATTCCATAAACGATACAACTATCACAATCCCCGCAAGCATTCTTGTCTACCAAAAGGATGCAGTTGGTCGAAAACTCAGCGAGTTTGATGGCATGATTATTCACCCGATGAGAAAAGAGAATCAAGTAATATTTTTAGAGGCCAAAAACAGAGACCGTCAGCCAAGTTTCGGAAAAAACTGCCTTATAGAAAAATTTGACAAGTTTTCATTTGAATATGTTGCAGAGGATGTCACGATAATTGATTATGACGCTTATTGGAAGTATTCAATTAAGTAATCTCACATACCATTTCGGTACTTGAGGGCATAAGAAAATGACCACACAGGAGTATGCCTACTCTTGTATGGTCGTTTTTTTGTTACCGCTTGAAGACGTCACTCAAAATCTGCTTTTCTACAAATCCCTAAGTGAAGTCCTCTTTGGTCCTTCTCTTTTCATACGCCTTGTTTTGTTATCTGATAAGAAATGCTTTGGCACCGTGGCTGTCTATCGATACGTTGATTATGTTATCGTCACAGTTGTATTGGGTGCCGCTCCATAGTTCAGTGACATTCATCACAGAGTCATAAAGCTCGATATCCCTTAAATCAAGTTCTATACTGCCGTCTGAATCTCCGGCATTGAATATGGCAATATAATTACCGCCGTCCGATGCTGTGGCTGTCCACAGTATGTATTCGCAGCCGTTGTACCTTCTGCGCCATACAGGATGTGAATTGCGCGCGTCTGAGTGCATTTTGAGTATGCCGTCACAGGTGATCAGCTTCATGGTAAAGTCATCAAAACGGGTCATTTCTCCGCCTATCATTAGCGGTGAGCGAAAAATACTCCATAATGTAAGCATGGTAATCTGCTCGTCCGGTGTGAAGTTGGTATGGTCATTAATGTCATAATCCTGACGTAACGGACCGATAGGAAGCATGTCCGCATCCGGCCAGTGACCGGCGCCTGTATGTATACACCATTTCTCGGCACGTTCAAACATGTTGTAGAGCAGTTCCCATTTATCCCAGAAATCATCGGTTATGCGCCACATATTGGAAGTCTGTTTGTAAACTTCTGCTTTTTCGATAAGCGCAGGTCCCGGAGACAGGCTGAATATCATATCCCTTCCACAGCCGTATAAACATCTGCTTATAAGCTTCAGTTCTTCCTCTTCATGAGGGAGTTCGCGGCAGATGTCATCGCATTTGATGAAGTCGACACCCCATGAGGCGTATAAATCAAAAAGACTTTCGTAATATTCTTTTGCACCTTCTTTGGAAGGGTCAACCCCGTACATGTCCGTGTTCCATGCACAGATGCTTGCAGTCTTGGCAATTTCTCTTGCAGTGTGTGTACTATTTTTGATTGATGTGTTATTATGTACTGCCTGACGCGGAATGCCGCGCATTATATGTATTCCGAATTTGAGACCGAGTGAGTGCACATATTCAGCCAGAGGAGCAAATCCCAGGCCTCCCTTGGAGGATGGAAAACGTTTCTCATCCGGGATGAGCCTTGAATATTCGTCCATGCACAATTCTGTGAAAGGGTGGTATTCATGTGTGACAGCGGTCGGTTCGTACCATTGTATATCAACTACGATATATTCCCAGCCGTATTTACGAAGGTTGGCGGCCATAAAATCAGCATTTGCGCGGACGATGTCTTCGGTAACCGAAGCGCCGTAGCAATCCCAGCTGTTCCAGCCCATTGGAGCTTTAAGTGATTCCATTATATATTCATTCCTTTCTCAAAATCCCATTCGTCATAAGTACATTCAAGATTGGTAAATTCGGCACGGTTATGGTTTCCGATTGCATATAATCCGATTACAACACCCGTAAAACCGCCGGCAACTTCACTCGAAAGAAACTTGGTATACGCATCGCCAAGGAAAATTTCCCTGCCGTTATCCCATACATAGAAATGATACTGCATGCTGTCTGAACGTATTATAAGTCTTATGTTGTCACCGCTTACGGGAACTATCGACTGAACATGCCTGATATTGCCGATATTCAGTTTAAGTACAGCCTCGTGTCCGAAAGCTCCCCTGCGTAGTGCAATATCATAATGTTCAAATTCATCCATGTATAATGTAATGCCGGCTTCACCGCGTTCACACCTTACATCACACTCACAGTCCATATCAAAATCACGCTGTCTTATTCCGATGAAAGTAGGAGTGTCACATTCATCCAACGTGATATCCGTACCGTATAAAACAGCAGAATGTCCGGAAAGCTCGTAATTTGAGGTGACAGGATGCCTTAAATAACACCAGTCTTTATCCCATTCTGTAGATTCAAAAGTATATTTTTTGATAGGATGCTGCGCAAAATCACCTGCGATTTCATAAGAATAATCCGTGGTGCCGGCAGTTCCCGCACTGAACCATCCGTCTGCATCAAATGTAACCGGCGTGAGGAAAACTTCACGTCCGAGGTGATGATAAGGCTGCCACATGTGAATCTGCCTGAAACCGAGTGACAGGATGTGCCAGTCGCCGTGTGCATCCTGAATTAAGTCACCATGACCGATTCCCTGAATCAGGAAAGGTGCTTTGTTACGGTTAGTAAGAACCGGATTGTACGGATAATTGGTAAACGGACCCCAAGGATTGTCAGAGCGCGCGTAAGTAATCATATGGCCGTATTCCGTGCCGCCTTCGGCAGCCATAAGATAATAGCTTCCGTTAATTTTGTAAAGATGCGGGCTTTCAAGATAACGTCCGCCTGAACCCTGCCAGATGGTGCGGCTTGGCGTGAGCTTACGGCCGGTGGCAATATCAATTTCGCACTGGACAACGCCCGGAACACCGTTATCATCGGAACCGTTGCTGATAAAGTAAGCATGTCCGTCTTCAAAATAAAGAGAAGGATCAATTCCGTTCTGGTCGACCGTTATCGGTTCTGACCATTCTCCGCGGATGTCGTCGGTATATACATAGAAATGTTTGTGAGTCGTATCATTGGTGGTAACCATATAGAAACGGCCGTCATTAAACCTTATGGTAGGAGCAAATACACCGCCGGAACTGTTGATTTTGTTAAGCATGACCTGTGATGGCCTGGTAAGGACATGGCCTATCTGATTCCAGTTAACGAGGTCTTCACTTTCAAAAAGCGGTACTCCCGGGAAAAACTGGAACGAACTGCATACAAGGTAATATCTGCCATTAGCGGCACATACACTCGGATCGGGATAAAATCCCTTTAAAACAGGATTGGTATATTTCATAACAAACCTCCAAAAATAAATATATAATTATTGTAGCATTGCCACAAGTCTCTGTACAATCGTGTTTTTTTCAGCAGAATTATATTACTTATTGCATATGAGTTTTATATAAATTTAATAATTTATTATTCTTTTTTAATGGAATAATCGGAAAAAAAAGAGTAAGATGTATATAAATCAAGATGAAAGGGAACAGATTTATGTCACGATTCAGAGATAAATTTTCTAATTTTATGTCAGGAAGATACGGAACGGACGAATTCGGCCGTTTCCTTAATATAATTACGATTATTCTGTTAGTCGTATCAATATTTGTGAAAGTGGTATTTATTCCTGCATTGCTTGTACTGGGATACTCTTATTTCAGAATGTTTTCACGTAATTACGCGGCAAGAAGTGCGGAGAATCAGAAATATTGTTCAATACGGTATCGTAACGGAAGAGGCAGTCGCGGAACATACGGCAGTAATAACACGTATTCCGGCCGCCCGATGACCAATAAGGAGAAACAGGCTGCTGACCGCAAGACACACCGCATATTCAAATGCCCGAACTGTTCACAGAAAATAAGGGTTCCTAAGCATAAGGGCAGAATATGTATAAAGTGCCCGAATTGCAGAATTGAGTTTATTAAGAAGACCTGATACGGAGGGCTTGGATGTTCGGATATATTACAGTCAACAAAGATGAACTGAAAATCAAGGATTATCGCCGGTACAGGGCTTTCTACTGTGGCGTGTGTCATAGTCTTGGAGAACATTACGGATTGTCGGGAAGGATGACACTCACATATGATATGACGTTTATGGCGATAGTTCTTTCTGCCCTTTATGAGGATAGTACTGTTCCGGCAATGCACAGGTGCATCCCGCATCCTGTCAGGAAACATGAGGCATTGTATAATGAGTATACCGATTATGCTGCAGCGGTTAATATTATGCTGACGTATTATAAGCTGAAAGATGACTGGGAGGATGAGAGAAAAATCAAATCAAATGCCTTTGCAGCACTTGTTAAATCAGCTTTTAATAAAGCAAAGAGCCTTTATCCGAGACAGGCACGAGCAATAGAGACATATATCGCAGAGCAGAAAGAGTGCGAGAATCTGAAGACGGAGTCCCCTGATATTGCAGCCGGACCTACAGGAAGAATGCTTGCCCAGATATTTGATTACAGGCAGGATGAATGGAGTGAGAATCTAAGGCGTATGGGCTTTTATCTGGGCAAATATATATATATTATGGATGCGTTTGATGATTTGGAGCGGGATATCCGTAAAGATAACTATAATCCGTTTTCCGGGGTGTCGGAAAGCCCAAGCCTGGAGGACGATGTCAGACAGATTGAGATAGCATATGCTTCGGAAGCGGCGAAAGCATTTGAAGCACTGCCGGTGCTTGACAATGCTGATATAATTAGAAATATAATTTATTCCGGAATCTGGTCAGGATTCAATAAGGTCTGCAGCCGCAGGCATGGGACAGGTTCCGAGGAGAGGAAATAGCATGACAGACCCGTATTCAGTGCTTGGCGTATCAAGGGATGCAAGCGCGGATGAGATTAAGAAAGCATACAGAAAGCTTAGCAGGATATATCATCCGGATGCCAATGTCAATAATCCCAATAAGGCCCAGGCAGAGGAGAAATTTAAAGAAATACAGGAAGCATATAACCAGATCATGTTTGAACGTGAACATGGTGAGGGTTCTTATGGTAATAACAGAGCAGGATCGGGACAGGGTGCCGGAGGAGGCACATACGGCGGATATGGTTACGGTGGATTTGGCGGATTCGGCCAGGGTTACGGAGGAACATATTCCAATGACGGACCGAGAATCAATGCCGCTATCAATTATATTAATAACGGCAGATATGCCGAAGCTATGAATGTGCTTGACGGAATGCCGTTGTCAGAGCATAATGCGAGATGGTATTATGTACATGCGTATGCTAATTACGGAATGGGCAATATCATTAATGCAAGAGAAGATGCCAGACAGGCGGTTAATCTGGAACCGGGCAATCAGGAATATATTAACCTCCTTTCCCAGCTGGAGAATGGCGGAACATGGTATCAGAACATGGGAAATGCCTATGATACAGGCAGCGGAAGCACAGGTTCGTGCTGTATGAGACTGTTGTGCCTTGAAATGCTTTGCAGCGGATGCTGCTGCGGAAGAGGCTGTATGTAATAACGGGAAGACATCGTATACGCGTTATAGGGCGAAAGATGTCTTCTTTTGCGTTTTTTATTACTTGATATGTAGTATATTTTTATATAGAATCTATACACGGGAGATTAAGATGAACAGAGAAATCCAATACATATATGATATACCGAAGTTCTCACGGAAAACATCACTTGCCAATACGGAGAATTTCATTAAGGAACTGGGTGCGTCATGTCCGGATTCAAAGATAATACATGTGGCCGGAACCAACGGCAAGGGCTCGGTATGTGAATATCTTAACAGTATACTGAGGGAATCCGGTTATAATGTCGGACTTTTTACTTCACCGCATCTGGTGGACATAAATGAACGAATTGTATATAATGATACAATGATTTCGGATGAAGAATTTGAGAAGATTTTTGAGGTAACCAGGACAGCAGCTGAAAAGATGAACGAGCATCCGTCTTTTTTTGAGTTCCTTTTTGGAATGGCAATGAAATATTTTGCGGGTAAGTCACCGGATTATATAATACTTGAGACAGGACTTGGCGGAAGGCTGGATGCAACCAACATAATCAGGAAACCCGCTGTATGTGTAATTACTTCTATCGGCCTTGACCATATGGAATATCTTGGCAGTACTTATGCGGAGATTGCCGCAGAGAAAGCCGGAATTATTAAGCCGGATGTTCCGGTTGTCTGGATGCGGGACCGCAATGACGTGGCTGAAGTTATAGCGGACACTGTACGCAGACACAAAGCAATATCATATGAGATAAATAAAAAGAACATAAATATAATATATGCTGATGATAAAAAGATTGATTTTTCATTGGATAATATGTATTATTGTAATGAGTGCTTTGAGATAAATTCTCCTGCGCATTATCAGCCGGAGAATGCTTCACTTGCGGTTACTGCAGCCAATGTATTGGGAATAACCGATACCGGTGTGATAAGAAGGGGCCTGTCAAAGGCATTCTGGATGGGTCGTATGCAGCGCATAACGGATGGATTTATCATTGACGGAGCACATAATGATGATGGAATCGTACAGTTTCTTGATTCTGTGAGAATGCTTGAGCCGGAGGGCGGAAATGTTGTATTTTTCTCTGCGGTGAAGGACAAGCATTATGAAGGCATGATTGACAGCATATGCAAAAGCGGTCTTTTTGACCAATGTATCGCCATTCAGCTTGAAGACAGGAGAGGCCTTGATGTGCATACGATAGGAGAATGTTTCAGGCGTGGCGGGATGCCCGTTATTGAGGCAGAGAACATTGCGGACGGATGTGATCTTGCTTTTAAGAAAATCAAAGCCGGAAAGAATGTATTTGCAGTGGGTTCGCTGTATTTTGCAGGAGAAATTATCCGATATACAAGGAGGAATAATATATGATAGATTTTGACGAAGAGATTAAGAAGTTCCAGCCAAGCCTTGAGGTGGATGAAGCAGAAGATGCCATTTATAACAATGACACCACGGATGTCACGGCAGTCATTGATAAGATAGTCAGAGAAATCACGGATAAGCAATAGATTGGAGTTACACGATGAGATGTTATAAATGTAACAGCGTATTGTCGGATGAGGATTACTGTCTTAAGTGCGGAGCGGACGTTTCCGTGTACAAGATTGTAGTTAAAGCATCCAATTCATATTATAATCAGGGACTTGAGAAAGCGAGGGTCAGGGATCTTACCGGCGCGGTAACAGCGCTAAAGACCAGCCTCAGTCTTAATAAGAAGAACATTAAGGCACGCAATCTGTTAGGCCTTGTCTATTATGAGATGGGCGAACTTGCAATGGCTTTGTCAGAGTGGGTCATAAGCCTTAATCTTAAACAGGATCGCAATGTGGCGGAGGTATATATCCGTAAGGTTAAATCCAATCCCAATAAGCTTGAACTTATAAATCAGGCGGCCAGGAGGTATAATATTGCGCTTGCCAAGGCAAAAGAGGGCGGCGATGATGTTGCACTCATACAGCTTAAGAAAGTTGCTGCCACATATCCGAAATTTATAAGAGCCAATCTTCTTCTTGCACTTATATATATGAAACGTAATGAAGACGAGAGAGCACTTAAAGTATTGCACAGAGTTCTTAAGATTGACCGCAACAATACGCTGGCTCTTAAATATATTGATGAGATCAACGGCGCATCCCAGACGCAGCCGGCGGACGGCAATGAAGAATATTACAGAAATTCAAAGAGAAAACCTCTTTCGGGTAATGATGTCATATTGCCGCGCAATTCATATAAAGAGCCGTCAAGCGGCGTGTTTACGGTTGTATATATCCTGCTCGGAGTGGTCATAGGAGCCGCACTTATATGGTTCCTTATCGTACCTGCCAAACTCCAGAGTTCGCAGCACGAGAATAATGACACTATCAAGAAATACAGTGAGCAGCTTTCGGGATATTCGGTAGAGATAACTACATTGGAGAAGCAGAACGAGGAACTGACCTCGCAATTGGATGCAGCCAATAAGGAACTCGAACAATATAAGGGCGATTCCGGAGAAACAGCATTGTATGCCAAACTGGTTGAAGCGGTAAGCGAATACCTTGCCAATGACGTTGATAAAGCAGCACTTGCGTTAGCCGATATAGACGTAACGCAGCTTCCGACCCAGACAGCGAAGGATTTATATACAACGCTTGAAGATAAGTGTAATGGCGGTGCAAGAACGTTTTATATGGCAGGACTTAATGCATATAACCAGAAGAACTATGTGGATGCGGCCAAATACCTTGAGAAGGCTTACGAACTTGACAATAAGTCAGTCGAAACACCGTATTATCTTGCAATGTCGTATTTTGAACTTAATGACCTCGAAAATGCACAGAAATACGTTGATGTGGTCAATTCAAAGTTTGGTGATACAACATTTGCCAAACAGCTTAAGGAATATGTTGATTCGCGTACAGAAGAATAAACCACACTTTCAATAAGTGGCGGAGCAATTAATTATATATTAACTGCTCCGCTTTTTTTAGTGATATTGCAATATAATATAATGAAGGGAGAATTATAATGGACAGTATGTGTATAGCCAGAAAAAATCTTATTATTGTAAAGCTCTCATGTGATCTGGATCATCATGTCACGGAGGCAATCAGAAATGAAATTGATATGAACATCGATAACAAAGGCATTAAGAATATTGCTTTTGATTTCAAAAATGTCAGTTTTATGGACAGTTCGGGAATCGGACTCATAATGGGAAGATATAAGAAAATCCGCCCGATGGGTGGAGAGATTTTTGTCAGCAATCTTAACTGCAGGATGCAGAGAATTTTCGGATTGTTCGGACTTAACAGCATAACCGAGAGAAACAGTAAAATAGACATGATAGTAAATGAGGAGGATTAACAATGGACAGAATTAAAATTGAATTCGATGCCGTTTCCGAGAATGAAGGATTTGCCAGAGTGTGTGTGGCAGCCTTTGCAACGAGGCTTGACCCGACACTTGAGGAGATTAACGACATAAAAACCGCTGTTTCAGAGGCGGTAACCAATTCGGTGATACATGGATATAACAAGAAGGGCGGTCTGATAACTTTAACTGCTGAAATCGAGGAGAAGACGCTTAAGGTTATCATAGAAGATAGTGGACGCGGCATAGATAATGTCAAAAAAGCCATGGAGCCTATGTTTACAACCGGAGAGGACGATGAACGTTCCGGTATGGGATTTACATTTATGGATGTATTTATGGACGGACTGGAAGTATGGTCCGAGCCGGGGTGTGGGACCAGAGTAACCATGTTTAAAAGGATAGGACAGGAAACAGAATAAGCGGAGGTGTGATTATGAATCATACCAAAGAGCTTATAGAACTTGCACATCAGGGCAACAAAGAAGCCAGGGATGTGCTGGTGATGGAAAATATGGGGCTTGTCTACAGCATTGCAAAACGTTTTGCGGGTCGTGGATATGATATGGAGGATATTACGCAGATAGGTACGATTGGACTTATCAAAGCAATTGACAAGTTTGATCTTGGGCAGCCTGTTATGCTGAGTACCTATGCTGTGCCAATGATAAGCGGGGAGATCAAGCGGTTCATCCGTGACGATGGAATGATCAAAATATCACGCTCAATAAAAGAAAACGGATGGAAAATAAGAAAGGCCTCAGAACAACTTGCCAAGACAAACGGCCGCGAGCCTACAGCCGGGGAAATTTCTGAATTTACAGGAATTCCGGTGGAAGATATAGCAATCGCGACTACCGCGGGCAAGGAAGTAGAATCAATATATAAGACTGCGTATCAAAGCGACGGCGCACAAGTGTATATCGTTGATAAACTGGCTGCGGTATCCGAGGTTCCGGCGAGTGAGAAACTGTTAAACCATATGATGCTTGAGCAGATGATAGATTCGCTTGATGAGACAGAGAAATGCCTCATCAGAATGAGGTATTATGAGGACTGTACCCAGACACAGGTTGCAGACAAACTCGGAATTTCGCAGGTACAGGTATCGCGTCTTGAAAAGAAAATTCTTATGCGTATGCGGAAAAATATTGATTTGTGAATAAAAGAAAGACCTTTGCAGAAAATATAATAACTAAATGATGCGAGGTTATTATGAACGAAACAGTTTATATAAGCTTTCCCAAAAATACGCAGGTCAATACTGCACGCGTATCGATAGGCGACTGTGCTTCGGTGTGGTGTGAGGATGCACACATTACTGCAAGAGTCAAAGCAATTACATTGGCAAATGTACCGGATGTCAGAAGCAGACGGTATGTTTTTTCAATAATGAAGGTAATAGAGCTTATTAAGAAGGAAGTTGCGGGTGTGGAAATAAACAGCGTAGGCGAATCAGATTTTATTATATCATACAAGAAACCACAAAAACGCAGCAGGATTTTAGAATATGCCAAAATCGTATTTATCGGACTTATTGTGTTCTGCGGAGGTGCGTTTGCAATAATTGCATATGGAAATGACGTAGATATAAACTCTGTCATGGAATCGGTGTGTACATTTGTTACCGGAGATAATAATTGGCTGTGGGTTTTACAGTCGTCATACTGCATAGGACTAGGAGCCGGAATAATTATTTTCTACAACCATATAGGACGCAGAAAATATGAGAAAGATCCAACACCTCTGGAGGTTGAGATGCGCTTATATGAAAATGATGCGAACACGGCAATTATCAATGAAAGCGCCAGGGAGGCTAAAGAGCAGGATGTTAAATGACATTTTAATAATTGTGATGTTTGGACTGGGTGCAGGAGCGGTAACCGCAGGCGGATATTTTGCCGTGGTTACTTCCGTTGGTGTGGTGACAAGATTTGCTCAATATACCAATACGGCAGACAGAATAAGATTATACGAAAGTCTTATCATGGCGGGGGCTATTCTTGGCAATATATTATTCGTATTCAGTCCGGGACTTAAAATATGGGGAGGAATGATGGCGGTATTCGGTCTGGCTGCCGGAATATTCACAGGTTGTTTTCTTATGTCGCTCGCAGAGACGGTCAAAGGCGTGCCCGTATTTATAAGAAGAACCGGACTTACAACGGGATTATGCATATTGATAATAGTTCTTGCAGCCGGTAAAAGTCTGGGCAGTTTCTTTTATTTCTGTTTTTATAAATGATATGCGTATTTTCGACAAAATAAGATAAAAGTGATTGATTATACCGAATTAATAGGATATAATCTTCTGTATACAGGGTGCATACGAGGAGGTTCTGTTAAAAGTGGACAGAATATTTGATATCGAAGATGGTAGAGTTAACAGAAAACGTATATATGACATGGACAGCAAACAGAAGGATGCCATCATAGAAGCATTGTGCGGCCGGTATAATGCATTATTTGTAATCGGTGCTGAAAGTGACACGTTAACTGTTATGTATATGCCGGCCCGATATGATTCAATGGCTGAACCGGATAAAGGGTATGAAGACGGACTTAAGACATATTGTGACACTTTTGTATGTGATGTTGACAGAATCAGAGTTGAGAAATATATGTCACTTGCAGGACTTAAGAGAACACTGGACAATAACACCACAGCTGAAATATCATATAAGACAGTCGATGACAGATATATGTCTGCAAGAGCGGTTGAGATAAGGAATCCGGATGTTAAAGAACGCACTTTTTTACTGGGAATAGTTAAGTATGAACATGAACTTGAAGAAGAACAGAGACTTGGCAGAAGTAATGATATCATAACGTCGCTTGCGGAATCCTATCAGGTTATTTACAGAGTTAATATTGTTACGTGTTCCTATGAAATAATACTTATGAATTTTGACAGGACACGGTTTGTAGACAATTTTGCCAACTTTGAGGAACTGGAGAGGAACTATATCAGGAACGGCGTTGAACTCAAATACATCAAAGCTGGTGGAAAAGAACCATCTATCAGCAATATCAGGGAACATCTGAAGAAGAGCCGTGAGCCGATGGAAGCTTATTACAGGGAATGGGACGGAAGATGGCTCAAGCTTGTGGTTACACCGGATAAGAATTATTCGGATGAAAGACCATATGTAATATATGCTATTAAAGAATGCAATGAACAGATTGAGAGGGATACGGCTTCCATTATCAATTCAACTGCTGTGTCAAAGATTTATATTCTCAATATGATCATAGATGAAGAAAACGACAGTTATAATTGTCTGTACAGTGATGACCATACACTGCTTCCGTGTGGAACGGGGCGTTTCAGCGATTTTATCCGCTTGATGAAGAAACTTGTCTATGAAGAGGATTATTATATTTTTGAATCCCTTCTTGATGAGGCGGTGCCGGGACGTAAAGGTTTTGTTGAACGTGAATACAGGGCTGAGGACGGCCGCGGAATGGTCCATTATCTGAATGGATTCTCGACATATGTTAATCTGCCGGAGGGTGGACGTAAACTTCTTCTTGTTCGAAATATCGATGAACGTGCAGCCAACCGTGCGAGGATAAGCCTGTTGGACGACCATACGACAATGTTGAGAAATATTCTTTATGCGCTCGGAGATGCTTATTTTGGAATATATTACTGCGACCTGGTTGAGGGCACTATTTCTCCGGCGAGAGAGGACGGCGCAGTTCACGACCTTCTCGTTACGGATAATTATTACGAAACGGTCATGCGCAGATACATAAGTGAATATGTGCTTGATGAAGACAAAGAGCGCGTTATGCGCTTTATCGATATAAATAATATCAGACGTTCGCTGCGTGAAGAAGGGCAGTCAATGCACTGTGAATTTATGCGCAGATTTGATAACGGATACAGATGGGTAAGGGTTGATGTTCAGGCCATACATTTTAAAGGCGGATATGTCAAACAGATTATAATGGCATATAAGGATATTCATGATGAAAGATCTGCCGAACTCAGACATAAAAAAGAACTGAAAGATGCACTTGCAAAGGCGGAGAATGCCAGTAAAGCCAAATCGGAATTTCTTTCAAATATTTCCCATGACCTTAGGACACCAATGAATGCAGTTATGGGAATGACCGATATTGCGCTGAATCATATCGGGGATATGGGAAGGGTAAAGGCATGCCTTACAAGAATAGATACAGCAGCCAAATATCTTCTGAGCCTTATAAATGATGTTCTTGATATGTCATACATCGAAAGCGGTAAAATGACGGTAAATGAAGAGACTTTTTCTCTTCCGCAGCTTGTACACGGAATTATAGCGATTCTGCAGCAACAGGCAGGAGATAAGAAACTTGATTTTTCTGCTGTGGCAATCGGAGTGACACATGAGGAGCTTGTCGGTGACAGGCTTAAGCTTGATCAGATACTTACCAATGTAATAGGTAATGCTATTAAATACACCCAGAGCGGCGGAAGAGTCAGACTTACAATAGAGCAGCAGGAAATATCGGCCGGCACGGCAAATTATATTTTTAAGGTGGAAGATAACGGATGCGGTATGAGCAAGGAATTCTGCAAAAGAATTTTTCAGCCGTTTGAGCGTGAATACAATAAGACGATTGCAGTGACGGAAGGCACAGGCCTTGGGATGTCCATTACGGGTAAATATGTCCAGATGCTCGGTGGCCGGATTGATATTGACAGTGAGAAGAACGTCGGAAGCAAATTTACGATATCAATCCCGTTTAAGTATATAGATAAGGCATTGGATGTTGATATCGATAAATCCATGGAGCGTTTTGAAATCATACATTTCAATAACATAAATGACGATTTAATTTCCAGAATCAAGAGCACATCGATGTGTAACGGAGGACGTCCCGTGGTTGTGGCGGGAACTTATGATGAGTCATATTTTGACGAGGATTTATACAAGGCCGGGATGAAAGCATATGTTACGGAACCGGTTTTCCTGTCGGATATTAAGAAAATCGAGCAGAAAATCATTGAACCGGGCTCGGACGAGGACACCGGCAATGACAACGTACAGTATGATTTTACCGGCCGGAGAATACTTGTTGTGGATGACAATGATATTAATGCCGATATAGCGGTGGATTATCTTGAGGATGTAAATGCCCAATGTGACACGGCATCCAACGGAAAGGAAGCATATGACCGGATTGCAGGAGGAACCGTATACGACCTTATACTTATGGATGTCAGGATGCCGGTTATGAACGGTTATGATGCGACAAGAGCCATAAGGAACCTTAAGACAGATTATGCGCTCAATGTGCCTATAGTGGCAATGACTGCCAATGCGTTCAAAGAAGATATAGATGCGACGTATAAATGTGGTATGAATGGCCATATAACCAAGCCTATGAGTTCGGATGCATTGTATTCAATATTATACAGACTTTTGTCGTAGATTAGCGATAGAGAAATATTGTTAAACCCTTATAATTTGTTATATACTTATATGTGTACAAAGATTTAGAAACGTAAGGTGGATATATGACAAATTGGAAGGACGAATTGAAGAACGCCGATGTTGATGTTGACAGTGCAATAGCCCGTTTCTGCGGTAAGGAAGACAGATATGCCAAGTATCTCAGACTTTTTTATGCGGATAATAACTATGAGATGTTAATCGAAGCACTCGATAAAGGTGATTGTGAGGAAGCGTTTGAACACTGCCATTCACTTAAAGGCGTTGTTGGGAATCTTGGATTTCGCAGGATGTTTCCGAATATTTATGATGCATGTGAGAAATTAAGAACCGGTGATATGACCGGTGTCAGGCAGACGGTGGAAGAAGTCGGCGACAATTATCACACAATCATGAACATAATAAAGAATTACCTCTGCCCTGAGGAATGACATAATACTTAAGGATGAAAGGAGTTATGGGTTTGGCAGATTTAATTAAAATAGCTATTGTGGATGACAACGATATCATAAGAGAGATGATACATGATACGTTAGCGGATGAGGAAGACTTTACAATCGTCGGAGAAGCATCCGACGGAGAAAGCGCAGTCGAATTGATTAAAGCGGAAAGGCCGGATGTGGTACTGCTTGATCTTGTAATGCCTAAGCTTGATGGTATGGGCGTTATGATGAGAATCAGGAATAGTCAGGATATGAAGGATTATCACCCGGAATATATTGTTCTGTCTGCGGCAGGCCGTGAGGATATAGTAAGTGAGGCACTTAATAACGGCGCGACTTATTTTATGATGAAACCGTTTGACGGTGAGGCGCTTATTAAGAGAATAAGGCATATCAGGACGGGCGCCGGACAGGAGAAAGATGCAGCAGGCCTCGAAGATGAAGCGAAAAACCTTGATCTTGAAATATCGGAACTTTTAAGATCAATCGGTATGCCGATTAAGATGGTTGGATACAAATACCTGCGTGATGCAATCGAAAAGGCGGTCGGTGAACCTGACGGTGATCTGTCAATTACGAAGACAATATACCCGGCGGTTGCGGAAGAATACGGAACATCAGCTACTAATGTGGAACGTAATATAAGATATATCATAGCGGCAACGTGGGAACGTAATGATAACATTGAAGTTCCTTTTTTGCCGAATAAGAAGGACAAGCCTACTAACAGTGAGTTTATTCTCGGATGTGCGGAACACATCAGGCTTAAATCACTTAAATAGCCGCATATTATAGCTCTCTTCGCTAATAATATCACTAAGACAGATATTATAGCGGGAGGGCTTTTTTTATGGATGAAAATGACAAAAAACAATACAACAGATATGTTGAAAAAGTAACGCCAACACACAGTGTTGTTATGCAGATGGTAAAGGCTTTTGCGGTGGGAGGATGTGTATGTGTTCTGGGTCAGATCATTTACAATATAGCAATATTTTACTGGCATCTTGATAAGACGAGTGCATCGACATGGTGCTCTTTGATACTTATATTTATTTCTGTTCTGCTTACGGCAGCGGGACTGTATCCTAAGATTACCAAATTTGCCGGTGCGGGGCTGCTGGTTCCAATTACGGGATTTGCCAATTCGGTTGCTGCAGCCGCAATCGAATTTAAAAAAGAAGGCCAGGTGTTCGGTGTCGGAGCCAAAATATTTACGATAGCGGGACCTGTTATTCTGTACGGCATACTGTCAAGTTCTGCGCTTGGATTTATATACTGGCTCGGAACCTGCCTCGGATGGTGGTAACCTGCAGAAACCGTTACACCGAAAAATCGCTGAAACCTCATGGTCTCAGCGATTTTAATCGGGCTGGTTTTGGTACATTGACATTAAAAACGGAATGTGTGATAATTACATAGTGGATAGATAAAATAAATAATTAAAAGATGATTTAACATATTCAAGAGGCAACTATGATAATAGACAGAGCAAAGGAAGATGATGTCGGACGGCTTGAAGAGCTGTGGTATGAGGCTTTTGGGGACGATAAGGAAATAATAGAATTATTTATGTCCAAAGTATTGAATAGCGCACAGACATATGTTGCCAGGAAATCAGGCATAATAGTATCGGTGCTGTATGCAATTCCCACTATTGATGATAATTATTATCTGTATGCGCTGGCAACGGATGCAGATTACAGAAATCGTGGATATATGTCAGCACTTATCAGATATTTTATTGATCATTTTGATGCCGGATATTTTTTTCTTATTCCGGGCGAAGAAGAACTGGTATCATATTATGAAGAACTTGGATTTGATGTACATGTTCCGGCGGGAATAAGAAGTAATGTAAAGAATATATTTAATGAAAGTGTGACAGGATATGTTATTGCGGAAATCAAAGCAGATGATGGCGTAATTCCGGATCTGCCGGACGCGCTTGTCTGCGTAAAGCATTCGGCAGCACCGGACGCGGTATACGGATTGATACCGTACTGACATATTCGGACAGGTAAATAACATGGAATTTAACAAAATAAATTTTAGTGATATGGAAACATTAAGAAAGCATACAAGGCTTGCGCATACACGCAACTGCGAATATGCGATGGTAAATATTTTTTTCTGGAATGACACCGATAAGCTTATGTTTGCGGTTATTGATGATGTGCTGGTATACAGGCTTATTGATGCCGGAACCGCATATTACTCGATTGTGGAATTTATAGAAGAGCCGGCGGAACTTGTTATGAAGCTTGAGCAGGATGCGGTGGATAACGGATGCCGTATGGTACTTACCAATATGTCAGAGAATATGGTATTAAGACTTGAAAGAGAAATGGTCGGACAGTTGAGATACTGGTATGACAGGGAATACAGTGATTATATATATGAAGTTGATGATCTTATAAGACTTTCCGGTTCCAAATATCACGGCAAGAAAAATCATCTTAATAAATTCTTAAATACTTATGCATTTTCATATGAGGAAATCACTGAGGATAACATAGAGGAATGCCGCCGTATGAAAGAAGAGTGGGCGGTCAGAAAAGGCGGAGACATAGAAGAATACAGGGAAGAACTTGATATTATAGACAAAGTTCTGGATAATTATGATAAGTTTAATCTGATTGGCGGTCTGATAAGAATCGACGGTAAGGTATCAGCTTTTACAATTGGCGAAGCGATTTCGGAAGATACCTTTGTAACGCATTTTGAGAAAGCGGATGAGGATATTCCGGGACTTTATCAGGCAATTAACCAGCAGTTTGCCGCAAATTCAATTTCAGGCTTTAAGTATGTCAACAGGGAAGACGATATAGGACTTCCGGGCATAAGACAGGCAAAGCTTTCATACAGACCTGTAATGATGTTTGATAAATATAACGCTGAGAAAACTATTCAGTGAAAAATATTGAATTTATTGTAATAAAATGCTACAATAGATATCTATTGAGAAATAAGGAATAATTCAAATGATAGATATTATAATAACCGTAATAAGTATAGCATTGTCATATTATTATACGGCTTTTATGCATGTTTTTGCTAATCCCGCACCGTATAAGTATATTGTGGTATTTATTGTTTCTTTTCTGATATGCTGGGCAGCATTATTTATTCTTTTTGGAATAATATGTGTGATTATATCATTACCTGTCAATATCAATAAAGAATATGCCGGAACAAGCAGATTTTATACGACATTGTTCGGACTTATGCTTGAATTTGCCGGATTTATTTCCGGCGCAAGGGTGATTGTAAATGGCAGGGATAAGATTCCGCGCAAGGATAGATTTCTTTTTGTCTCTAATCACAGGTCGAATTACGATCCGATCATACAATGCGGAGAGATGAAGTTGCAGCCCATGGCTTTTATTAGCAAACGCGCCAATTTTAGAATTCCGTTTATACGCAGATATATGGTCAGATGCAGATACATACCGCTTGAGCGGAAAAATATGCGTAACGGTGCAGAGGCGGTTATGAAAGCTGCCCGGATGATAAGCTCGGGACAGTCCTGTATAGGTGTTTATCCTGAGGGAACGCGTAATACCGGCGGGAATCTGCTTGATTTTCACAATGGTTGTTTTAAAATTGCATTATGGGCCAAATGTCCTATTGTGGTATCTGTGATAAGAGGAACGGAGAATATCTGTAAGAATTTTCCGCTCAGAAGAACCAAGGTTGTCATGGATATTATTGACGTTATACCATATAATAGGATAGAGCATATGAAGACCGGCGAGATATCGGAACTTGTCAGAAATATGATGGAAGAACATTTGAAGTCAGGAGGTAAGAAATGAATTATCTTTTTTATAATCCAAGCGCCAGAAACGGTAAGGCTGCGGAAGATCTTCAATTGATTAAGAAGACACTTGACGGACAGGATGTTGAGATATATGCTGTAACGGATATTGATGATTATGTATCTGTTATTGATAAAATACAACCTGAAGATATTGTATACATAGTCGGAGGCGACGGAACACTTAACCGCTTTATTAATGATTCGACGAATCTTAGGATTCTCGGAGACATTTTTTTCTACCCAGCGGGAACCGGTAATGATTTTAAACATGATGTCGATCCGGATAATTCATTATACAGAATCAGGCTGAACGACTACATAAGAAATCTTCCGACGGTTACGGTCGGTGGTGTAACCTATAAGTTTGTTAACGGAATAGGATTCGGAATAGACGGATATTGTTGTGAAGAAGGCGACAGAAAGCGTGCAGCGGGCAAGCATGATATTAATTATTCGGCAATTGCCGTTAAGGGTTGCCTTTTTGGTTTTAAACCATACGGAGCTGACATTACGGTGGATGGCGAGACAAGACATTACGATAAAGTATGGCTCGCACCGACGATGTTCGGAAAATATTACGGTGGAGGAATGAAGGTTGCGCCGGAACAGGACCGCAATAATCCGCAGCATACAGTCACAAACGTTGTTATACACGGAACAGGCCGGCTTAAGACGCTTATTCGTTTCACTAAGATTTTTTCCGGAGAACACACGAAATATACTGACATGGTTGACATACGGACGGGGCATGAAGTCAGGGTCGTTTTCGACAGACCATGTGCGCTGCAGATAGATGGCGAGACGGTTAAGAATGTGACTGAATATACAGTCAGATATGAATAAAATAACAACATCCTTTGCATAATATGACTAAAATTATGTAAAGGATGTTTTTGTATGGGGAAAATCGGGAAATGCAGTATAGAATTTGATAATAAACCGCTTATAAGTGCTTCTGCCTCGGTTGTCGGTCAAAAAGAGGGCGAGGGACCGTTGGGGGAGTATTTTGACCGGGTCATCGATGACCCGATGGCAGGCCAAAATACATGGGAGGAAGCTGAAAGCGAAATGCAGCGGCAGCTTGTGGATGAACTTCTTATTAAGAGCGGACTTCAGGCAAAAGAAATCAGATATTTTTTCGCTGGTGACCTGTTGGGCCAGCTGATCGCGACATCATTCGGAATATCCGGGTTTGAGGTGCCTGTATTCGGGCTGTACGGTGCGTGTTCCACAATGGGGGAAGCGTTATCTTTAGCAGCAATGACCGTCTCCGCCGGATACGCCGACAATGTGATTGCCATGACATCGAGTCATTTCGGAAGTGCCGAGAAACAATTCCGGTTTCCGTTGGACTATGGTAATCAGAGACCGCTTTGTGCAACATGGACGGTGACAGGGGCCGGGGGAGTGATCTTGTCGGCATCCGGAGAGTCGGACATATGTGTCAGCGGAATAACGACAGGCAGAATTGTGGATTACGGAATACAGGATTCATTCAATATGGGAGCCGCGATGGCTCCGGCAGCATGCGATGTAATATATAATCACTTAATGGACTTTGAACGCAGGCCGGAGGACTATGATGCAATATATACCGGAGATTTGGGAAGTGTGGGACAGACCATCCTTATTGACCTTATGGACAAGCGCGGATTTGATATAAGCAAGGTACATCATGACTGCGGAGTGGAAATTTATGATGCCGGTACACAGGACACGCATGCGGGAGGAAGCGGATGCGGGTGCAGTGCCGCAACGCTTTCGGCGCAGATATTAAGGCGCATCAGGGAAGGCGAGTACAGCAGGGTATTATTCGTGCCGACGGGTGCGCTTCTGTCCACTATCAGCTTTAACGAGGGCAAGACTGTGCCGGGCATTGCACATGCGGTAGTAATCGAGAAAATCGACAGAGGGGGAGAAAAGTAATGGACTATGTTCTGGCATTTGTAACAGGCGGTGCGATATGCGCGCTGGTGCAGCTGTTAATGGAAAAAACAAAGCTCATGCCGGGAAGGATAATGGTGCTGTTGGTATGTACCGGTGCCGTCATCTCGGCAATAGGCTTGTATGAACCGTTTTCCGAATGGGCGGGAGCGGGAGCGAATGTGCCGTTACTCGGTTTCGGAAACGTTCTTTTTAAAGGCGTGAAGGAGGCAGTCGACATGCAGGGCTTCTTAGGAATCTTCCTCGGCGGATTCAAAGCCGGAGCCGCAGGAATAAGCGGAGCGTTGATATTCGGTTACATTGCGTCGCTGCTAGTGAATCCGAGGATGAAAAAATAGTATAAACAGTATAAATATTCAAAAAAATGCTGGAAATCGGGCAGTAATTGTAGTACGATAGAATCTAAAGAAATTCAGTGCCTTAGAAATTGGCAGCAGCTGAAGATAAGAAAGGAAAGATTCTCATGGAAAAGAAGAACATTGACTGGTCAAATCTTGGTTTTGGATACGTTAAGACTGATAAGAGATTTGTATCGAATTATAAGAATGGAGCATGGGATGAAGGAGCGCTTATCGAGGATGATACAGTTACCATCAGCGAGTGTGCCGGAGTTTTACAGTATGCCCAGACAGTATTTGAAGGACTTAAGGCCTATACGACCGAGAAGGGACAGATTGTCATTTTCAGACCGGATCTCAACGGTGAGAGACTTGAGCAGTCAGCAGCACGTCTTGAGATGCCTATATACCCTAAAGACAAATTTGTTGAAGCAGTAGAAGCAACAGTTAAAGCCAACGATGCATATGTTCCTCCTTACGGAACAGGTGCTACATTATATATTCGCCCGTATATGTTCGGAACTAACGCGGTAATCGGAGTTAAGCCGGCGGATGAATACCAGTTCAGAGTATTTACCACACCTGTAGGACCATACTTTAAGGGTGGCGCTAAGCCTATTACAATCAAGGTTTCTGATTTTGACCGTGCGGCACCTCACGGAACAGGCCATATCAAAGCAGGACTTAATTATGCGATGAGTCTTCATGCAATTGTTACAGCACATAAGGAAGGCTATGACGAGAATTTATACCTTGACCCGGCCACAAGAACCAAGGTTGAGGAGACCGGAGGAGCTAACTTCATCTTCGTTACCAAGGACAATACGGTTGTAGTACCTAAGTCACCAAGTATCCTTCCGTCAATTACCCGTCGTTCACTTGTATATGTTGCAAGCGAGTACCTCGGACTTAAGGTTGAGGAGAGAGAAGTTCTTTTCTCAGAGGTTAAGGATTTCGCAGAGGCTGGTCTTTGCGGAACGGCAGCGGTTATCTCACCTATCGGTAAGATCGTTGACCACGGTAAGGAAATCGCACTTCCGAGCGGAATGGAGAGCATGGGACCTGTTACCAAGAAGCTTTACGATACACTCACAGGAATCCAGATGGGACGCATCGAGGCTCCTAAGGGCTGGATCAGGGTAATAGAGTAATGAACCCGGCATCATTATTTAAGCTCAAGGGCTTATGGGAAAAATTTACCGCAAGACATCCGAAGTTCCCGGCTTTTATTCAGGCAGCGGGCAACGGAATGATGAATGACGGCACGATAGTCGATATTACGATAACGGCTCCGGACGGCCGCCGCATCAGTACGAATGTCAAATTGTGTGAAGAGGATCTTGAACTTTTCCGCCAGTTAAAATAGTATATATTAAGAGCATTTATCGTGCATCATGCATGGTAAATGCTCTTTTTTTTATAACTGATTATTGCTGTATTGCTGTTCAAATATTTACATTGACCCTATAATATATGAAATGTTTCTTTTATTTGTGTCTGTTATTCTTTAATTATGCACTTCGCATTTCTTGTTCAGATATTCTTCGGTAATTGCGTATTTCTCATCGCCGATCGTGAAAGAGTTTTTGTTAAAACTTGAATAATCTTTAATGATACGTATCACAGATGAATAGCTCGGACAGTTATTTCCTGCAATTTCACCTGAAGTGGCGCAGATATCCACTTTGGTATGGACATTGCATGCTGTTGTAGGTTCTGTTCCGGATTCAAAATATTCTGTCTCAACCCTGTTTCCACGCGGGTCGGAATCGCACAGACCGTCAACGGCAAGAAGACCGGAGTCCTTGCAGACTTTAACGGCGGAGATGCTGGTCGGCTTAAGCGGTTCGGAACAGTCAACATCTTTGTTGGCTTCCACGAGGACTTCCTTCCATATTCTCATATATGGGAAGCCTGCTTCCTTAGGAAAGGACTTGTTGCTGTCGTAACCGGCCCAGACGCCAACGGTATAGTTGCCGGAAAAACCAATAGCCCACTTATCGAAGTCATTCTGTGAAGTACCGGACTTACCGCTTACATACATATCGGTAGGGAAACCCAGGTTACGGAGTGTACCGCTTGTAACAACCGTGTGCAGTGCACTGGTCATAAGCCATGCGGTCGATTCCCTTATAACTTGTGTGGATTCGTTTTCAGTGTTATCAAGGATTACATTACCATCATGGTCGAGCACCTTGGTATAAAGTTTAGGTTTTACATAAACACCCTTGTTGGCGAATGTGGTATATGCCGCCGTCATTTCGAGGTTAGTAACGCTGCAGGTACCGAGCGCGATAGGAAGGTAATTGTCGGCATCCGTAAGAGTGGTAATACCGTAATTCTTAAGATACGAGATACCGGTTGAGATTCCTATGTCGTTAAGTGTCTTGACTGCCGGTACGTTTCGTGATTCGGCAAGTGCCTGTCTGACAGTTACATAACCCTTATATTTGTCGTCACTGTTTTTGATGATCTGTCCCGTGCTATAGTAATAAGGAACGTCGTCTATTACGGTTGCGAGCGAATAACCGCATATATCAAGAGCCGGGCTGTATACGATAAGCGGCTTGATAGTGGAACCTGCCTGACGCTCGGAACTTGTGGCACGGTTAAGCGTGAGGCTTTCGGTCTTGTCACCTCGTCCTCCGATGATAACTCTTACTTCGCCGGTGCCGTTCTCTATAACCGTAAGTGAGGTCTGCGGCTGCATTGTGTAAGTAATTGTCTCACTTCCTTTGATTATTTCACCGCCGGTCTGCTCAAGGACATGATTTTTGTATTCTTCGGCATATTTGTCGGCGTCCTCGGTGGATGAAAACATAAGCTCAAAATCAGAGCCGTATTTTTCTTTAAGATATTTTAACATGCTTGATTCCGTGTAACTTGACAGGTTGTCAAACTGATCACGTACCTGAAAACGATATGTTATCGCATAAGACACATACTGATTCCAGATGTTCGGGTCATTTATAACACTTTCGGCATAATCCTGAAGTTCGGAGTCCTCACATGAATAAATGGAGAGTCCGCCACGGTATACAAGGTTATAAGCCTGTGTATAAGTATATCCTTTCTGCGCCATCAAGTCTTCCATAACATCCTGCACAAGTGCATCGGTATAATATGAATATGCCTTGCTTGCCGCAGCCGAACTATGGATATTCTGGATGCGGGCATATACATCATCAGTGAGAGCTTCATCATATTCGGCTTTAGTGATCAGCTTCTGTTCATACATATATTTGAGGACCGTATTACGGCGCTCTGCGTTCTTGTCCGGATGCCTTACCGGATTATATTTGGACGGGTTCTGCGTGATGGCAGCAATTACCGAGCTCTCCGAAATTGTAAGTTCTGATACATCTTTATTAAAATAATTACGCGCTGCAGACTGCACACCGAGGTTATTATTGCCGAGGTTAATGGTATTAAGATAATTCTCAAGGATGAGCTTCTTGTTGTCTACATTCTCCTCAAGCTTGAGTGCCAGATACTGCTCCTGAATCTTACGCTTTATTTTGCCGGAAAGACTGCTCTCGTTACCGCCGGAGAACACACTGTTCTTGATAAGCTGCTGTGTTATCGTGCTGGCACCCTGCGTTGACTTGAAACCGCTTATAACACCCTGATAAACGGCACGCATGATACCCTTCGCATCGATTCCGTTATGCTCATAGAATCGTTCGTCCTCGATTGCGATAAATGCATTCTGCAGACATTCCGGAATCTCATCTATCGTCACATAGATACGGTTGGCACCGGAAGCGACGAGAGTCTCTGTCTGGTTACCATTATGATCATATACCGTGGTCTTGTACTGTGATGGCGTAACGTCGTTAAGTGTGATATCGGGTGCTGTCTCGATAAGACCGGTAAATGCTCCGGCTCCCATGCATCCGACTGAAATTGCACCGAATACAAACAGGATAACGATAAATTTAAATGTATATACCAATGCTTTCGTGCCCATTTTTATACGGTGGGACGAGAGCATTTTCTGTTTCTGCTTGATGCTGTCACTACTGAAATTCATATATTCCGTCCTTTCAACAATCGTTCAATTCAGTATATCAAATTATTGCCAATAAATAAAGAAAAAAAGCCTAAATGTAACAAAAACTTAACATTTGTATAAAGATATATGATATACTTATGGACAGTTGACAGGAGGTTTTTATGACAGGATTAATTACGGTCAGAAATGGCGGAGAGGGCTGTTATGAAGAAAAAAAATCCCGCTTTCTTGCCGCAGTATACAGCGTTGAAAGCGATGAACAGGCAGCCTCGTATATAGAGGCGGCGCGAAGAAAATATTGGGATGCAAGACATAACTGTTATGCATTTGTCATAGGTAATAATAATGAAACGACGCGCTGCAGTGATGACGGTGAACCATCCGGGACTGCCGGAAAGCCGATACTTGAAGTTATCACGCGGGCCGGGATACATAACTGCCTGATAATTGTGACGAGATATTTCGGCGGAACGCTTTTGGGGACCGGAGGCCTTGTGAGGGCATACACAGCTGCCGCAAAGGATGCGCTTGCAACGTCGGAGCTTATAATGCTCGTGCCGGGCGTCAGATATATGATTACTACCGATTATACGGATGAGGGTAAAATAAGGCGTTCGCTGCCTGAATATGACGGTGTTATCGAAAATGTCGGATATTCGGCTGATGTTGCGATGAAAGTCCATATTAAATCTGAATACAGCAAGGCTTTTATGGATAGAATTACGGAAATAACAGGCGGCAGGGCTGTCGTTAAGGAAGACGGTACCCTGCCGGTTGAAATTCCGTATATAATTGAATGATTATTTTTCTTTAGATGTGATTTTGGACACAATAAACGGGAAAACAGCCACTACCCAGATTACAACAATTATGTAACGGATTATATTGACAGGAACAGAATCCGGGCCGATAAGCTTAAGTCCCTGCTTGAAAGCGAGTGAAGTAGCCAGACCGGCGATGACTTTAATAATCTGTCCCCATACCGTCCTGACGGAACGCGGGTCATAATGGATGAATTCCTTTTCGAGAAACCAGCCTATTCCGAACCCTATACCGGCACCGGCAGCCTTGAAGCCGTCCATAGCCAGATTTGTGGTGGATTTACCGGATGACACCGCATAACTGCTGTAAATGATGAGCGCAATGGATATGACCTCGGTGAGGATGAACACTATTACATTGGCTTTATCGTTGGATGATATGCGGTCATAGAGAAGGCTTACGGCGGCTGAGGTGACAATTGTTATTGCAAAAGCGGTTATGACGTCCTGAGGCGTATGGCATCCGAGGTACATTCTTGAGAACATCACGGCGGCAATTATTACAAGGCTTACGACGTAAAACCAGCTTTTCTTTATATGAAATGCAATCGAACTGAACAATCCGGTCACACCCTGGGTATGTCCGCTCGGAAACGAATAACCGGTTGCTGCCTTACGCGCCGATTCCACACAGGTAAGCCTTGAATCCCTTACCCACGGCCTTTCGACACGGCAGGCTATCTTGACACCCTGTACGAGAAGTCCCGATATAAAATAAGTGAAGCAGAGCTTGTAAGCAAAATCCTTATTGATGCACCAGTATATGATGCAGAGCGCGGCTATAACTATTAATTCGCCGCCAAGGTTGGTAATTATTGACATTATGGTATCCAGAACCGGATTGCGCAGATTCTGGAGAGTATACAGAAAATCCATAAATGCTCCTTTCATCAGGTGATTTTATTGATAAAAACATTATAGCACAAGATGCATCCACTTATAAATATAGTATTTATTTTTTGGTAAAAATATGGTAAAATAATTATCTAAATAGTTAACAACTAAACTATAATATATTACATGGAGGGGCACATGAAAATTACTTTTATCGGAGCTGACCACGAAGTTACCGGCAGCTGTCATGTTATTCAGGCCTGCGACAAGAACATACTTATTGACTGCGGAATGGAGCAGGGAACCGACGATTATGAGAATCAGGAACTTCCCATGAATGTGCCGGATATTGATTATGTGCTTTTGACACATGCGCATATAGATCATTCGGGACTTCTCCCGCTTCTTTATGCCAGAGGATTCAGAGGCTCTATTTTTGCAACAGAGGCAACAGTTGATTTATGCCGTATCATGCTCAAGGATTCGGCACATATTCAGGAAACGGAGGCTGAATGGAAGAACAGGAAGGCTAAGCGTGCCGGAAAAGAACTGGTTGAGCCTATGTATACCCTTAATGACGCAGAAGGTGTACTTGAATTTCTTGTACCTTGCAATTATGATGATAAGATTGAACTGGCACCGGGCATAGATGTAAGGTTTTCGGATGCAGGACATCTGCTTGGGTCAGCAAGCATTGAGATGTGGATAACCGAAGGTCCGTATACCAGAAAAATAGTATTTTCCGGCGATATCGGCAATGTAAACAGACCGATAATCAAGGATCCGAAGTATATAACGGAAGCAGACTATGTGGTTATGGAATCCACATACGGAGACCGTTATCATAATGCATCGGTCGACTATGTAAAGGTACTTGCCGAAATTACACAGAGAACCTTTGACAGGGGCGGCAATGTGGTCATTCCTTCTTTTGCAGTCGGAAGAACACAGGAGATGCTGTATTATTTCAGATGCATTAAGAAAGAAAATATGATACACGGACATGATGGATTCCAGGTATATGTCGACAGCCCGCTCGCGGTTGAGGCTACACAGGTTTTTAACCGCAACAGGGAATGCTGCTTTGATGAAGAAGCGATGAAACTTGTTGCACAGGGTATTAACCCGTTGCAGTTTCCGGGACTTATGCTTTCGGTTACGAGTAACGACTCAAAGGCAATTAATTTTGACAACAGGCCTAAGGTTATCATATCGGCGTCGGGAATGTGTGAAGCCGGACGTATAAGACATCACCTTAAACATAATCTCTGGCGCAAAGAGAGTACGATCGTGTTTGTAGGATATCAGGCCAACGGAACGCTTGGACGCGCACTTCTCGAAGGGGCATCCGAGGTAAAGCTTTTCGGGGAAACGATAGATGTGGAAGCGGAAATTGTGAAACTTGAAGGCGTAAGCGGTCATGCCGATAAGGCCGGGCTTATTAAGTGGATAGAGGCATTTGATCCGAAACCGTCCAAGGTGTTTGTTGTACACGGTGAAAGTGACGTATGCGAAGGATTCACGAAGTGTCTTACAGATGAGCACGGACTGGATGCGGTTGCACCTTTCAGCGGATGCAGTTATAATCTTATTGACGGAACATGTATACGCGAAGGTGTAGGCGAGCGTAAGGTTAAACCGGTTGTCAGAAAGGCTTCGGATGTGTTTGAACGTCTTGTGGCAGCGGGCAGAAGACTTATGACTGTTATAAGACATAATGAAGGCGGCGCTAACAAGGATCTTGCAAGGTTTGCCGACCAGATTAATTCCATTTGTGATAAATGGGACAGATAAAATTATTCGGAGGTTTATATGCCAAAGTTTTATGAAGATAAGGAACTTAAGCGTCTGCAGTCGATGGAGATGGGGATTCTTAAGGATTTCATGAAAATATGCGATGAGAACGGGTTACGCTATTTTGGAGTGGCCGGAACCGGAATAGGTGCAATAAGGCATGGCGGATTCATTCCGTGGGATGACGATATTGATATTGCGCTTCCGCGCGAGGATTATGAGAAGTTCATTAAACTGGTTGAAGAAAAGATGGGCGATAAATATTACGTCCTGAATGCCGAACATAATCCGAATTTTCCTCTTATGACAACAAGGCTGTGCATACGTGGCACGAAGTTTGTGGAAAATGCTCTTAAGAATATCAATTGTGATCTGGGTATTTTCCTCGATATATATGCATACGACAATTATCCGGACAATGATTTTCTGTTTTTTATTCAGAAATGGAGAGCGTGGTTTTTCTCAAAACTTCTTATATTAAGAAGCATACCTGAACCGGTTATATTCCAGACAGGATTTCTGGGCGCGGTCATTAAGGCGATATGCAGGTTTGTGCATCATGCGATGGTATTTTTAAGGATTGATAAGAAGGCATTATACAGAAAATGTAAATCGATATGCACCATGTACAATAATACCGAGACTAAGAGGTTCGGATACCCGTGTGATACTGACGCGAATACCAATATGCTGTATAAACGCAGAACGTTTCCGTGCAGAAAATGGAAGTTTGAAGATGTGGAACTTAATTTCCCGAGGGATATGAAGGGAATGCTGCGTAATTTCTTTGGCGATACTTATATGCAGCTTCCGCCGGTTGAGAAACGTAAGACACATTTTCCTTATATACTTGATTTCGGTGATGGCGAAAGAATAATTAACGATTAGTTTTTTTACAGAGGTGGGCAATGAAAAAATTACTATTTGTTTATAATTCACATTCAGGCAAAGGGCTTATCAAAAATAAGCTTATGGAAATAATTGATATTTTTACCAGGAACGGATATATGGTTACCGCATATCCGACGCAGCACGCGATGGACGGGTATGACCGGGTATGTGAGGCTGACGGGTTATATGATATGATAGTATGCAGCGGCGGAGACGGTACTCTTAATGAGATTATCTCGGCTATGATGACACATATCAATGAACGTCCGGTTCTGGGATATATACCGGCGGGTTCCACAAATGATTTTGCATCGACACTCGGTATTCCGAAGAATATGATTAAGGCAGCAGCGAAGATTTCAGATGGAAAAGTTATGTCATATGATATAGGCGTTATGAACGGAAGGTACTTCAATTATGTAGCTGCTTTCGGATTATTTACTGATGTTTCATATAAGACGCCTCAGAATGTCAAAAATGTTCTGGGACACCAGGCGTATGTATTTGAGAGCCTTAAGAGTCTTTCCAATATAAAGTCCTATTATCTCACGATACATTGCAATGAAATAGAAATGAAAGGAAGTTATATATATGGTATGATTTCCAATTCGCACTCGGTTGGCGGAGTGAAGGACATATGCGGTAAGGACGTGGAACTCGATGACGGACTCTTTGAAGTGACGCTGGTTAAAGAACCTGTTTCTCCGCTTGAATTACAGCAGATAGTGGCGGGACTTTTGTCAAAAAACCAGAAAAGCCCTATGGTGGAGCGCTTTAAGACGGACAGGATTGTGATAGAGAGTGATAAGGCTGTCGAATGGACTGTTGACGGTGAGAACGGAGACGCCCATCAGAGAGTGGAGATATCGGTTGTCGATAAAGCGATAGATATCATGGTATAATATCATTTATCTGCGTCGAGGATTTCATCTATTTTATCGGAATAATAATCAATCAATAATTCGGTGACCATGGAGTAGCGTACATCGCCTTCGGTGTCACCGTTTAATTTTATGTAAGTATCGTTGGCCGACTGGACAGCATCATTAAGGCTTCCTCCAAACATATTTCCGGCCTCTCTCCAATATTTTCCCTGTGCGTTTAAATCGGTGATTACACCACGGTCAAGTGTGCTTATGAGCTCACTGTAATGTTCGGAGGAGAGATTATTGTATAATTCATTCATTACATATATAAGCATTTCTACGCTTGCGCTGTATCTGAGAGATTCGCTATCGGAAGCCATACATGCGGCATAACCGATGAAATTGGCCTCATCCTCGTGTATAAAACCGCTTAAGTGAGCCAGTTCATGGCAGATGGTGTGCGGTATATCAATATCCGGAATGTCGGAATTATAGTTGGCCTCCATTGTGAAAGGCGAATAGAAGCCTTCCATGCCGGTGGCGGACATCAGTTTTGAAGCAAGGATTGGTTTAGCGTGTGGGTAATAATCGGTCATAAAAGGATAACTCTGCCTTGCGGCATGCATTGCATCAACGCATAACTCGTTGACATCAAGGCTGCCGGTGGTGAATACGCCGTTGCTGTCACGTTCCACTTTATCTGATAAATCAGCTGCATCGTCCGCAATTATTTTAAAGAGAGCGGCAAGCTCATCCACGCTGTGCGCCTCAAGTTCCATATTGGCACACACGGTAAAGGAAAGCCTATGATATAGTATAGTACAGTTGAAACTCAGTATAAGCAGGCATACCATAACAATGCAGGCAAGATTCAGAAGATATTTCTTCAGCCTGTATGTGAAAAAACAAATCGAAGCTTTGCTGTGGTTATGTACAAGCGTAATTATGAGACGGACTATGGCATATATTACAATGACGGCTGCCACATATATAAGAATCTCTATTATGGAAAACGGTGCAAGAGAACTTACGGCTCCCATAACTTTGACAACATTAGGATATACGGCCGTGCAATATGCCTGCGCAAAAACCGTACTCACACGGAACATTATGTTTATGGATATAAGTGCCGTAAGAAGTACTGACAACACAATGATATATCTCTTGTAATTGATAAATTTTAATTCTTTAGGTCCTGATTTCTTCATTATGATTAACTCTCCGTAATATTATGTATATATTTTACATTCTATAAGCCTTCCATTCAATAAAATTAATCAAAAAAACATAAATCCTTAATAATTGTAAGCAATATTGGCACAGAAAAGTGGTTTTGGAACAGAATGACATTATTATGTTAAGAAAAATAAGCATAACGTGATGGTGGGAAACGAATTTTAATGAAAAAAAAACCAAACAATTCATAAAGCAGTCAGATAAATAAGCATAGTATTGCAAAAAATCAAATAATCAGACAATTTACAAAAAAATCCTGTTTACAACCGGAAAAAACGGTAGTATATTACAGATAATCAATTTTTGGAAAGGACAGGGAAGAATGATTTACGATAACACACACAACGACGGATTGTATAATCCACAGTTTGAACATGATAACTGTGGTATCGGTGCAATCGTTAATATCAAGGGAATCAAGACTCACAAGACGGTTGAGAACGCACTCAGCATTGTGGAGAATCTTGAACACCGTGCAGGAAAGGATGCCGAAGGCAAGACCGGTGACGGTGTCGGCATCATGCTTCAGATATCCCATAAATTTTTCTCCAAGGTATGCAAGCAGCTTGGAATAGATATCGGCGGCGAACGTGAATACGGTGTCGGTATGTTCTTTTTTCCACAGGACGAGTTAAAAAGAAAACAGGCCATGAAGATGTTCGAAAACATCGTGGAGAAGGAAAATCTTGAATTTCTCGGCTGGAGAGAAGTTCCGATAAGACCTGAGGTGCTCGGCAGCAAGGCGATTGAAGTTATGCCTTCTATCGTACAGTGTTTTATTAAGAAACCTGAGGACTGCGAGAAAGGACTTCCTTTCGACAGAAAGCTTTATATAGTGAGAAAGGTTTTTGAACAGAGTAATGACGATACTTATGTCGTATCTCTTTCAAGCAGAACAATAGTATATAAGGGAATGTTCTTAGTCAACCAGCTCAGAACTTTCTTCCCGGATCTTTGCAGCAAGGATTATGAATCGGCGATTGCGACGGTACATTCAAGATTCAGCACGAATACCAATCCAAGCTGGAGAAGAGCTCATCCTAACAGATTTATCGTACACAACGGTGAAATTAATACAATCAAAGGCAATGCCGATAAGATGCTTGCCCGCGAGGAAAATATGAAGAGCAAGTATTTTGAAGGCAGTATGCATAAGGTTATCCCGGTAGTCAATACCGAGGGTTCAGATTCGGCAATGCTTGATAACACACTTGAATTTCTTGTAATGAGCGGAATGGATCTGCCGCTTGCGGTTATGATCACGATTCCTGAGCCTTGGATGAATAATAAGCTTATAAGCCTTGAGAAGAGGGATTTCTATCAGTACTATGCGACCATGATGGAGCCGTGGGACGGACCTGCATCAATTCTTTTCTCGGACGGTGATGTTATGGGCGCCGTACTTGACCGTAACGGACTCAGACCTTCACGTTATTATATTACCAATGATGATTACCTTGTCCTTTCATCGGAGGTAGGTGTTCTTGACATTGATCCATCCAACATCAGGATTAAAGAGAGACTTCATCCGGGCAAGATGCTTCTTGTAGATACTGTTGAGGGAAGGGTCATCGATGATGAAGAGCTTAAGAACAGATATGCTACAAGAAAACCTTACGGCGAATGGCTCGATAACAATCTTGTAATGCTGCGTGACCTTAAGATTCCTAATAAAAAAGCTATCGAATATGATAAGACGGAGCGCGCAAGACTTCAGAAGGCATTCGGATACATATATGAGGATTTTTACTCAGCAATACTTAATATGGCCAAGAATGGTTCGGAGCCGATTGCGGCAATGGGTGTTGACACGCCGTTAGCACCGATTTCCAAACAGAGACCGTCTTTGTTTGAGTATTTTAAACAGCTTTTTGCCCAGGTTACTAACCCGCCTATTGATGCGCTTCGTGAGAAAATAGTCACCGCAACATCCGTATATATAGGTAAAGATGGAAATATCCTTGAGGAGAAGGCAGAGAACTGTCATGTACTCAGGGTTGACAATCCGATACTTACCAACATGGATTTATTAAAAATTAAAAATATGGATAAGGAAGGTTTCAAAGTCGCTGAAATCCCTATTACATATTATAAGAATACATCTCTTGAGAAAGCTATTGACAGAATGTTTGTGGAAGCCGACAGGGCGCACGGAGACGGAGCCAACATCATTATTCTCACTGACCGAGGAGTTGATGACAACAGAGTTGCAATTCCTTCGCTCCTTGCAGTGGCAGCAATGAACCAGCATCTTGTCGTTACCAAGAAAAAGACCAGCGTTGCCCTTATTCTTGAAAGCGGTGAGCCGAGAACGGTACATCATTTTGCAACACTTCTCGGATATGGTGCATGTGCAATTAACCCGTATCTTGCACAGGATACTATCAAAGAACTTATTAATATAGGTATTCTTGACAAGGATTATTATGCAGCTGTTGAGGATTACAATAAGGCGATACTTACGGGAATCGTCAAGATTGCATCCAAAATGGGTATATCCACAATACAGTCATATGAAGGCTCTAAGATTTTTGAGGCAATAGGTATTGCTCCGGAAGTTATTGATAAATATTTTACCGGAACGGTCAGCAGAATCGGAGGCATCACACTTAAGGATATCGAGGAAGATGTCAATGTGAGACACAGCCGTGCATTTGATCCGCTCGGACTTACGGCAGACGAGACATTCGACAGCGTGGGAAGCCATAAATTAAGAAGCGGAAAGGAAGAACATCTATACAATCCACAGACAATACATCTTCTCCAGCTTGCAGCCCGCAACGGCGACTATGAGACATTTAAGGAATATTCACATCTTATTAATGAAGAGATGGATCCTGTCACATTAAGAGGCTGCATGGATTTCAAATTTCCGGAGAAAGGCGTTCCGATTGAAGAAGTTGAGAGCGTTGACTCTATAGTAAAGAGATTTAAGACCGGTGCCATGTCATACGGTTCGATTTCGCAGGAAGCACACGAAACTCTCGCAATCGCGATGAACACACTTCACGGAAGATCTAACAGCGGTGAGGGCGGAGAGAGCATTGAGAGACTTACCGTCGGCCCTGATGGACTTAACAAGTGTTCCGCAATCAAGCAGGTTGCATCAGGACGTTTCGGCGTTACATCAAGATACCTTGTAAGTGCCAACGAAATCCAGATTAAAATGGCACAGGGTGCTAAGCCGGGAGAGGGCGGACACCTTCCGGGCGGCAAAGTATACCCATGGATTGCCAAGACAAGGCTTTCAACTCCGGGTGTAAGTCTTATCTCGCCGCCGCCTCATCACGACATATATTCGATCGAAGATCTGGCGCAGCTTATATATGATCTGAAAAATGCCAACAATCAGGCGAGAATTTCTGTCAAGCTGGTATCGGAGGCCGGAGTCGGAACGGTAGCGGCAGGTGTTGCCAAAGCCGGTGCACAGGTAATCCTTATATCCGGTTATGACGGAGGAACAGGTGCAGCACCGGGAAGCTCGATTCACAATGCTGGACTTCCGTGGGAACTTGGACTTGCTGAGACGCACAGAACTCTTATTATGAATAATCTTCGTAACAAGGTGATTGTTGAGACAGATGGCAAGCTTATGAATGGCCGTGATGTCGCTATAGCATGTCTCCTCGGAGCAGAAGAATTCGGATTTGCAACGGCACCGCTTGTAACACTCGGATGTGTTATGATGCGTGTATGTAATCTTGATACATGCCCGGTCGGCGTCGCAACACAGAATCCTGAACTCAGAAAGAGATTTGCAGGTAAACCTGAGTATGTAATCAATTTTATGAGGTTTGTCGCAGAAGAACTTCGTGAATATATGGCAAAACTCGGATTCAGAACACTTGATGAGATGTGCGGAAGAACAGATATGCTTTTCCAGAAAAAAGACGGAAGTGCCAAACGCCACGGTAAAATAGATTTGTCAGCCATCCTTGATAATCCGTATGCCGGAACAGAAAAGATGGAATATTACAACAAGCATGTGTATGATTTTAAACTCGACAAGACGCTCGACGAAACCGTTCTTATTAAAGAACTTATGCCTTCTCTTAAGAAAAAGCAGAAGAAGAGCATCGAACTTGATGTAACCAATGTAAACAGCCGTGCTTTCGGTACAATGTTCGGTTCTGAAATAACAAGACTTTATACTGACGGGCTTGATGAGGATACTTATACAATAAGATGTAACGGCAACGGTGGACAGAGCTTCGGTGCTTTTATCCCTAAGGGACTTACAATAGAACTTGTCGGAGATTCCAACGATTACTTCGGTAAGGGCCTTTCGGGCGGCAAGCTTATCGTATACCCGCCTAAGAGTTCGGATTTCAAATATGATGAAAATATAATTATCGGTAATGTTGCTCTTTACGGTGCTACAAGCGGTGAGGCGTACATTAACGGTGTTGCCGGCGAACGTTTCTGCGTCCGTAACTCAGGCGCCACAGCGGTAGTCGAGGGCGTCGGCGAGCATGGATGTGAATATATGACCGGCGGCCGCGTGGTAGTTCTCGGTAAGACCGGAAAGAACTTTGCAGCCGGTATGAGCGGCGGTATCGCTTATATTCTGGATGAGGATAATAAATTATACCTTAACCTTAACAAAGAACTTATAAGTTCCGAAGAAGTTACGGATAAATATGATGTCCTTGAACTTAAACAGATGATACAGAAACATGTGGCATATACCAATTCCGAAAAAGGCAAGCATATTCTTGATAACTTCAGTGAATATCTTCCTAAATTTAAGAAAATAATGCCACATGATTATAAGAAGATGCTTAATCAGATAGTCCAGATGGAAGAAAAAGGACTTTCAAGTGAACAGGCACAGATAGAAGCGTTCTACGCGCTTAAGAAATAGGAAAGGAGGAAGACAGATATGGGAAAACCAACAGGATTTATGGATTATGAAAGAGTTGACAGCGAGGCAGTTACGCCAACTCAGAGAATTAAGAATTTTAATGAGTTTCACAAGGCACTTCCTCTCGAAAAACAGTGTGAACAGGCCGCCAGATGTATGGATTGCGGTGTGCCGTTCTGCCAGTCGGGCAAGATGCTTAAGGGTATGATAAGCGGATGTCCGCTTAACAACCTGATTCCGGAGTGGAATGAACTTCTTTACATCGGTAATTATAAAAGGGCATATCACAGACTTGCCAAGACAAGCAATTTCCCTGAATTTACGTCAAGGGTCTGCCCGGCACTTTGTGAGAAGGCTTGTACATGCGGACTTAACGGTGATGCCGTAAGTACGAAAGAAAATGAGAAAACAATTATAGAATATGCTTTTGAACACGGTTATGTCGAACCGGAAATTCCGGCAGTCCGTACAGGCAAAAAAGTCGCTGTCATAGGTTCGGGACCTTCCGGACTTGCAGCAGCGGATCTTCTTAATATGCGCGGACACAGTGTTACTGTATATGAGAGAGCAGACCGTGTCGGAGGCCTCCTTATGTACGGCATCCCGAATATGAAACTCGAAAAATGGGTTGTTGACCGCCGTGTTGAGCATCTTAAAGCAGAGGGCGTTGAATTTATTACCAATGCTGATGTCGGCAAAAATGTCAAAGCACAGACACTCATTAAGGATTATGATGCCATTGTGCTTGCCTGCGGTGCCGCTAATCCCCGTGATATCAAGGCGGAAGGCCACGATGCCAACGGTATCTATTTTGCGGTCGATTATCTCAAATCAGTAACCAAGAGCCTTCTTGATTCTGATTTTAAGGACAAGAAATACATCGACCCTAAGGATAAAAATGTCGTTGTTATCGGTGGTGGAGATACCGGCAACGATTGTGTCGGCACATCAATCCGTCTCGGCTGTAAATCAATCACACAGCTTGAGATGATGCCTAAGGCTCCGGATGAGCGTGCTGCGAATAACCCATGGCCGCAGTGGCCGAAGGTCTGCAAGACTGATTATGGTCAGGAGGAGGCCATTGCCGTATTCGGACATGACCCGAGAATTTATCAGACGACGGTCAAGGAATTTGTTAAGGACAAAAACGGCAATCTCAAGAAACTGGTATGTGTTAAGCTGGAATCTAAGAAAGATGAGAAAACCGGACGTTTTATGATGGCAGAGGTAGCCGGAAGTGAGTTTGAGCTTCCTTGCGAGATGGTTCTTATCGCGGCAGGATTTCTCGGAAGCCAGAAATATGTAACAGACGCATTCGGCGTGGAAGTGGATGCCCGTACCAACGTCAAAACCGCTCCTGATGCTTTTGCAACAAGTGTCCCTAAGGTTTTTGCGGCAGGCGACATGCACATCGGACAGTCGCTTGTGGTACGTGCGATAAGACAGGGCCGTGACGTGGCCAAAGAGGTTGATAAATACCTTATGGGTTACACTAATCTTGAGTAGTGTTCATTTCAACAAAATCAATAACTTTGAACCCGCATCCGGTATACAGGCCGAATGCGGGTTTATTATTATCCGCAACCTGAAGAAGTATCTGCCTCCCGCCGGGAATTATGTCTTCAAGTACACTGTACATCATTTCGCGCGCGTATCCTTTACCTCTGTATTCAGGTTCTATATATACACTGAATATATTCACTGTCCGCTTCTCTTCATATATCGATATCGAACCGATTTCCGTATCGTCAATTGAAAAAAAGTAAGTACTTTCAATCCCACCGTCTTTGTCCGGCTCCATGCTTTCGATTTCACACTCAAGAACGGTACAACAATGTGGCAGCAGCTCTTTACCGCAATATTTCATAAGACATTCTTTATAAGTATCTGACATTACAACCTCGAAAAAATAATAAAATAGTCTTGACAAATCAATTGTCCTGTTGTATATTATCACTTGTGACTGTCACAGGTCAATACAAATACATAATACTTTATATGCGCGAGTGGCTCAGTGGTGGAGCGTCTC
>ULOR01030280.1_pt1 | contig 42658 bp, 27 predicted proteins | sample 1952861 | NCBI WGS metagenome assembly ULOR01 (sample SAMEA4835611, study PRJEB28245) | human gut metagenome | biome: gut microbiome; material: fecal sample | place: Denmark | collected 2008 | reverse complement strand
TTCTTGCGTAGAAACATAGAATGCACACCCTCTCGTTGGCATATGCGGATCTTGCTGCTTACTTCTTCGGACGGCGGCGTGCCCATCCCTCCTCAGAGAAGTCGGGCTCCTCGCCTTTCAACTTGAACGACTGGCCGTTCATCAGGCTCTTCCAGTCGTCGCGCGAGTGGCGCTGGTTTTCGTCGCCAAAGGGGCTTTGGGGCTTGCGGCCACGGCTGGTGTCGCGACGGTCGCCTCGGCGTTCGTCGTATCGGTCGTCGCGGCGGTTGCGCTCGCGTCCCTTGCGGGCGTCGCCACGTCCGCGTGTGTCGCCATCGGCAGCGCCGCGTCCGCGTCCACCCTCAGCGGCGCGTCCGTGTCCGCCCTCGTCGGCATCGTTGCATCGCACCTCGCGACCCTTGTAGCTCACACCGTTGAGCGCGCGCATCACCTTCTCGGCGTCGTCGGTGGGCACCTCGATGTAGGCAAACTTCTGCAGCAGGTCGATGTGACCGATGGTCTGCTTCGGGCCGTGTATGTGGTGGTTCATAAACTGCATGATCTCGCCGGGGTAGAAACCGTCTTGCTTACCCAGGTTGATGAACAGTCGGCGATAGCCCTCCTCGGCCTTGCGCGGTCCGCGCTGGCGTGTGGCTCCACCCCGTCCGTCGCGCTGCGACTTGCGGTCGCCCTTTTCGCCCCGCTTCGAAGTGGGTCGAACAATCTCAGGCGCGTTCTTATAGTAGTTGAGGAATCGTCCGAAGGTGATGCTCACTACCTTCTGCATGATGTCCTCCTTGTCGATGTATTCAAACTGGCGCATGATGTCGGGCATGTAGGGAGCGATGAGCTCCTCGTCGACATCGGTCTTCATGATGTCGTCCATCACCTTGTAGAGCTGCTTCTTGCAGATTTCCTCGGGCGTGGGCAGCGTGCCTTCCACAAACTCCTTTCCGATGATCTTCTCGATGTTGCGCACCTTGAATTGCTCACGGGTGTGGATGATGCAGATGCTCGTTCCCTTCTTTCCGGCGCGTCCGGTACGTCCTGAGCGGTGCGTGTAGTTCTCCACATCGTCGGGCAAACCATAGTTGATGACGTGCGTCAGGTCGTCCACGTCAAGTCCGCGCGCCGCCACGTCGGTTGCCACAAGCAGTTGCACGGTGTGCTGGCGGAACTTCTGCATGGTGAGGTCGCGCTGCTGCTGCGAGAGGTCTCCGTGGAGCGACTCGGCGTTGTAGCCGTCGCGTATGAGCTTGTCGGCCACCTCCTGCGTCTCGATCTTTGTGCGGCAGAAGATGATGGCGTAGATGTGGGGATAGAAGTCCACGATGCGCTTCAGCGCCAGATACTTGTCCTTGGCGTTCACCACGTAACAGATGTGGTTCACGTTCTCCGCACCCTCGTTGCGCGATCCCACAACGATCTCCTTATAGTCGTGCAGGTAGTTTTTGGCAATGCGCTCCACCTCCTTGCTCATCGTTGCTGAGAAGAGCAGCGTGTTGCGGTCGGCTGGCACGTTGTCGAAGATGGTGTTGATGCTCTCCGAGAATCCCATGTTGAGCATCTCGTCGGCCTCGTCGAGCACCACGTTATTCACCTTTTCGAGGTTCACCACACCGCGCTCCATCAGGTCGATGAGTCGTCCGGGTGTGGCCACGATGATCTGCACGCCGTGGCGCAGCTCGCGAATCTGTCCCTGTATCGACGCACCGCCGTACACGGGGATGATGTGCATGCCCGGCATGTATTTGGCAAACGCGTTGAGGTCGTCGGCGATCTGCAGGCAGAGCTCACGCGTGGGGCTCAAGATGAGCGCTTGTGTTACCTTGTTGGTTGCGTCGGTCTTCTGCAATACGGGTATACCGTAGGCCGCCGTCTTTCCTGTGCCCGTCTGGGCCAATGCTATAACGTCGTTACCGTTCCCCAAAAGATAGGGAATCACTTCCTCCTGAACGGGCATGGGATGTTCAAAGCCCAGCTCTTCGATGGCGCGGCGAATCTCTTCGCTAACGCCAAGTTCTTCAAATGTCTTCAAAAAAATATTGTTTAATTGTTACCGTAGGGACTACTTCAAAACACCCTACCGTTTCGTACGAGTCCCCTTTCGGGGTGCAAAGTTACAACAAAAACCTGACAACCCACCATCGTAACGCCACAATTTTCAATAGGTTACCACCTTTTGGCAGAACGCTGAGGCTTCGCGGAAGGGGTGGGAGCGTGGTCGAGGGGTAGGGGTGGAACGCCCCAAGCAGTGCTTGGAACGACAGAAAAGCCGGTCGAAACGATGCTTCGTTCGGTAAAAAACACTAACTTTGCAACCAGTATGGTACTCAATTACATTTGGATTGCGTTTTTCCTCGTTGCCTTTGTCTTCGGCTTTGTGCAACTGTTGATGGGCGACACCACCATCTTCCAGAAGATGGTCGACTCCACGTTCGCCACGTCTAAGACCGCCTTCGAGACCTCCTTGGGCCTTACGGGCGTGTTGGCCCTTTGGCTTGGCATCATGAAAATTGGCGAGAAGGCCGGCGCCGTCAATGCCTTGGCGCGTGTGCTCAGCCCCTTGTTCACCAAGCTCTTCCCCGACATTCCCAAGAACCATCCCGTCATGGGGTCGGTGTTTATGAACATCGCCTCCAACATGCTGGGCCTCGACAATGCCGCCACGCCCACCGGCCTGAAGGCCATGGCCCAGATGCAAGAGCTCAACCCGAAGAAAGACACGGCCACCAATCCGATGATTATGTTCCTGGTGCTCAACACCTCAGGCCTGACCATCATTCCAACCACCATCTTGGCGTTCCGCGCCTCGTATGGTGCGGCGCAGCCCACCGACGTGTTTATTCCCATCCTTCTTGCCACCACCGTGGCCACGTTGGCCGGCATCCTCATCACCGCCGCCTGGCAACGCATCAACCTGTTGCAGCCCGTGCTGCTCGCCGCCCTCTTGGGCATCATAGCCTTTGTGGCGGTGGTTATTTGGGGCTTTGGCCAGATGAGCGCCGAAACGATGGGCACCGTCACCTCCATCGCCGGTCCGGTCATCCTGCTGGGTGTCATCGTCGCCTTCATTGTGGCAGGCATGGTGCGCCGCGTCAACGTGTACGACGCCTTCATCGAGGGCGCCAAGGAAGGGTTCCAGACCGCCGTGCGCATCATTCCCTACCTTGTGGCCATCCTCGTGGCCGTGGGCGTGTTTCGCGCCTCGGGCGCCATGGACCGGCTGATTGATGGCATCTCATGGCTGGTGGCCCAGTGTGGACTGAACACCGACTTTGTGGGCGCCCTTCCCACCGCCTTCATGAAGCCTCTCTCGGGCAGCGGAGCGCGTGGCCTGATGCTCGAGGCCATGCAAAACTACGGCCCCGACTCGTTTGTGGGGCGCCTCTCCTGCATCTTCCAAGGCAGCACCGACACCACGTTCTACGTGCTCGCCGTTTACTTCGGATCGGTCAGCGTCAAATACACGCGCCATGCCGTAGCGGCCGGTTTGCTGGCCGACCTGGCCGGCGTTGTGGCCGCCATCGCCATCGCATACATCTTCTTCGCCTAAGGTGGGCGTACCACCCCAGTTAGAATATCATTATGGCAAGTTTAAAATCACTCTTGAAAGACACAGCCATCTACGGCATCAGTTCCATCGCCGGACGGTTTGTCAACTATCTGCTCGTGCCCATCGAGACCTACGCTTGGGTGGCTGGCGGAGGTCAGTTTGGTGTTATCACCAATGTTTATAGTTACATAGGCATCCTCATCATCGCCCTCACCTTCGGCATGGAGACCACGTTCTTCCGCTTTGCCAACAAGGAAGGCGAGAACGCCCGCATGGTCTACAGCACCGCCCTGCGCATGGTGGGTGCCGTGGCCCTTGTCTTCGCGCTGCTTGTGCTGGCGTGCCTCAAGCCGCTGACCGCCGCCATGGGCTATGCCGACCACGTGTGGTACATCGGCACCATGGCTGTTTGCGTGGCCGTCGACGCCTGGACCGCCATCATGTTCGACTACCTGCGCTATCAGCATAAACCCTGGAAGTTTATGGCGCTGAAGCTCGCCAATATCCTCATCAATGTGGCGTTGGTGGGCGCGTTCCTCTTCGTGCTGCCCCATTTCGGCCTGTTCATCCCCGGCCTCTACGACGCCAGCGGCACCCCCGACGTGGGAATCGTGTTCTACGTGAACCTCTTTGTGTCGGTCGTCACCGTGCTCTTGCTGTCGAAGGAGATGATAGGCGTGAGCTACGGCTTCGACAAGGCGCTCTGCCGCCGTATGCTCTCCTACACCTGGCCCATGCTGATCCTGGGCATTGCAGGCCAGCTCAACCAGAGCGCCTCGACCATCATCTTCCCCTATCTCTTCGATGGCGACATCGCCGAGGCCCACGCCCAGTTGGGCATCTATGGCGCCACCATCAAGATCGCCATGATCATGGTTATCATTACCCAGGCGTTTCGCTTTGCCTACGAGCCGTTTGTCTTTGGCAACAAGGACGCCGACAAGAAGGCCACCTACGCCAAGGTGATGAAGTTTTACATCGTCTTCACCCTCTTCGCCTACTTGGCCGTCATCGGTTACATGGACATTTTGCGCCACATTGTGGCGCGCTCTTATTGGGAGGGCTTGCGCGTGGTTCCCATTGTGATGGCCGCCGAAATCATGTTTGGCGTGTATTTCAACCTCAGCTTCTGGTATAAGCTCACCGACCGCACCATCTGGGGCGCATGGTTCTCGCTGTTGGGCTGCGTGGTGCTCATCGCCATCGATGTGCTCTTCATTCCGCGCTACAGCTACATGGCTTGCGCCTGGGCCGGCTTTGCCGCCTATGGCGTGTGCATGGTGACCAGCTATTTCTTCGGCCAGAAGTATTACCCCATCAACTATCCGCTGCGCGACATCGCCTTCTATGTGGTGTTGGCCGTGGCCCTCTTTGCCGCCATGACATGGGGCAACGCCCACCTCGGCACATGGTCGTCGCTGGGTGTGAACACCTTGCTGTTGGGCCTTTACCTTGCCGTGGTGGTTTGGAAAGACTTCCGCGGCATCTTTCGTCGTCGCAAGGCAGCGTAAGCAAAACCTCATTCATCGCGGGCGGCGACAAAGCGGACCTCTGTCCACCCTTTGTCGCCGCCCGCGTCTTATCCCCTTCAAGCTATGGCAAAAGTAGAGACCGACATGCTCCATGGACCGTTGCTGGGCAAGATAGTGATGTTTGCCTTGCCTTATGCCGCCACCGGCATCCTGCAACAACTGTTCAACTCCATCAATGTGTTTGTGGTGGGGCGCTTCGACAGCAGCCACGCCATGGCCGCCGTGGGCGCTACAACGTTCCTCATCAACCTCATCATCAACTTGTTCCTGGGTGTTTCGGTAGGTGCCAACGCTGTTATAGCCAACAACATTGGGCGCCGAGACCCTCAGGCTGTGCATCGCGCCGTGAGCACAACGGCCGCCCTCTCGCTCATTGGCGGCGCCATACTCTTGGTGGTGGGCCTGTTGGTGGCCACCCCCCTGCTGCGCTTGTTGGGCACGCCGGCCGACGTGATCCACGACTCGGCCCTTTATCTGAACATCTGTTTCCTTGGCGCACCGTTCTTCATGGTCTACAATTTCGGCGCAGCCATCTTCCGAAGCAAGGGCGACACCCGCACGCCCCTTTACATTCTTGCCGTGGCAGGCGTCATCAATGTGGTGGTGAGCATGGTCACCGTCATTGTCTTCCACATGAGCGTGGCCGGTGTGGCCTGTGCCTATTTTGTGTCGAACATGTTCTCGGCGGTTGTCATCACCACGCTGCTGTGGCGCGAGAAGGGCGAGTTCCGCGTGCGCCTGCGACAGATACGCATCTACCGCAAGGAGTTGGGCGACATTCTGGCCATCGGTCTGCCCGCCGGCTTGCAGGCCACCGTGTTCTCGTTCAGCAACGTCTTTGTGCAGTCGTCCATCAATAAGTTTGGCTATGCGGCCATCGCTGGCGCGTCGCTCAGCATCACCTTCGACACCTATTGCTATTATGTCCTCACCGCGTTCTGCGCCACGGCCATCACCTTCACGGGCCAAAACTACGGCGCAGGCCAGGTGGACCGCTGCCGCCGCATCTTCCGCCTCTGTTTCTTGTTGGGTGGTGCGTCGATTTTTACGGCCAACATGGTGTTTGTGTTGTTTGGTCCTCCCATCGCCTCCGTCTTCACCACCGACCCACAAGTCGTCCATTACTGCACGTCGCGCATCTACGTGGCGCTTGCCTTCCAGTGGATCGCCACCAGTTATGAGATACCGGCGGCGTGCATGCGCGGCTTGGGAAAATCGTTGGCTCCAGCCTTGCTTACCATCTTTGGCACCTGTTTCATCCGTTTGGGCTGGATATTCCTTGTGTTGCCCCATTGGTATGGCTACGAGCATCTCATGCTTTGCTACCCCATCTCGTGGGTCATCACGGGCGTCCTTGTAAGCTCGGTTTACGTTGCCGCCAGTAGGAAGGCATATCGGCTCTTGGCCCCTTGATGTGTGCTTTTGCCATTGGCGGTGAGCGAAACCACTGCAACGCGAAACGAAAAACGCTCGTTCCATCGGCAAAAAGAAAGCCTTGCGCCCTACTTTGTCAATGAAAAGTGTTATCTTTGCAGCGATAATGCGCCTTGCCGCAGCCGCCTAACGGCTTGCCCGAAGCGCCCCGTCCACACCCCTCACGGCAGTTGCCCGATGGTGGAAAAGCCGATGTCCGCCCACGGGAATGAAGCGCCTTGCCCATTGGCCCAACTCGATCGCTGAGCCTTGGATGGGAAATGTTAGCAAACAGTCATAACAATGAAGATACTCAAGATTACCGTTGTTGCCGCCCTTGTGATGGTGGCGTTGTCGCTTGCCTCATGCACGGGCAAGAAGTTTCAGGTGTCAGGCGTCATCTCCGATGCCCCCGATTCGCTCCTCCTCTTTGAGAACATGAGCCTTAACGGCCCCGTAGTGGTCGATTCAGTGCGCCTTGGCGCCGACGGCTCGTTCAGCTTCGAGGGAGAGGCGCCCACCGCTCCCGAGTTTTATCGCCTGCGCATCGCTCGCCAAATTATCAATGTGGCGGTCGATTCCACGGAGCATGTCACCGTGAAAGCCTCATACCCCACCATGACAGGCAGTTATGAGGTGGAAGGGTCTACCGAGTGTTCGAAGATCCGCGAGCTCGCTTTGATGCAGCTGAACCTGCAAGCCCAGCTCAACGCCGTGGTTCAGAACCCCAACGTTAGCTACGAGAAGGAGGCCGACAGCGTGCGCACCATCCTGGAGGTTTATAAGTATAAGGTAAAGAACGACTACATCTTTAAGGAGCCTTGGCGTGCTTACGCCTATTTTGCCTTGTTCCAAACCATCACGTTGGGCCAGCAGGTGGGACTCATCTTCGACCCGCAGAGCAAGAAGGAGGATGTGCAGGCCTATGCCGCCGTCGCCACCAGCTGGGACACCTACCACCCGGGTTCGGAGCGTGGCACCAACCTTCATAACATTGCCATTGAGGGCATGAAGAACGTGCGCATCCTGCAGGCAGAGCAAAACCAGACGATCGACGCCAGCAAGATCAACAGTTCGGGTGTCATCGAGGTGGCGCTGCCCGATCGAAACGGCAAGACCTGCAAGCTCACAAGCCTTAAAGGCAAGGTGGTGTTGCTCGATTTCCACCTCTTCGCCTCTAAGGGAAGCACCGAACGCATCATGCACCTGCGCGACCTTTACAACAAGTATCACGCCCAGGGATTCGAGATCTACCAGGTCAGCCTCGACCCCGACGAGCATTTCTGGAAGGAGAGCGTGGCCGCACTGCCTTGGGTTTGCGTGCGCGACGCCAACAGCACCGGCTCCGTTTACCTGACACAGTATAATGTGCAGTCGCTCCCAACCTTCTTCACCATCGACCGCAACAACGTGTTGCAGAAGCGCGACGCACAGATCAAGGATCTCGACGCGGAGATCAAGGGCTTGCTCGCCAAGTAACCCAAGGTAACCCATCGCCAACATAAAAACCGAGGTCCATGCATCCTTTAGATAAATTCAGATACTGCCCCGCATGCGGCAGCAAGCATTTCGAGATACAAGACGAGAAGAGTAAGAAGTGCGAAAATTGTGGGTTTGAGTACTACTTAAATCCCAGTGCGGCCAACGTGGCGCTGATTGTCAACGACAAGGATGAGCTGCTTGTAGCCACCCGCAAGAAAGAGCCCGCCAAGGGAACGCTCGATCTGCCCGGAGGCTTTGCCGATATCGGCGAGACAGCCGAGGAGGGAGTGGTGCGCGAGGTGAAGGAAGAAACCGGACTGACGGTCACCGAGGCGCGTTACGTGTTCAGCCTGCCTAACGTCTACGTCTATTCGGGCTTCGAGGTGAAGACGCTCGACAGCTTCTTCCTCTGTCAGGTGGAGGATTTCTCCACGCTCCATGCCAGCGACGACGCGGCCGCCCTCCAGTGGATTCCCATCACCGACATCCACACCGAACTCTTCGGTTTGCGCTCTGTGCGCCATGGTCTTTATCGATTCGTGGAGTCGTACAAGAAGCCATAACCCTCGCGTTTGCCAAGACAATCCCATTTTGCGAGGTCTTATTGTGGTTTGAATCGCAACATCCCGTGTTTCGTTGCGGCAATCATTCGCATCTCGCACCGCACATTCTGAATAACGCCTTACGCTTGCTACGCCTTAAGAGAGGATGTGGCAAGCGTTTTAAGTATTAAGAGCTAATGCTTTTTTTAGTCGGATTTGAGCACTTTTACAGCTGTTTTTTAGTCGGATTTGAGCACTTTTATAGTGATTTGTTTGTCGGATTTGAGCACTTTTATTATATTTGTGGCTGATTATCAACAACTTTTTTAATCGGCCCATGAATTACATTGCGAGAAATATAGATGCCCAATTGATGGAGTGGAAATCAGATCCCATGCGTAAGCCCTTGTTACTACGAGGAGCGCGACAAGTGGGAAAATCATCGGCCATCAGGCATTTGGGAGAAACCTTTCAGCATTTTGCCGAAGTGAATTTTGAGCGCAACAAAGCCATTAAGAGTTTTTTCCAAGGCGATATTGATGTGCATCTCATTGCGCAAAAGATTGCCGCTTACCTCGGTGTGCCCATCGTGAATGGCAAGACGTTGCTCTTTCTGGATGAGATTCAGGAATGTCCGGAAGCCATTATGGCACTAAGGTTCTTCAAAGAAGACTATCCCGAGTTGCATGTGGTGGCCGCAGGCTCGCTGCTCGAGTTTGCCCTTGAAGAGTTGCCCACGTATGGAGTAGGGCGCATCCATTCTATATTTATGTACCCCATGACCTTCGATGAGTTTTTGGGCGCATGCCACGAGGATGCGCTCTTGGCGATGCGTCGACAGGCCAGCAGCCTCTCTCCGATTGATGATGCGTTTCACCAACGACTGATCGACCTGTTCCGAATCTACCTCTTGGTGGGCGGAATGCCTGAAGCGGTGCTCGCATGGGTTACCATGGGCGATATGAACCGTTGCCAACAGATTCAAAGCGACATTGTGTTGTCGTACGAGGACGACTTCGCCAAATACAAGAAAAAGGCCAACCCCGACCTTTTACGCACCACCATGCGTGGCGTATGCCATCAGAGCGGGCAAAAGTTGTCGTTCAAACAGATATCGACCGACTATAGGAGTTCTCAAATTCGGGAGGCGTTGCGTTTGTTGACCTTGGCGGGTATTGTGGTGCCTGTGGTGTCCACTTCGGGCAATGGCATTCCGCTGGAAGCCGAGGCGAATGATAAGAACATGAAGTTGCTATTTCTCGATACCGGATTGTTATTGGCTGTTTTGCAGTTGGAGGGCGGATTGTCGCAGCAACTCGTTCAGTTCATCATGACAGGTAATGCGCAGGAATTGGTCAACAAGGGCGGTGTGATCGAAATGGTGGTGGGCTTGGAAATACTACGTAATAAGCCTGCCATACAACGGCAAAAGATGTATTATTGGGAAAAAAGCGGCAAGAGCATTGCCGAAATTGATTATCTCGACATACGCAACTTAAAGATTATGCCTATTGAGGTGAAATCGGGAACGAAGGGAGGCATGAAGAGCCTATGGACCTTTATGAGAGAGAAGCATCTCACCGAAGCCATCCGTTGCTCACTGGAAAACTTTGGTGAGTTTACGTATGTCGACATGGAGGATGGTGAAGCCCAAAGGCATGTAACCATCGTTCCCGTCTATGCCTTGTCGCAGTTTTAACCCAAATGTTATATGTGCCAGGTCAGCCCGAGGCGTGTCTCGAAGGTGCGTGCGTTCACGTTGTCGTGATAGGCGTAGCGTGTTTGTCTGACGAAGTAGCTGGCTCCCCAACTGATGCTGAGCGGGCCGCGCAGGTCAAACTCCCACATCGACGACAGCTCCAGCAGTTCGGCGTTGCTCTTGTCGCCTTGGGCGTTGAGATAGAGCGGGTCGGTGTGCTCCAGGTCCTTTCCCTCATATCCCTTCCAAGTGAAGATGCGGTAGTAGTTGGCGTGCAGGATGAAGCGGCCGATGCTTCTGAAGTCCATTTGCGTCTTGGTCTTCACCGAGAATCCCGACCCCATGTTGTAGTCGCGGTCGATCACGTTGTAATAGTCGCTCTTGGTTCCTCCCAAAAGTATTCCGCTGAGGTAGATGCGTTGTTCCAGGCGGTTGAGCGCACCCACTTGTGGGAAACGCATCAGCATGCCGGGACCCAGTGCGGCGGCCTCCGATATGCGGTAGGGGGTTAGTTGGGTGCCGTCTTTCACCGGTTTCGAGTCGTAGTAGTTGAAGTGTTGGAAGAGTCCCACCTCGGCTTCCATGTCGCTGTTGGTCTCCACGCTCTTTCCCCAGATGCGGCCCACGATGTGGAGCCGGTTGATGAGCGGTTGGTTGGCCGACATGCCCACCGTGGCCTCCAGCGAGAAGAAGTCGAAGGGCTTCGTGCCGTTGGCCTCAAACGGGTGGCCATACTCCAGAAAGAGGTTGATGTAGGGGTTCCATTCGCCTCGGAAGAGCGCGCCGTCGTCGGAGAGGTAACGTGTTCCGAGCGCCACGCTGAAGTCGATGGGCGTCCGCTTGGCGTCGTAATACTTGTTGTGGTCGTTTCTCACACGCCATGCGCTTCCCGTCAATATGCGGTTGAACCCACCCATGGGGTTGATGAGCGTGGCGGCTGCCTCGCGCAGGAAGCGGCGGAAGCCCCGACTGCTGTCGTTGAGGATGATCTCCGATATGCGATGGGTCACCTCGCCAATGCAGATGCCGCCCATCGTGGTGGCCATGAGGTCGTTGATGGCTGGCGGCTCAATCTCGCCGCAGGTCTCCCACATGAGCGATCCGGCGAAGGCATAGGGTGCGCTCTGCCAGAACGACAGGCCGCTCGATCGCGCCGCGTTGAAATAGAGGTTGCCGTGGTAGGGATGGGCGAAGAGGTTGGTGGAGAACTGGTCGTTGTCCCATACCCAACCGTTGTCGATGTTATGTTTGATGGTCTTGAAGTTGACCTTGGCAAAGTCTTCGTTCATCACAAACCGGTCGAAACAGTGTACCAGCACATTGATGCCCGCCGTTTCGGCAGCCGCCTTCCAGAAGTTGCGTCGCCCGTCGTTCCATTGTCCCAATGGCACGTGGCCTGTGGTGTCGGTCGTGGCCCTTGTTCCCGGCGTGTAAGGGTCAGGGCGATGGTTCCAACGTATGGCCAAGCCACCCTCCACAATCAGTTCGTCCTTGTAGTGTTGCTGGTGATGGTAGTAGCGCGTGTTGGCGTAGCCCACCGAGGCGAACACTCCCAGGTGGCGGTTTATCTGGTAGTCGGCGTTGAGGCGCGCCTGCAAGGAGAACAGGCGGTTGGGGCGCTGCTGCGAGCTCTCCTCAAACGACTCGATGTGGGCGTAGCCGATGTCGCCGCTCAGCGACCACCGGTCGTTCAACCTGAAATATTGTCCCAAGCGATAATAGAGGGCGCCCGAGAAGTGGCCGTCGAAGCCCACGTAGGGCGATCCCACACCAATGATGTTGTAGGTGGATCGGTTGCGGAATCGCAGCGCCATGTTGGCTGCCGTGTTGCTGCCGCCAAACGCCATCACGTCGATGAGCGTCGAAGGGTTGATGTTCACCAGTCCGATCTTTTTGGCGCGCGTGTCGTGTGTGTAGTTCACCAATCCCACCTGCACGCCGTGGGGATGTTCGAGCGCCACATTGATGAGTCCCACCTGCGATCCTGTGAGCGTGTCGGCGTAGTTGTAGCCGCCCACCTGCAGTCCGCGCATGCTTCCCGACGCCACATTGGCCAGCAGGCCCACCTGCGTGCCGCGGCGAACGCCCATGGCGATGTTCGACCCTAACGACAGTTGCAATCCCCTGAACGGTTGCATGGTGACGTTGTAGAACGCAGCCGCCTGCACACCGCGCAGCGATGTGGCGTAGTTGTTGATGGCCGACAGCTGCACACCTCGCACCACACCATAGCCCGACGTTATGGCTTGCAGCGATGCGCCCCGCAGGGTGTCGGCCGCTCCCACGATGCCCAGATCCACAGCTTTGGTGCGGGTGGAGTCGGCGTTGCGGTGGCCGATGGCCAGCGAGAGGCTTGCACCGTGGTTGCGGTGGGGCGTTTGGGCGACGACCGATGGGGCGATACCTACCGATATAATAAGGAGTAAGAGGGCTTGATGAATTCTTTTCATGGGAATGGTGGGTTGAAATGTATGGGCTTGACGCCTTATTGTTGCAAAAGTACAGAATAATTTTGATAGGCTCGATGAAATGTCTTAACTTTGACTACGCAAAAAACATTTATTATGAAGATAGGAGTGTTCTGCTCAGCCAATGAGCATATCGACCCTGATTTCTTCCGTTCGACGGAGGAGCTGGGCCAATGGATTGGTAGCGAAGGCCATCAGCTGGTCTTCGGAGGTTGCAATATGGGACTGATGGAGTGTGTGGCGCGCGCCACGCACGAGGCGGGTGGCACCACCATTGGCATGGTGCCGTGTGTGGTGGAGCAAGGTGGCCGTGTGTCCGACTATGTGGATGTGCATGTGGCTTGCGACAACCTCTCCGATCGCAAGGACCTGATGTTGGCCCAGAGCGACGTGCTCATTGCCTTGCCGGGGGGCATTGGCACGCTCGACGAGGTGTTTACCGTGGCGGCAAGCCACACCATAGGCTATCATCGCAAGATGGTGATCCTCTACGACATGAAGGCTTTTTGGGCTCCGCTCATAGCCCTGCTCGACGACTTGCAGGCGCGTGGCTTCATCCGTGGCCATTGGACCGACTTCATCCGTGTGGCCCATTCGCTCGACGAGATACGGCAAGAGGTGAACAGAATCTGATAATCCTTATATTCTTCCTGTTTCGGTCTAACGGCCGATTGGGTTAAACGCAACAACGGGCTATTCCCTCGTGTGGGGAATGGCCCGTTGTGTTAGAAGCCTATGTTAGGGCTTTGCGGGCTTATTTGGCTCCGATCTCCTGGAGCAGGCGGTCGGCATGACCCCAGCGGTCCATGAGGTAGAGCACGAAACGAATGTCGACCGAGATGGTGCGAGCCAGCACCTTGTCGAACATGATGTCGGAAGCCAGGCTGTCCCAGTTGCCGTCGAAGGCCAAGCCAATGAGGCGGCCCTGACCGTCGAAGAGGGGCGAACCACTGTTTCCACCCGTGATGTCGTTGTTGGTGAGCAGGCAGAGTTGCATCTTGCCCGTTGTCTTGTCGGCATAAGGGCCGTAGTTGGAGGCGCTCATCAGCTCGTGCATGATAGGCTCGGCCTGATAGTCGATCACGCCCTTGTCGCCGGCCTTCATCTTCTCCACGATGCTTTCTGATGCGGTGTAGTAGCCCGAGGGTTGGCCGCCGATGTTGTATCCGCCCACGCGGCCATAGCTCAGGCGCATGGTGAAGTTGGCGTCAGAGTAGTGGGGCATGTCCTCCTCCATGCGCAGCTTGGCTGCACAGAGCATGCGCTCTTGGTCCTCAATGCGCTCGGTGTTGGCGCCCAGGGCCTTCTTCAGGCGCTCAGCCACCTCCTTGAGGTCCTTGCCCAGGCGTACGCCGGGATCCTTGTCGAAGGCCTTGTTGTTGAAGTAGATGCGCTTGTTGTTCTTCATCAGTACGGTCTTGCTCCAGATGTCGTCCACGAAGCGGCGATAGTCGTTGCCATACTCGTTGGCGATGGTGGTGTAGAAGGCCGGCAGGTTGCGCACGTCGGCAATGTGCTCCTTGTAGTTTTTCAGCGAAACGGCCAGCACCTCCTTGTCGAGGCCCTCGTCCCAGGTCTTCTGGTCGTCGTCGTAGAGCAGGTAGCTCTTGCTCGGCTTATTCTCGTTGCGCACCACGTTGGGACCCTGTGCGCCCATCATGGCGCGTGTGGTGAGCTCGTTGGTGCGGCTGAAACTCTCGCTGAGCAGCAGCAGGTCGTGAGAGGCTGTGCTGTTCTGGGCGTAGAGCGCCTTCAGGGTGTCGAAGTTGAGCTGGCCCTTCAGGTAGCCTGTCGAGTCGACGTATGCCTTGATGCGGAACTCATAGTCGCGCTTCTGCTGGATGAGGCCGATGGAGTCGATACACTTGTTCATGCCGATGGAGTTCTTCCAATAGTTGGAACTGGTGGCAAACTTCGAATCATACTTGATGCGAACGGCCTCGTCGGCTCTCATGTGGCGAACCATCACGTCCTGCTTCACGCCGCGGGCTTGTGAGCGGGTGGCGTTGCGCATGTGCATCTGCTCGATGCCATAGCTCGACAGGTAGCGCTCGGTGGATCCGGGATAACCCATGGTCATGGCGAAGTCGCCTTCCTTATAGCCCTGCATGGACACAGGAGCCCAGTGCTTGGGATGATAGGGAACGTTGTCCTTGGAGTAGCGGGCAGGACCATTGGTCTTGGGGTCGGCGTAGATGCGGAACACGCTGAAGTCGCACGTTTGGCGCGGCCACATCCAGTTGTCGGTCTCGCCGCCAAACTTACCCATGCTCTTGGGAACGGTGAACACCAGGCGGAGGTCGTCAAACTGCTGGTAGGTGGTGGCAATCCACTGGTTGCCCTCGTAGAAGGCGTCGATGCTCACGTAGAGCGTAGAGTCCTGCGCCTTCGCCTGCTGTGTCATGATGTTCTCCAGCGAGTCGACGGCAGCGGCCTGTCCCTCACGGCTGAGCTTGCTGAAGCCGGCCTTCTCGAGAACCGGGGTCACATCCTCCTGCTTCACCATAAAAGCCACGAACATGTCCTCGTTGGGAAGTTCCTCGGCATAGCTCTTGGCGTAGAAGCCATTGAGCATGTAGTCGTGCTCCACGGTGGAGTGGGAGCGGATGCTCTCGAATCCACAGTGGTGGTTGGTGAACACGAGGCCGTCGGGGCTGACCACAACACCTGAGCAATAGCCCGAGAAGTTGACCACGGCGTTCTTAACGGCCTGGTCGCCTTGGTACAGACTGCCGTAAGGCAACTGGAAACCGTAGCCGCACATCTGGTCGTAGACCTGAGTGGGCAAGTTGTAGAGCGTCCACATTCCCTCGTCGGCTGAAGCCGGCATGCTCAGGGTTAGGGCCGCCAGTGCGATAAATTGTTTGAGTTTCATAATGGATATGTTGTTGTATTATTGTCTAAATGCCCTCGGCCCTTGAGCCTTAGGGTGTATGTTGAACGATAAACGGTGCAAAATTACCTATTTTTTGCCTGAGGAGCGACTAAATGAACATAAAAAAGTGGTATCTTTGCAGCAATCGTTCTAATCTGAAATCGCAAAACAACTAATTTATATCTATGACAATCAAAACATTACTTCTTTCTTTAGCGATGGCAGGAGGTTCGCTTGGCGCGTCGGCGCAAGCCTACCACGACATTACTTCGGCCTATCTGCTCAACGCTGGTTTTGACACAAATTACACCTATGCCGTTGGCGACGAGGGCAATGTAGCGCCCAACGACATCAATTCCGTCAACTATTGGGACGTCACATCGGTGAAGGCCGGTGTGCTTGGCGTGTGGCAATGGGGCTCGGCCAAGACCTTCTGCGGCCTCAGTGTGCCCGCCACGGGCTATGATGGCGTGGCTGGTGGTGGCTTGGCCTTCGGCTTGGTGACCACCAGCGGCATCAACATGCTGCAAGACTCGGTGAAGTTGCCCGCTGGCGACTATGAGGTGGTGATGGCCGTTTACAATGCCGCCGACAATGAGGATGTGAGCACCAACTCATCGGCTTGGCATCCCTACAACACCCGCCTGTCTGCTCGTGTGCCGTTTACCAACACCAAGTTTGCCGCCCACGCATGGACTACCGATACCATTTCGTTCACCCTCGATCAAGAGGTGGCAGGCCGTTTGCGCCTGGGCTTTAGCGCTCGCAAGGAAGCCCACGCCATGCCCGTGGTGGACTGGGTGAAGATTTTGCGCGCCACACCGCTCGGCGACGCCGACCTGGCGTTGCGCCGTGCCGACCTGGAGAGCGCCATTGCTGCTGCCAACGCAGTTCTGGGCGACGCCCAAGGCACAGCCGCCGATGAGCTGCGGGCAACCGTGGCCCAGGCTGAGAGCCTGCTGAACAACGAGGAGGCCGACCTGGCCGACCTCTTGGTGGGTGCCACCAGCCTCAAGGCAGCTACCGCCAACTTCAAGTGGGGCAACTCCATCAAGGTGGTGACCGACAAGCGCTATCTGCGTGGAGCCACCATGGCCTTCGGTCGCATGAGCACCACGGCCAAGGCTACCGATATCAAGGAGCAGGGCTTCGTGATCAGCACGCAGGCCCATCCCACGGTGGCCGATACGAAGCACACCACCACGCTCTCGAACAATGGCACCATCTATTGCTTCAAGAACCTGAAGCCCGCCACCGAGTATTTCATGCGCTCGTATGTGGAGAACAAGAAGGGCAATGTGGCTTATGGCGACGAGATCCGTTTCTACACCATCCCCATGGGAACCATCACGCCCACCATTCGCAGCATCAGCGATGAGGCTGTGCGCAAGCGTATCACCGATGCCGTGAACACCGCCACCGACCTGTGGAACAACCTCACGGAGATGCGCGACTTCCGACCCAGCGTGGGCTATGAGCCCGGCACACCGACTGCCGACTGCTCGTATGGCGGATGGGTGCGTGTGGGATCCAACACTTCTTACCAATCGGCTGGAACCATCATGCACGAGTGGTTGCATGGAGTGGGTGTCATTCCTTGGGCCGACACGCAATGGAGCGTAGTGGGTGTGCTTCGCTCAGGCAGCCAGAGCGTCAGTGGCTCACAGAAAGGATCGGGCAACTGGTTGGGCGAGCGTGTGTCGGCCGTGCTCGATTTCTGGGACAACACCACGGGATCGTTCCTCCATGGCGACTACCAGCACATGTGGCCCTATGGCATCAACGGTGCCAACGAGGACAACCATAGCGATGTGCTCTATTATGGCAACAGTCTGGTGTGCCAGGCACTCGGCGAGGATGGCTTGGAGCACACCTCGAGCCACTATGCTGAGCCTTACTGGGCCTTCGAGCACCAGGAGGGTGTGAAATATTACATCACCAATGAGAAGAAGGAGAATGGCCGTTACCTGTCGTACCTTACGGAGCGCGGCACCGCCGGCACGCTGACGCTCTGCCAGAAGAGCGCCGATGAGCTGGGCGCCAACGACAGTTGCGCTTGGTACATCAGCTTCACGCCCGACAACCAGTACTTCCAGTTCCGCAACGCCGCTACGGGCCGTTACATCACGTTCAATGGCTCCACCTTCAGCGCGAAGAACGTGACGCCCGCCGACCAGCAGGACTTCCAACTGATGAAGGGTCGCGTGGATGCTGATGAGGATGGCACACGCGGCTTTTGGATCACACGCCATGCCGCCCGCAACCCGATGACGATGGCCGCCTCGAACGCCACTACGCTCACGCGCACCACGTTCAACCTGGCCAACTCGGCCACGGGGCAGCGCTGGGTGATCCTCGATGAGGCGCAGATGCGCGCCAAGACCACCACGGCCATGGGCATTGAGAGCATCACCGACAAGCAGCAGAACGCTGCCGCTGTGGCTCGCGAGGGCGTCTACACCCTCGACGGTCGAAAGGTGGCCCGCAGCGCCAATGACCTCAGCGGTCTGTCGCACGGCATCTATATTGTAGATGGCAAGAAGGTAGCCAAGTAACATTCATCCCCATACAAACGAAGCGCCCGGTGCAATTCCTGCATCGGGCGCTTTGCTTTGTGTGGGGCATGTGGGTGTGGCATTTATTGAAATCTAATGACCGATTGGGTGTAAACGCATTGAGGCGGAGCACCCCAAAGGTCTCCGCCTCAATGATATAGATGCGCTTAACGCGCCCTTACTTCAAACTCGTGGGAGTGAAGCGCAAGGTGTAAGAGTAGCTGCCGTCGGGGCAGAGATACTGGTCAAGACAACTATCGCCACCGCATGAACCGTTGCCAAGTCCGCGTTGCCAATAGTCGAAATGGGCAAAAATCTGGTTGCTCTTTGTCAAGTCGTACCAGTGTGTGTCATCGCTCCACATGGTGTCTCCAGTTCCGCAATACTGTGTCTCATCGTAATGAGAGAGCGAGTAGGCCACGTTTCCGCCAGTTTTAATTGTCAGGGCCACATTGCCATTTGAGAGAATCAACTCACGCAGGTCTTGGTGGTCGCCGTAGGTCTGTGGGTGGATGTTCTCCTCGATCATGTCGTCTACCGTGGTGACATAGCGACCCAAGTAAGAGCCGGTCTTGCGGTCAACATAGTTGCTCCATGGACCACGGGCGTAATATTCCACATTCTCAAAGCCGCCGGTGAATTGCATTCCAAGACCTACACGGCGATAATTAGAACTTGAATTAAACGTCACCTTCATATCGATGGTTGCGTCGGGATAGATGATGTAGTCGATGGTGTAAATGTTTCCACCACTCATGCTCATTTTGGCAACATTGCCTTCTTTGGTCAGTTTAGATGTGACCGAGGTTGATGTGCTCTTTTGGAAAGATCCGCTCCAGCGATCATTGTCGATGTCGCGATAGCTGTTGAAATCTGGAGCGGCGTAAATCAAATCGGTTCCGTTATAGTTCCATCTGTTTAACTTGCCGTTTGAGAAAGAAATAGTAGATGTCTTTCCGTCTTTTGTTGTGATGTTAACAGTGTTTCCACTTACTGATACCGATCCTCCATTGGCGGTGTAGTTGCCTGCGGTTACTTCCTTGCGGTCTGTGAGGGAGAACTGCTCGTCGGCTACGATGTAGCCTGCGTCAGCCCAAAGGGTGCTGTTTTTAAGGCGCAACTGCACATTGAGCAAGTACTCGTGGTCGTTGTCGGTAGAGAAGTTGGGCAGAGTGACGTTGTCCGAGTTGCCAGCGGTGGCGCTTGGTGTGGATAGTATTCCTTCCTCCTGCAGGCAACCGTCGCACAACAGTTGGTAAGTGAGCATGTAGCCGCTGAGGTCGATAAAGCAGTTCTTGTTCTTTACGGTCAGCGTGTTTCCGTTCTTTGAGAATGTCACATTAGAGTATACCTTCTTCACCTCTGTGAGCTTGCTGGTCCATGCACGGTCGGGAGTGATGATTCCATTGTTCAGGAAGTTGCCCTGGAAGCCATAGTTTATGCCGCTTGTTGAGTTGTAATCGTAACCAGAAGCCCAATTATGGAATCCGTTCTTTGTTTTTGTTCCGTTAACCAGAACAGACGGCTTGTAGATGGATTGGTCCACCCAGTCCCAAATGCAACCGCCGATGATGCCGGTGCTTGACTCTATTACATCCCAATATTCCTTCAAGTTACCTACTGCTTGTCCCATGGCATGGGCATACTCGCAGATGAAGTAAGGCTTGCCGTTAGCACCGCTCGACTTGCTTGATGTTGCATTGACAGTCGGGTACATGTTAGAGTGGAGGTCTGAATAGCTGACATTTTTGTCCTCGTTGCAGTAGAAGATAGGACGGCTGTCGTACTTCTTCATTTCTGTTTTTGCAGAAGAGAAATTGCTTGCAGCCCCACACTCGTTACCCAACGACCAGAAAAGTACGCTCGGGTGGTTGCGGTCGCGCTTCACCATGCGCACCTCACGGTCCGTGATGGCAGTCTGCCACGATGAGTTAGAGGCTAAGCCTTGGTTCCCGTGGCACTCCACGTTGGCCTCATTCACGCAGTAAAGTCCGTAAGCGTCCATCATGGCGTACATCTTAGGTTGGCGCGGATAGTGAGAGGTGCGTATTGTGTTTACGTTAGCCTGCTTCATCATCTTGATGTCTTTGAGCATTGTCTCCATGTCGATAGCACGACCATATTCAGGATGAGTGTCCTGAGTGTTCACGCCCTTAACGAAGATGCGCTTGCCGTTGACGAGCAGTTTAGTAGATGTAATAGTTACAGTCTTGAAGCCGTACTTTGTAGAGAATGCCATTTCCTCTGCTCCGTTCTCGTCCTTCTGGCTTACAACGACAGTGTAGAGATACGGGTCTTCAGCGCTCCACGGATGCAGGTTGCTGAGACCGCTGAGTGTAACGGTCTTTTCTGCTTTTGCTGTTCCGCTGTAATTCTCTGTTCCGGTAGCAATCTGCTTGCCGTCAGCATCGAGCAACGACACCTGCAGAGTCTTGTTAGCAGAGACGGTGTTGCGGTTGTCTACAGTCAGCTTTACAGACATGCTGCCACTTGTAGCGTCGTTGCTGAGCGATGAGGTGATGTAGTGGTCGGACACAAACACCTTCGGCGTGGCCACGAGATATACGTCGCGATGGATGCCCGAGAGGTGCCACATGTCCTGACCCTCGAGGTAGCTTCCGTCGCACCAACGATAGACGCGTACAGAGAGTTGGTTGTCGCCAGTGGTAACAAAGCCTGTGAGGTCGAATTCGGCGTCGGTGTTGGAGCCTTGTGAGTAGCCCACGTATTTGCCGTTGACCCATACCACGGCAGCGCTGTAAACGCCGTCGAAGTGGATAAACACGCGCTTGTCGTTCCATGACTCGGGGATGGTGATGGTGCGGCGATAGAAGCCCGTTGCGTTATGGTCGGTAACACCGTATGATGTTAAACCTGTGTTTGCATTGGGGGGATTGTTAGAGAACGGATAACCCACGTTGGTATAGACGGGCTTGCCATAGTTGGCCATCTCCCAAGAGAGCGGCACACGGATGTTGTCCCAATTGCTGTCGTCATAGTCTTTTGCCTGGAACTCGCTTGCACCGGGGGTTGAACTATACCATGATGATGTTCCTGCAACATACTTGAACTTCCATGTTCCGTTGAGGTTGATGTATTCAGCCTTGGTCTCATCGGGCTGCTGCCAAGGCTGCTCATAGTGGAGCGCGTCGGCTTTGAGCTGCTCTACCGAAGCGTAAGGAATGAATGTGGCGTGCGCATCCTCCTTGTGATCGCTCACCTTGCTCTGATTGCTGATCCAGCTCACGTCGAACGAGCCGTGGTCGCCCGGTGTTTCTTCGGTGCTGCCACCGCCACCTTCGGTTCCACCGCCGCCTTCTGATGCGCTTGCCTTGATGAAGCCGAAGGCTGTGGCGTTGTTGGAATCAGTTGTACGGCCAAGCTTGCCGCCGTTGGTTCCGTCGTATGTGAGGTAATATGTCTTGCTTTGTGTATAAGCGTAAATCTTATATGTATGATTTGTTGCATCCACCTCCTCGAACTTCCACTCCTGATTGACATTTGCTTGTCCACCCTGATAATCATTTTCTGATGTCCACTGAAGTGGCTTTTTTGTGTCGTCGTTACCAGCCATGTCAAGGGCCAGAGAAGACATCACATTTACAATATGCCAAGGGTATGTTGTAGAATAGTTGCCTTTCTTTGTTATCCACTGCTGTCCCGTGTTGCTGTCTGACTTTGTTGTCACAGTAATCTGCTCATCATTGTTAGATGTAGTAACAGTGAAGCATCTTGTTGGGTAGTCGGCTGGACAAATAAAATATGTAGAGCCGTATGCCGGAACAGAGAATGGTGTTGTAGGAGTAGTGGTGCCACCAGTAGTCTCCTTTGGGATGAGGCTTACTGACTTATATGTAGCCCATGAGCGTACGTTGCCCTGAGTGCTACCATAGTGAATAGACGTAAGGCTGAGGATATTGCTGATGTTTGACGCATCGCAAATCTTCGAACTGTTAAGATACAGACCGTTCGAGTTCAACTCTATAGTTGTTTCGCCCGAAATGTTGGTGTGGTCTTCTCGGTAAGTGGGGTCTTTGCCACCATTGAAGCAGTTCACCTGCAAGGTGTTGCTGCTCTTAGTATAGAAGAGGTGGATGACGTTAGCATTTCCCCAGTCATTTGTACCCTGCAAGTCGTCGCCGATAGAGAGCACGTTCTCGTATGTTGTGGTGCTCTTACAAGTGCTGAGATCGAGCACAGCCTTGAAACTCTGCTTCTGGAAGTCTATCGCTGTATGGTTATCGAACGACGATCCGCTTGGTGCATAGTTGGTGAGGATATCCGTCTTCGTGTCCGCCGCAAAAGCCTGCGTGGCAGCGACTGCGAGAAGGGCTAACAGTGCGACGAGATGTTGCTTTATGTATGTTTTCATAAGGTCGTTGGGATTATTTGATTACTTTCTTTCCATTGACGATGTACACGCCGTGTGGCAGGTCGTCGAGCGATGTGGCAGCGTGGCGCACCATCTGTCCGTTGGTGTTGTAAACGTTGAATCGCTGGATGACGGTGGCGTCGATGTTGCCGATGCCCGTTGTGGTTCCGTCGAGCGACCACTGGGTGAACACGCGTTGTGTGGCGGGTCCGTCGATGAGCACGGCGCGGAAGCCCTTGATGGCCATGTCGCTCACCAGGTGGTAAACCAGGTTCTTGCGCAGCACGTATGAGCCCTTGGGCGCGGTGCTCTTGTAGAAGTAGCCGTGGAAGGTGGTCTTCTCGTTGGCTGAGCCATGCTGCACCACATCGGTTGGTGTGCCGGCGAAATGGCTGACGCCTTTGAAAGTGAACTCAGATTTGTTTGCCCCCTCGGGGATATACACCAGGTAGGGTTTGCCTGCCTCGATGCCTGTGCATGAGCTGAACTGGAGCGTGGTTGCCGTGGCGCCGGTGAACGCAGCCACCTTGGCGTCGTTGCCAAACTGGGCCTTCACTTCTGCCTCGCTGATGGCGAATGGCACGCAAAGCGAGTTCCAACTGCCTGCCGAGAAGGTGCGCTTGAGGTGCACCTCGGCGCTGCCGGTGGTGCCAATGGATGGGGCGGAATAAGATTCTGATGTCTCGTCGAGAGTTACAACAGGATCCTTCAACTGGTCCTCCGAAATGAATTGCCATTGGGCGATGGTGAGGATGTTGCTTGGCTTGTAAGGTTGCGTGCGAACATCTTGCAAGACGGAGCTATAGTAGAGCCATTCGGTGTTAGACGCTTCCTTGCTTCGGCAGCCCAGCGCATAGCCGTTGCTGGTGGTGTTGAGCAGGCTCAGCGTCCACTCGTTGTAAGCGCCTTGGCCGTTGCAGCGCGCCTTGCCGAGGAGCACGCCCGCCAGGTCGCCTTTGTTTGTAGTGAGGACCTGGAAGCCGTTGGCGTTGGTGGTCACCCTTACGGCCAGTTTGGCGCCGCCCAGGGTGAGCGTACCGTTGTCAGCCGCGCTGAGAAACTTGCCCTCTGCCACATTGAGCAGGTAATAGCTCTTTCCTGCCTCGGGCTTGCTGCCTACGTAGTCGGCGGCATAGACGGCCGTCAGGCACGAGCAGAGAAGCGCAAGCGTAAGTGTGAAAAGTTTCTTCATGCTTATAGATAGTTTACTTGTTAATCTTCCCAAACATTGTCGCCCCAGACATTGTTGTTATCCTTGGCGTCGATTTCGCCGGGGTTGCCTTCTATGGTGGGGCCCATACTTTCGGTCCCGTTACCGGTTAGGTCTTTGCCGCCTGACGCCGCCATGAGACTGCAGCCTGCGTTGATTTGGAACATCTTGGAGACAGGTCTCTCATAGGTTCTTTTTTTGCTCATAAAAAATAGTTAGGTGTTAAGTGGATGCTTGTCCACATGGGATGGGAAGGATGGGGCGTTAGGCCGTATTGTGGCCTGGGCGCTCATAGGCACATGCAACGTGTCCTCGCTGAGCGTGTTGGCCCAGCGAGCAACAGGCGCGTGAGCGCCTTGCCGCATGACGCGGCATGACTTATGGGTGGGGGATCCCATCACAGTGGTTGGTATTTGAAAAATTTTAATTTCAACAAATCAGTAGGTTATGTCAACAAACGCAACGTTCTGATATACAAACCGCTCGGCGTTCGTGGGGTTGACGTTCAGGCGTGGGTAAACGCCCTGTTTCACAGGGACAAAGGTAATTATAAAAGTTTAATAATGAGGTATAAAATACTATAATTTTTCTTTCGAAGTGTTTTATTCATCAGATCGCAACTCGCAAACGATGCGGCTTGGGAGGGTGTGGGGCGTTCCCCAAAGCGTGGTTTCGTTTGCCGATTCCCTCCTTCGTCGTGTCAGACTTTTTGGTTAAAAAGTTGTGTCGCGATTTTGAATGAACCAGCGATCGGAATGACCATTTTTGCCCGATTTCATCGCGGAAAATGACGGAAGCGTTTGCGATTGGGCATCTTTCGAGTTGCGAAAGACGCCTAACTGAGACTCGAAAGGTAAGGTATCGTCTTGCGGTTTGGCGTTTATCGAGGTGCGATACATGCCCAACCGTGAGGCGGAATGGAGGATGCGAAGTGTGGAATGATGAATTGCGAATGTAACATACTGATGGTTAGTGTGTTACATAGATGCACTGAGAATGGCGTATTTGCGCCCAACATTTCTTTCGTGGAAAAGAAATGTGTAGATTTTGCTATAGATTGTTGTGATAATTGTGCATGGGGCAACGAGGGCTTGCGACCGATGTGGCCGCAAGCCTTCGGTTTAGCGCTGCGCCTTGATCTGCTCGCCAAACTCCTTCGACACGTAGTTGAAGAGACTCTTGCAGCAGTCGGCCGAGAACTCCATGCCGCATGCCACCACCTTGTCCCATTGCTCGGGCGTGAGCCTTTGGGCGAGGTCGTTGCGTGTGATGCCGTATTTGAGCAGGCCATAGATGAATCCCGCGTTGAAGTTGTCGCCCGCTCCCACGGTGCTTACGGTGCTGGTGGGCGGCACCGGGTAGCTGCGTTTCAGGCCCTGGTCGGCGCGAAGCTCCACCGTGTCGGCGCCTTGTGTGCAGATAAACTTCTTGCAATAGAACGACACCTCGGCCGTGTAGACCTTGTCGGGGTCGCGCATCTTGTAAAGCACGTCGAAGTCCTCACGGCTGCCGCGCACAATGTCGGCATACTCCAGGTTCTCCAGGTAATTGGGGGTGATCTTCATCACCTCGTTGCGATGCGACGAACGGTAGTTCACGTCGTAATAGATGATGGCGCCATGGGCCCGGGCGTACTCCAGCAGTCCCACGATTTGCGGTCGGATGACGGGGTTGACGGCATAGAACGAGCTGAACAGCACGATGTCGTCGGGCTGGATGTCGGGGTAAACAAAGTCGAGCTGGTCGTGGGGATGGTCCTTATAGAAGATGTATTCGGCGTCGTTGCGCTCATCGAGAAACGCCAGGGAGATGGGCGACTTCGAGTCGGCGAACACATTCACGTGGTCGGCGTTGACACCGTTTTCGCGCAAAAACCTGATGATATGCTCGCCCACGCGGTCGTGGCCGGCCTCGCCAATAAACGTGGCGTCGACGCCGCAACGGCCCAATGAGATAAGCGCGTTGAAGGCCGACCCGCCGGGGTAGGCGCCAATGGGTTGTTCGTTCTTGAAGATGATGTCGAGCACTGTCTCGCCTATACCTATAACTTTTCGCATAATCTTTGTACCTTAAAAAACATGGTGTGTTGTTGGCGTTGCCTCTTGGCTTGCGCCCGAATGACCTTAGCCGCTGCAAATTTCCATATTTTCAAGCACATTTCAAAGTAAAATTGGGTATTTTTGCACCCGAAATGAAATATAATACTTGCACACTCAGCAATGGCCTTCGCGTCATACATCTGCCATCGGCCTCGCCCGTGGTCTACTGTGGCTATCAGGTGGGCGCCGGATCGCGCCACGAGGATCGCGGCGACGAGGGCCTGGCCCACTTCTGCGAGCACGTTACCTTCAAGGGAACGGAGCGGCGCAGCGCCTGGAGCATCCTCAACAGCTTGGAGCAGGTGGGCGGAAGTCTTAACGCATATACCAACAAGGAGGACACGTGCTACTACGCTGCCATCCTCAAGGAGCACCTCACGCGTGCCGTGGGATTGCTCACCGACATTGTGTTCCACTCCACCTATCCGCAGGCGGAGATCGACAAGGAGGTGGAGGTGATCGGCGACGAGATAGATAGCTACAACGATTCGCCCGCCGAGCTCATCTTCGACGAGTTTGAAAACATCCTCTTCGACGGCCATCCGCTGGGCCATAACATCCTTGGGTCGGCCGAGAGGGTGCATGCGTTCACCACCGCCGATGCCTTGCGCTTCGCCCGTAAACATTACCGCACCGACAACGCCGTGTTTTTTGCTTACGGCGACATCAACTTCGCCCAACTGGTGAGAATGTTGAAGCGGGCAACGGAAGGAATGGTGGTGGGCGCAGCGGAACCCAACCTGCTACCTTTAGGGGCTGCAGCCGAACCCTCTGCCCATCGTGCGGAGCCCTCGAAAGCGGTGCCGACGAAGGAGATTGCGTCGCCTTTGTGGGGACGTGTCATCCTGAGCGACCGCGACACCCATCAGGCCCATGTGGTGATGGGATGCCGATCCTACGACGCCCACGACCCACGCCGCACGACCCTCTATCTGCTCAACAACATGCTGGGTGGCCCTGGCATGAACGCCCGCTTGAATGTGGCGCTCCGCGAACGCCACGGACTGGTCTACACCGTTGAGAGCTCGATGGTGAGCTATAGCGACACGGGGGTGTGGTGCACCTATTTTGGTTGCGACCATCACGACACGCGGCGTTGCCTCCGCTTGGTGCGCCACGAGCTCAACCGCTTCATGCAGGCGCCCCTCAGCGAGAGTCAGTTGCGTGCCGCCAAGCGTCAGCTCATTGGGCAGATCGGTGTGGCGTGCGACAGTCGTGAGAGCTTCGCCCTCGACTTCGGCCGCATCTACCTGCACTATGGCTTGGAGAAGGATATTGAAGCCCTCTGCCGGCGTGTGGAGGCCGTAACTGCCGAGAGCCTCATGGAGGTGGCGCGCGACCTCTTTGCGCCCGAAAATCTGACCACCCTCATCTTCGGCAACCACGCCTAAGGGGCTTGGAGGTTGGTGAAGTCTAATTAGTGATTGGGCTTTAACGCAAAAAAGCCATTGCATGTGACCTTCCCTTTTGAAGGTTTCATGCAATGGCTTCGCTTTTATAGGCTATCGGTCGTTGGCCCGAAGTGGTTCATGCCATTTGGCTTTCGTATTTCTTAGAAGTTCTGTTAACCTTGTTGGTTAGGCGAAACTGATGACTCCCTGCACGGTGTTGTTGCCGTTGTCGGTCTCCTTCTCTACGGTGTCGCCATTGGCTTGTTTGCGAATTTCCTCGAGCATCTGGCGGGTACGCTTGTAAGTAGGCGTGTTCTCCACGGCGAGAATCACATCTTCGTTGTCGAGATCGTTCTGGTTGAAGATGAAGATGTGCGGACGGCGCTTGTACTGTGGGTTGTTGGCGTCCTTGCCATAGTAGCGGTTGCGACGGTCCTGGCGCTCGGCCTCCTTCTCCTCCATCTCAGCAATGCGGTTCGACTCCTCGATGGTGCGTCGTGTGCGACGGTTCTCCGGCTCCACGTCTTCGATGCCGAAGCCCGTGGCGAGGATGGTTACCTTCACCTTCTTGCCCAACTCCGGGTCGAGGGCGATACCCCATTTGATCTCGAAGTTGCCGCCAAACTGGGCCATGAAGTCGTTCACGTCGTTCATCTCCTCCATCATGAGGCCCGAATGGTCGTTGTTCTTACCATTCGAGAAAGCGATGCTCAGAAGGATCTTCTTTGAGTTGAACACATCGTTGTCGTTGAGCAACGGTGAGTTGAGCGCATCGTCGATGGCCTTCTTTACGCGGCCTTCGCCCTCGCCGTAACCCGTGCTCATGATGGCCACGCCACCGTCCTTGAGCACCGTCTTCACGTCGTTGAAGTCGAGGTTGATGAGTCCGTGGGTGGTGATGATCTCGGCAATGCTCTTCGCTGCCACGCTGAGCGTGTCGTCGGCCTTGCCGAAGGCGTCGAGCACATTGAGCTCCGGATAGATCTCACGTAGACGCTCGTTGTTGATAACGAGCAATGCGTCGACATGCTTGGCCATCTCCTCCACGCCGTCGAGCGCCTGGTCGATCTTGCGGGCGCCCTCAAAGCGGAACGGAATGGTTACGATACCCACGGTGAGGATGCCCATCTCCTTGCTCACCTGTGCGATGACGGGAGCGGCTCCGGTGCCTGTTCCGCCACCCATACCTGCGGTGATGAACGCCATCTTCGTGCCGTCGTCGAGCATGCGGCGTATGGCGTCGACGCTCTCTGTGGCTGCCTGACGGGCGCGCTCGGGACGGTTGCCGGCTCCAAGGCCTTCCTTGCCGAGCTGCAGATGCACGGGCACGGGACTGTCGTTGAGGGCCTGTGCGTCGGTGTTACAGAGCACAAAGGTCACGTCGTGTATGCCTTCGCGATACATGTGGTTGACCGCATTGCCGCCGCCTCCACCAACACCAATCACCTTGATGATGCTGTTCTCCTTGTCGGGCGATCCGAAATCGAGGATGGAGGGTCTGCCGCTGTCTATGATTTGCATGTTGTTATCTTTGTCTGCCATAATGGTCATGCTGTTTGTTGTCTAAATGTTGCTGCTTGTTCTCGTGGTGATGTTGATTGGAGGCTTACTTCTCGTCTTCCTCTTCGATCATGTTTCCGACAAACTTCTTGAAGGCGCGCCATGCCTTTCTGGGAGCTGAGTTCTCGCGTTTCTTGCGGCGCTCTTCCTCCTCAGCCTCGGCCTTGGCCTGCGCCTCGGCACGCTCCTTCTCCTCAGCGGCCTTGCGGGCGGCCTCGCGAGCGGCTTCCTCGGCGGCCTTCTCGGCCTCGGTGAGCACCTTGCCAGTGCCTGTTCCCTCGATGGTCTTGGGCTTGCGGATCTCGGCTGCGGCCTGAGCCTTGTTGTCGCCGTTGCCGCTAAATAGGTCGTTGGTGATGGGTGCGCCCGCGCAATTCATGTCGCCCTTGGCCAGCAGGCCGAGGATGGTGCACATCGTTCCGTCCTTGGCGTTGATCGAAGGATTGCTGGAGTTGATGGTTTGAGATACAAACTTGGCCACGCGAATCTTGTCGACGTGGGTGTGGTTGCGGAAGGCGCGATCAATGTTCTTCATGTTGGCGCCGCCGCCTGTGAGGATGATGCCGCCAAGAAGCTTGTCGGAGTACTCGTTGGGCACTTGGCACCATACGTTCTCCACAATCTCCTGCACGCGGGCTTCCACGATGTCGACGAACTTGCGCTCCTCCACGCTGCGATCGTTGTCGATGGGATAGGTCTTGCCAGGGTCGATCTCGTTGGCGTCGGTGTAGGCCGAGGCGTAGTTGATCTTCATCTGCTCGGCGTCCTTCTCCTCCATCTGCAGCGATGCGATGTCCTTGGTGATGTTGTTGCCTCCCAAGGGAATGACGGTGAGGTTGCGCAGAATCTTCTTGTAGAACACGGCCACTGTTGTGGTGTCGGCTCCCAAGTCGACCAATACGCATCCGCTGCGCTTCTCGGCCTCGGTGAGCACGCTGTCGGCCAAAGCCAAGGGCGACAGGTACATCTCAGCGATGGCGATGCCTGCGTTGTCGAAGCATTTGTTGATGTTGCGGTAGAATGCCTTGCGCCAAAGGATATTGATGAAGTTGCCCTCGATGCGTGAGCATTGTATGCCCACGGGGTCGAGTTGGTACTGGTTGTCGATTTTGTACTCCTGTGTGGCGGCGTCGAGAATCTCCAGCTCGGGGTATTGCATGCTGCGATTGGCATCCATCAGCTCGTTGATCACGTCTTGCGTGATGATGGTGTCGTTGGGCAGGTCTACCACGTTGGTGTTTTTCACGCTACGGATCGACTGTCCTCCAACGCCCACATATACTTGGGCTATGTTTGTTTTCAGCGTTCTTTCAAGTTTCGCGACTATGTTGGTTAGTGTTTGCACCGTCTTGTCGATATTGTAGGCCACGCCCTTACGGATGCAAGAGGTGGAGTCTTCCTTGACCACGGCAAGCACGTTGATGCTGCCATCGAGGTTTTTCTTGCCCGCAATACCGGTCATCTTCGATGAGCCCAGTTCAATAGCTACTATAAATTCTGCCATAGATCTATGATAATTATCAATTCAATTTTTGTTTCTTGCAAATGATCTGATTGTCAAACTCCACGTTGATGTAAGAGTATTTGTTCCATCCGGCCTGCGCCAACCCGTACTTATAGAACTTCTGTAACCTGTCGAGCTTGGTGTTGACGTAGGCTGTCACCAGTTTCTTTCGGTCGTTGACGTATGAGGTTTGTGGCAGTTGGCCGATGTAGATGATGTGGTTTCCCACGCGCGGCACCAGTTCTATGCCGTAGTCGGGCAGCACATTGATCTGCACAATTTGGTTTTTCCAGAAGTCGCTCGCCATGAGTGTGCTTCCCACGTGCGCCACATAGTTGCGCGCAAACCATTTGTTGATGTGCCCAGTGGCGATGATGAGGTCGCTGGTATAGTGGGAATTGGGCATGATTCGGTTGTCGTCGTCGAGGTAATAGTCCTCTCCGTTGGCCGCCTTGATGCGCAGGGTGGGCATTCGTTGGGTGAGGTAGATATGCACCGTGCCGTCCTGTGTCTTGTAGCATTGTGTGGTCTTGACGAACGGACTCTGGCCCAGCGTCTCCTCGATGGTGCGTGCGTTGATGTCGCGCATCCGCTTGTTGAGCGGATAGATGTTGCCTTTCTGCAGTCGCGCCTTGATCTCCGCCGCCGTGATGAAGCCGTTGGTCGTCTCGTCCTGGATGTCGATGCTCACCTTCTTGCATACGGGCGCCTCCTCTTTCGGCTTGTTGAAAGAGGCAAAGGCCACCACGATGTAGGCTCCGAGCGCTACATCGAGTGTGATGAGTAGGGTTTTCTTCCAGTTGAAACGCATGGTGATGATTAGTTGTTGGCCTTCTCCTTGGCCTCAATGAGCTTGGCTATCTGTGGCACGTAGTTGTCGAGGTCGCCTGCTCCCAGGGTGATGAGCACGTCGAAATCGCGGCTTTTCACCAGATCGAGCACGTCGTCCTTCTTTATCTTGCTCTTCTCTACGCCTGGCTTCAGGTTGTCGTAGATGAGATCGGAGGTCACTCCCGGGATGGGCAGCTCGCGTGCGGGATAGATCTCTGTGAGGATCACCTCGTCGAAATGGCTGAGCGCATCGGCGAAGTCTTTGTAGAAATCGCGTGTGCGAGTGTACAGGTGGGGCTGGAAGATGACCGTGATCTTTCGGTTCGGATAGATCTCCTTGAGACTCTTGGCGCTCTGCAGGATCTCCTTCGGGTGGTGCGCATAGTCGGAGAGAAGCACGTGGTGGGCGTTCTTCACCTTGAAGTCGAAGCGTCGATCCACACCGTGATAGGTCTCCATTCCATAGCGCAGTTCCTGCGGAGTGCAACCGTTGAGCTGTGCCATGGCCATGGCAGCCACGCCGTTCTCGATGTTGATGGGGATGGGTTGGCCGAGGTGCACGTTCTCGACATTGCCGACGGGTGATATGAAATCGAACGTGATCTCACCGTCTTCAATCTTGATGTTCTCGGCATGGAAGTCGCCCTTGTCGCGGCTGTAGGTATAAGTCTTTACGCCTTCCTGCACGTTAGCCTTCATCTCCAGTTCGGTATGGATGATGAGTGCGCCACCCGGCTGGATGAGTTCTGAGTAATGACGGAAGCTCTCCAGGTAGGCGTCTTTGGTTCCGTAGATGTCCAAGTGGTCGGGATCGGTGGAGGTGATGACGCTCATCCATGGGCGCAGCCAGTGGAAGGAGCGGTCGAACTCATCGGCCTCGATGACCACAAAGTCGCTCGAGTCGGAGAGGATATAGTTGGTGCCGTAGTTCTTTGAGATGCCTCCAAGGAACGCATTGCAGTCGATATGGCTTTGGTGCATGATGTGAGCGCACATGGTGGATGTGGAAGTCTTTCCGTGTGTGCCCGCCACACACAGTCCCTTGTGGGTGCGTGTCAGCGTTCCGAGCACCTGAGCGCGCTTCTCTATTACGAAGCCGCCATCGCGGAAGTATTGCAGTTCCTTGTGTTCGGCCGGAATGGCCGGTGTGTATACCACGAGGCAAGATGCCTTGTCGCGGCAAGCGTGCGGTATTTCGTCGACGTTTTCCTCATAGTGAATGAGCATGCCTTCCTTCTCCAGGTGGCGTGTCAGGTCAGACGGCGTGCGGTCGTAACCGGCCACTACCAGTCCCTTATGTATGAAATAACGTGCGATGGCACTCATGCCGATGCCACCAGCGCCGATGAAATACACGGCTTTAATGTCCTTCAGTTCCATTGTCTTTTATTTATCTCCTTGTTGACCGCTAAGGTCTTATTGTCCTCACTTTCACTCCTTGTTTCCGAATATTATTCTCCCCAAGCCAACTTCACCACCTCGTCGGCGATAACGTCGGCTGAGTTTTTCAGTCCGAGCGCCTTGATGTTTTCGCTGAGCGATGCCAGTTTGCTGTCGTTTCCAACTGTTTGAAGCGCGGTGTGGAGCAGCTCGTGGGGTGCGTCGGCGTCTTTCACGTAGATGGCCGCGTCCTTGTTGACGAGCGCCATGGCGTTCTTCGTTTGGTGGTCTTCTGCCACATTGGGGCTGGGCACGAGGATGACAGGCTTTCCGATGAGGCAGAACTCGCTGATGGAGCTTGCTCCGGCGCGGCTGATGACGAGGTCGGCGGCCTTGTAGGCGGCGCCCATGTCGCTGATGAAGTCGAGCACCTTGAGGTTGGGAATGTCGCCAAACGCCTTGACGGCTTGGTTCATCTCCTCATTGTAATACTTGCCGGTTTGCCATATAAACTGCACATCGGCGTTCTTTACTATGTCGAGGTGTTGCTTCATGCTTTCGTTGACCGTGCGCGCGCCGAGGCTTCCGCCCACGAGCAAGACGGTCTTCTTGTCGGGATTCAGGCCGAAGCTCTTGCGAGCCTCCTCCTTTGTCATGGTGTTGTCGAGCACGTTTTGTCTGACGGGGTTGCCTGTCTTGACAATCTTTTCGGCGGGGAAGAAGCGCTCCATACCATCGTAAGCCACGCAAATCTTCGAAGCTTTCTTGGCCAAGAGCTTGTTGGTGACGCCGGCGTAGCTGTTCTGCTCCTGTATGAGACAGGGTATTCCCTTGCTTGCGCACACGTTGAGCGTTGGGCCGCTGGCGTATCCGCCCACTCCCACAGCAGCCATGGGCTTGAACTGCTTCACAATCTTCTTGGCGATATATTGGCTCTTCCAGATTTTGAACAGGACCGCGACGTTCTTCAGCAGGTGCTTGCGGTCGAATCCGCAGATGGGCAGTCCCTTGATTTCGTAGCCTGCCGCAGGCACTCGATGCATCTCCATTCGTCCGAGAGCTCCCACAAACAATATCTTGGCATTAGGGTGCTTAGCCTTAATGGCGTTGGCGATGGATATGGCCGGGAAGATATGGCCCCCTGTTCCTCCTCCGCTGATGATGATTCTTAACTCCTTGTCCATAATCTCTTATTTTTGCAAAAGTAATCAATAATTCCCACTTCTGATCATTTTCAATCCTTTTTCTTGCATGCCTGCCTATATCCCTTGAGTGGGTTTGGGGGAAGAGTTGCAGGTGTTATGCTGTGGCTGTGGCCACGGTTCTCTTATTTGTTGTGTCGTCTTTCACCTTCTTTGCCGTTCGGCTCACACTCAGGATGATGCCGATGTAGACACAGTTGACGATGGTCGACGTGCCACCTTTACTGATCAGCGGCAACGGTTGACCCGTCACCGGCACCAGACCCACGGCCACACACATGTTGAACAGCGCTTGCACCACGAGCAATAGCGCCAGTCCCATGGCCAGGAAGGCCGGGTAGTTGTTCTCGCATCGGTTGGCGATACGTCCGGTTCTGAACAACAATATGATATAGAGCATGGCCACGACAAACGCCCCCTCGATGCCCGTCTCCTCAATGATGATGGCATAGATGAAGTCGGAGAAGGCTTGCGCCAGGAAGTCGCGCTGCACGGAATTGCCCGGTCCTCGTCCCACGATGTTGCTGGTAGCGATGGCAATTTTGGCGTGCGCTTCTTGCGCTCCCTTGTCGAGGTCGACCTTCTCAGGCGGCACTTCCTTCGAGTTGAGGAACTTGTCGATACGCGATTTCCAAGTGTCGAGTCGGTGCAATACGCCCTTGTGCCCCTTCGAATTCTCGGTGCTTACCGTTTGTCCGTTGGCCAAGGTCTGTTCCGTAAGGTTTTGTGGCTGCCCCTCTTTTTCCGTATCCTCACCAATGGCCATGACCGCCGTTACCACCATGACGATGAGCAGCACGACCGTTAGCACCAATTTTCCTATTTGTTTGCCAGGTACGCGCCCGATGATCATCATGAAGAAGATGACCGCGGCCAACAAAGCGGCCGTTGACAGGTTCTCCAATCCGATGAGAACCAGGAATGGCAAGGCCATCTGTATGATGTATCTCATGGCCTTTCGGTCCGCTCCCTTATCGGTTTGCATGGCGCTTAGGATTTGCGCTGTCATCAAAACCAACGCTCCCTTTGCCATCTCCGAGGGTTGGAACTGCACGCCCATGATGGGGATCCATCGGCTTGCGCCGTTGGTCGATTGTCCTAAGCCAAGCACCAGCAATAGCAATATTCCTGCGAAGAGGAGCATGATGGGAGTCAATAGCTTGAAGTACTTGCAGTTGATGTTGAGCGTAACCACCATCAATCCGAAGCCCACGACGATGAGCGCCATGTGCTTGATGATGGGCGTGAGGTAGTTTCCGCCTTTGTAGGTCAGCTCCGAGGAGGCAGAGAACACCTCCACGATGCTGATGATGCAAAGGAAGAAAAAGACCATCCATATGACCTTGTCGCCTTTGAATAGGTTGGATAACTTCTTGTTCATTTCGTTTGTTGGGCTCATGTGCGGCTTTCGCTCCGCCCATTGGCTATAAACTTCTTACGAGTGTCTTGAATTGTTCGCCGCGATCCTCCATGTTCTTAAAGAGGTCGAAGCTTGCGCAGCAGGGCGAAAGCAGTACGGTGTCGCCGGGACGGGCCATCTCGTAGCATGCCTCCACACACTCTTTCATGCTGTGAGTGTCGCGTACGGGAATGCCGAGCTCGTCGAAATTGGCGTGCAGTTTGGCGTTGTCGGCACCGAGGTACACCAGTCCCGAGCACTTCTGCTTCACCAGCTCCTTGATCTCGTTGTAATCGTTGCCCTTGTCTTTGCCGCCGAGGATGAGCACCACAGGCGTCTTCATGCTTTCCAAAGCGTACCAGCAGGCGTCGACATTGGTGGCCTTCGAGTCGTTCACATAGTGCACGCCCCTCACGTCGCACACCTTCTCCAGTCGGTGTTCCACCCCGGGGAAGTCGCTGAGGCTCTTGCGGATAATCTCCTTCTTGATGCCCGTGATGTTGGAGGCCAGGCCGGCCGCCAGCGAGTTGTAAATGTTGTGCTTGCCCGTGAGCGACAGTTCCTCTTGCTCCATGTTGAACGGGGTGGGGAACTCCAGTTTGTACTGTCCCTCCTCGATGTAAGCGATTGACCCCTCCTCCTTCAGTTCGGAGAATGGGCAGGCCACGGCCTTGATGTCGTATTTCTTCAGTTCCTCCTTGATCACCGGGTCGTCGTTCCAGTAGATGAAGCTGTCCTCGGCCGTTTGGTTCTGCGTGATGCGCATCTTGGCAGCCGCATAGTTCTCAAACTTGAAGTCGTAACGGTCGAGATGGTCGGGCGTGATGTTGAGCAGGATGGCGATGTTGGCGCGGAAGTCGTACATGTTATCGAGCTGGAACGAGCTCAACTCGATGATGTAATACTCGTGCGGATCCTCAGCCACCTGCAAAGCCAGGCTTCGGCCAATGTTGCCCGCCAAGCCAGCGTCGTAGCCCGCCGCCTTGAAGATATGGTAGATGAGCGACGTCGTAGTGGTCTTTCCGTTCGATCCCGTGATGCAAATCATCTTCGAGTGGGTGTAGCGTCCGGCAAACTCAATCTCGCTGATGATGTGCGTACCCTGCGCCATGAGCTTCTGGATCATGGGTGCCTTCTCGGGTATTCCAGGGCTCTTGATGATCTCGTCGGCGTTGAGGATGAGTTCCTCCGTATGATGTCCCTCCTCCCACTGAATGCCGTGGTCGTCGAGCACCTTCTTATATTTATCGTTGATTTTCGACATGTCCGATACGAATACGTCGAACCCCTCCTTCTTGGCCAGCACGGCGGCTCCTGCACCACTCTCGCCAGCTCCTAAAACTACGATTCTCTTCATTGCTTTCATTTTGTCGATGGTTGTTGTATAGGGGTGTTCGCGCCCCTTTGTTTGCCGTTTTCGCGCCTTACCTTATCTTCAGGGTGATGATGGTTAGGGCTGCGAGGATGATGGTCACGATCCAGAATCGGATGGTGATTTTCGACTCGTGCTTGGGTGCGTGCGGTGCCTTGATGAGGTATTTGCACTCGGGATCGAGCTGCTCGTCGGTCACACGGAAGTTGTCGTGGATCGGAGTGCGCTTAAAGATGCGCTGCTTCACGCCCTTGTGCTTACCTATTTTGTAGTACCACACCTGGCAGATGACGCTGAGGCTCTCCACGAAGAACACGCCGCAGAGAATGGGTAGCAGCAGTTCCTTGTGGATGATGATGGCGCCCACACCAATGATACCGCCGATGGTGAGCGATCCCGTGTCGCCCATGAACACCTGTGCGGGGTAGGCGTTGTACCACAGGAAGCCGATGAGTGCGCCCACGAAGGCACACATAAACACCACCAGCTCTTGCGAGTCGGGTATGTACATGATGTTGAGGTAGGCTGCAAACTCGATGTGGGAGCTCACATACGCCAGTATGCCCAAGGCCACGCCGATGATTGCCGAGTTTCCGGCGCACATGCCGTCCATGCCGTCGTTGAGGTTGGCGCCGTTGCTCACGGCCGTCACCACGAAGATGGTCATGATGACAAACAGGATCCATCCAGCCGCCGTTTTGTACTTACCGCAGAACGACATGATCTGCGAGTAGTCGAGGTTATGGTTTTTCACAAACGGGATGGTCGTCTTGAGCGACTTCTCCGCCTCTGCGCTGTGTCTCACCACCATCTCCTGTCCGTTTTGGCGTTCCAAGGTCAGGTTCTCGTTCATCTTCACATCGGGCGATGCCCAGAGCACCAGTCCTACGATGAGGCCGATCGACACCTGTCCCACAATCTTGTATTTGCCTTTCAGACCCTCCTTGTTGCGACGGAAGATCTTGATGAAATCGTCCATTCCACCGAGGAATCCGAGCCACAGGGTGGTGACGATCATCAGGATGAGATAGATGTTTCTCAAGCGTCCGAGCAGCAGCACGGGGATAAGGATGGCCACGATGAGGATGATTCCACCCATCGACGGCACTCCGATTTTCTTCACGCCGAACGGGTCGATGGAAGCGTCGCGTTGCGTCTCGGTGATTTGTTTGCTCTTAAGATACTTGATGAACCGCTCGCCAAACCACGTTGAGATGACCAGCGAGAGGATGAGCGCCAGCAATGCACGGAAGGAAATGTATCCCCACATGCCCGATCCGCTGATGCCAAACTGTTCTAAGAACCTGAAAAGATAGTATAACATGCGTTGTTGTTTTTAATTTGTGATGTGGCGGTCGCTTGTGTGGGCCGCCGTGGCTGTTGCCCGCAGAAGGGTAGTGCCTTATGCGTTGAATATCTCGTGCAGCACCTCCTTGTCGTCGAAGTGGTGCTTCACCCCCTTGATTTCCTGGTAGTTCTCGTGTCCCTTTCCAGCCACGAGAATCACATCGCCCTTTTGGGCCATCATGCAAGCGGTCTTGATGGCCTCCTTGCGGTCTACGATGGCCACCACCTTCTTCATCTGCTCCTTGTTGAGTCCGGCCAGCATGTCGTCGATGATGGCCTGCGGGTCCTCAAAGCGCGGGTTGTCGCTGGTGATGATGACCCGGTCCGACTGCTTCACGGCCTCCTGCGCCATGATGGGTCGCTTGCCGTGGTCGCGGTTGCCTCCTGCGCCACACACGGTGATGATCTGTCCCTTTCCGTTGAGCACCTCATGGATCGACGACAGCACATTGGCCAGCGCGTCGGGCGTGTGGGCATAGTCGACGATGGCTGTGTAGCCGTCGGGCGACTGCACCGGCTCCAGTCGGCCACTCACGCTGTGGAGGGTAGAGAGCGTCACGAGGATGTCCTCGGGAGCCTTGCCCAGCATGCGTGCGGCGCCATAGACCGCCAACAGGTTGCTCACATTGAACTTACCGATAAACTGCACACCCACCTCATGGCCGTCTACGTCGAGGTACATGCCAGCGAAGTGCATCTCGATGATGCGTGCGCGGAAGTCGGCCATCTGTCGGATGGAGTAGGTCTTCACCGTGGCCTTGGTGTTCTGCACCATCACCATGCCGTTTTTGTCGTCGGCGTTGGTAATGGCGAAGGCCGTCTTGGGCAGGCCGTCGAAGAACGCCTTCTTGGCGTCGCGGTAGTTCTCGAATGTCTTGTGGTAGTCGAGATGGTCGCGTGTGAGGTTGGTGAAGATGCCGCCGGCAAACTTCAGTCCGCTGATGCGCTTCTGTGCGATGGCGTGGCTTGAGCACTCCATGAACGCATACTCGCACCCCGCCTGCACCATGCGGCCGAGCAAGGCGTTGAGCTCGATGGGGTCGGGCGTGGTGTGGTCGGCCGGAATGGCCTCGTCTTCGATGTAGTTGCACACGGTAGAGAGCAGTCCGCACTTGTGCCCCATCTTTCGGAACATATTATATAATAAGGTGGCGATGGTCGTCTTTCCGTTCGTTCCCGTCACACCCACCAGCGTGAGGTGGTGCGAGGGGTCGCCGTGGAAGAGCGTTGCCACCTTGCCAGCGGCGTCCTCGGTGTCGGCCACCTGCACATAGGTCACGCCCTCGGCCTTCGCCTCCGGCATGTCCTGGCACAACACGGCCTTCGCCCCGAGCTCTATGGCCTTGGGGATGAACTGGTGCCCGTCGACCTGCGTGCCCTTCATGGCTACGAACAGATGTCCCGACTTCACTTTTCGGGAGTCGATGTTTACTCCCGTGATGTCTACGTCCACGTCGCCGACGATGGCCAGCGGCTTGGTGTTCTTCAACAGCTCTTGCAGTTTCATATCTTTATGCTTTATTGTTATTCTAATTTCAGCGTACAAATTTCGCCCTTCTTGATGTAGTGGCCAGGTTCAAGACTTTGCTCCACCACCTTTCCGCGCCCCCTGACGATGCACCTCACACCTCGGCTCTCAATGAGATACACGGCGTCGCGTGCTCCCATTCCCATCACGTTGGGTATGTGTTTGCGGCTGGCCATGCCCTCCTTCTTGAGCAGCACGCTTCCGGCGTTGCGTTGTGCCTCGCCCCATACGAGGGCGGCTTGCGTGGCCGGTGTGGCGTAGTTGGTGGTGGTGTTGATGCCCAGCAACGACAGCACGCGTTGTGCCGAGAAGATGTTGCCGTTCTTCACGTCGGGAATTGGGTGGGAGGTCGAGTCGCGCGCGTCGCTGATGTCGTACCTCACATATTTGGCCATGATGCCTTCGGCGATGTCCTTAAACACCTGTCCGCTCATCCATCCGTAGGCCGGCAGCCCCTGTTTCTGTATGCATACGATGCAACTGTAGTAGGGCTTGTCCTTCTCGCCAAACCATCCGGCGAAGGAGAGCAGGTGGTTGGGCGCTCCCTTGTAGGATCCGTTCTTGGCGATCATGGCCGTACCCGTCTTGCCACACACCCAGAAGTTGGGACTGTTGGCCTTCTTTCCCGTTCCGTTGATCACCACACGGTGCAACAGGTCTTGCATGATCTTGATGGTCTTCTCGGAGGCGATCTGCTCTCTGCCCTTCACCACTTGGGGCGGATAGGCCGTCAGCGTGTCGCCGTTCTTCACGGTGGCCTTGACGAAGCGCGGCTGCATCATGCGTCCGTTGTTGGCGATGGCGTTGTAGAAGGTCAGCGTGTAGATGGGCGGAATCTGCGTCTCGTAGCCGATGCTCATCCATAGCAGGGCCGTCTTGCTCCAGTTTTTCCATTGTCCGTTGGGGTAGCGTTCCGGCATTCTGATGCTCGGGCGCGCGTGTCCCTCTATAGGAATGCTGATGTTGGGGTCGTTGATTCCTGTGCGCCATATTCCCTTTACAAACCTCTCTGGGTTGTTGTGGTAGAAATGGTCGACCATGTAGCTGACGCCGATGTTGGAGCTGAGCTCCATCGCCTTGCCCAGCGAGATGGTGCCGTATCCGCCCGAGCGCCAGTGGCTGTCCTTCATGTCGCGTCCGTAGACGTGCCACACACCGTTGCCGGTGGGTATCTTGAATGTGGTGTCGCACACGCCATCCTCCAGGGCGGTCATCACCGAGGCCACCTTGAACACCGATCCCGGTTCCACGAGGTCGGTCACGGCGTGGTTTTGTATCTCTCGGTACTTGCCGTCGACGCAACGCTCCAGGTTGACGATGGCCTTGATGTTGCCGGTCTTCACCTCCATGACGATGGCCACGCCAAACTCGGCGTCGATCTCCTGCAATTTCTTCAGCACGGCGCGTTCGGCCAGGTCTTGCATGTTCACGTTGATGGTGGTCATGATGTCGGCTCCCTCCACGGGCTCGCGCTGTATGATGTCCATGTATTTGCTGAGCACCTTGCGGCGGTTCTTCAGGCCGTCGGTTCCGCGCAGCAATGAGTCGTAGGAGAACTCCAGGCCGCAACGCGGCGTGCGGCCCATGTCCTTTTCGTTGAACATCGATCCGATGGTGCGTGCCGCCATGTTGCCGTAGGGTCGTGTGCGCGACTGCAACTCCTGCGGGATGAAACCGCTCTGGAAGCGCTTCAGGCAGAAGACGGGCAGCTGCTTCACCTCCGAATAGGTGTTGTAGTTCACACGCTTCGGCCAGATGGGGTAGTAGCGCTTGCCCTCGCGGCGCCCTTTCTCAAGGTGCGCCTTGAAGTCGTGGGCGCTCTTCTCGGGGAATATGTCGTGCAGTCCCATGCAGATGCTGTCGAGCTTGGCTTCCCAGAGCGAGTCGTTCTTGGCCTCGTGGAGCTGTTTGAAATCCATGTAGAGCTTAAACTCGGGCAGCGACGAGGCCAACAGCTGGCCGTCGTCGCTGAGGATGTTTCCACGCTGTGAGGGCACCGGCACGCTGTCTCGTGTCTCGCGTTTGGCCACCTGCTCCCAGTAGGATCGTTGCGCCGTCATGATGTAACCCGCCTTGATGAGCACAGCGAGGGCCACCAGGGTGAGCAGCATGCAGATGAGGCTGTAGCGCGGCATGACCTTTTTTTCGTTAAACTTACTCATGACGGATTATTGACCATTGGGAATTTCTATAAAATAAGGAGGTTGGCTGGCTATCTTCAGCACGCTGTCCTTGTTGTCTTTCAGCATCTCGAGCACGTTGCTCTCCCTGCTGAGTTCGGTGAGCTCGCTCTCGCTGCTGAGCGCCTTGTACTTGGCGTCGGTGAGCTGTTGGTGGAGCTTGTCGATCTCGATGATGTCTTGCTGGCAGCTGTATCGGTTCGACACGTAGATGATCATGAAGAAGACTATGAGCAGGATGAGCCACACCTGTCGGCGGATGATGGCTGCGCTGAGGATGTCGCCGCCCAGGATCTTGCGCAGCGAGAACATTCTCGATTGTGGCGCCTCGTCCTCCGTGGCGGTCTCCTCAATCACCTCTTTCAGCGTGAGCTCCTCCAAGGGCTTGCTGTCGATGGGTTTTTCCTTGTCGTCTTGTATGTTGGGGTAGTTCTCTGTCATTTCTTCTCTGCAATTCTAAGTTTGGCGCTGCGGCTTCGTGGGTTGCTCTGTTGTTCCTCGTCGGTGGGAACAATCACTTTCGACGTGATCATGCGGAACGGGCTCTCCACCCGTCCGAAGAAGTCTTGCTCCACCTTTCCGTCGGCGCGTCCGGTCTTCATGACATTCTTCACGATACGGTCTTCGAGCGAGTGGTAGGTGATGATGCTCAGTCGTCCGCCCGGCGCCAGCAGTTCGGTGGCCGCGGCCAGCATCTCCCGGAGGGCGTCCATCTCGTGGTTCACCTCGATGCGTAGCGCCTGGAAGAGTCGGGCCAGGTCTTTCTTCTCGCGGTCGCGTCGGAAGAGCGGTTCCACGGCCTCCATCAGGTCGTGTGTGGTGGCGATGGGTTTCTGTTGGCGCGCCTTGACCAGCGTGGAGGCTATGCGGCGTGAGGTGCGCAGCTCGCCGTAGAGGTAGAGCACGTCGGCCAGTTGGCCTTCGTCATACTCGTTGACAATGTCGGCTGCCGTCTTTCCAGCCCGTTTGTTCATGCGCATGTCGAGTGGTGCGTCGAAGCGGAACGAGAAGCCTCGGCTCTCGTCGTCGAAGTGGTGGCTCGACACGCCAAGGTCGCCCAGCAGGCCGTCGATGTGGTCCACATTGTGGTAGCGCATCCAGTTTTTCAGGTAGCGGAAGTTGGACCTCACGAAGGTGAACGTCGGCCGGTTGGCTGCCTCGCCATCGCCTGGCTGCTCACCG